>SMTZ1_10001572_pt1 | contig 23158 bp, 23 predicted proteins | sample DeeMarSWOR136_30_FD_25667 | JGI IMG/M metagenome (IMG submission 25667) | reverse complement strand
ATGCCAGATTCAATAAAGTGCTAACATTCTTGGAAAATAGGCCGCTTAACGCATATGGTTACCCGTTTCAATTCTATGATGCAACAACTGGAAATGAGTATTATTCAGAATCAAACGCTTCTACAAATATCGTTGATATAGCTGACACAGGAAGACTATTTGTTGCTCTCAACAATCTTAGAAAATTCAACAATGCTTTTGCGCCGCGTATAAATAGCTTTGTTCTTAATGGAAGATCCAACTATACTGCTTTGGTAGCTAGCATTTTAAGTGGTGTCAATTCAAAAAGTATTTATGCTTACTATTGTTATAGCGGGTTTGCAAGTTTTTGGCCTCAACAACTTGGAGCTGTTCCTAGTACTATACTAAGTAACATTCTTAACTCTCAAGATATAATGACCTATGGGGTTTCTTTGCCTAATGCTTCAATTTGTAATGAGCCTCTGCTTAGCGCAGTTTTTGAACTTGATGATAGCGATAGCCTTAGATTAATGGGTTTAATGACTCAGGTATATCTTGCCTGTGAAGCATATTATAATTCAACTAGTCGATTTATGGCTCCGAGTGAAGGATATAGGGGGGCTCACCTGTATCAGTGGGTGGTTGCACCTGATGGTTCACCATGGAATATAACGGACACGTCGCAAACCGTTTATTATACTGCTCCTTACATTGTTTATAATAAAGTAGCTTTTAGTTTCTTGGCTCTTTTCAATACAGATTACGCTCGAAGTATGGTTATCTGGATTGAGGATGCCCTCCCTCATCCCATAAATGGTTACTATGAGGGTATAAATGAAATGGGACATTACGTTTCAAACCTTCACCTTAGCAATATTGCCAACACTTTAATCTTAGAAGCCGCACGATACGCATTACAGAAAGAATCCAAATACTATTAGGTTGCAAGTTCGTTTTTGCTTCATCAGAATCTCATTTTCAAAACGCACAGCGTTAGGCTGCAGTTTTTTGTGCCGCTGGTAAAGCATGAAAACGTGTCTTCTAACCTCAACTAATGCAGCACCAGCTTCCTAAGCAAAAAAAGTTCAATTGGAGCAACCCTTTAATTTTCCATAAGCTAATTAAGAGGCAAGGTGGATGCCCTGAATTCAAACAGAAAAAACAAAATTAGAATCGGTGCGTCTCTTGCCATCGGCATCCTCCTACTAGTCGTCTTAATCTGGTACACAGGAATAGACAAAATCGGAGCAGCTATCGGCTCTGCCTCACCCCTCTGGCTTGCGGCGGCTGCCTTGATTATTCTACCCGCATACGTTTTGAGGGCGATTCGTTGGAAACTGCTGCTTTTTCCCGTCAAGAAAAATGTTCGCGTCAGCAACGCATTCTGGTCCACCGCCGTTGGCTTTATGGTCAACACTTTAATTCCCATCAGACTTGGAGAATTCGTCAGAGCTTACATCTTAGGCGAGAAAGAAGGAACAGGCTTCGGTCCGAGCTTCTCCTCCATAGTTGTGGAACGTACATTAGATCTAATAGGGCTACTCAGCATAGGAATAGTAGCAATGTTTTTAGTTTCCGCCAACGCAGGTCTTTCCAGCCTAGTCACAGACATCTTCAAAGCTGTAGCGGTGCTCATAGCCGTGATACTTGCAGTCATTATTATGGGCATCAAAAAAGAAAACCTAATCATAGAACTATTAACGAGAATCATGGCTAAAATTCCTCTTCTCAAGAAATACACCGATAGAGCGGCAGATTTCGCAAGTTCACTAATTAAAGGATTACAGGGGCTCAGTCAAACCCCCAAAATGTTCGTTGAGAACCTCTGCCTAACTTGGATTTTATGGCTGACCCAAACCTCTGTCATCTACTTGACGTTTAAGGCGTTTAACTATCCCATCTCGTTTGTGGCTGCAATTCTCGGCGGCGTGCTCATGTCCCTATCGCACATTTTACCTGCGACACCGGGGTACGTAGGATCCTACGAAGCCTTCTGGGCGCTAATTTTCACCTTTCTGGGCGTGACACAAGCAGATTTGCTTCTAGCTATGGGTGTAATAAGCCACCTAGCAGGAGTGTTACCAATCATAATCCTCGGATGCGTAAGTGTTGTTTGGCTAGGCGTCTCCTTCGAGGAAATCTTTACATTCAAAAAATATGTTGCCTTCACGAAGCCAGTGACCAATCAAAATCAGTGAAGAAAAACAAATCCGAACGAAGAGGAAAATTATTGCCAGAAAAGGGGATTCTAAGTCTAATAAAGTGTTAAGAATTCTATTAATGCCCAGATTATTCTTAGGTTAGCTTTGAAGGCGCCTCTATTCGAGGATTCTTTGTCCGCGCTTTAGATTTATGGAAATTCTTGCTGTAATAAACAACCTGACTCTTTAATTGCCTGAAGAAGATAGGGATGTATATTTTTTGGAGGGTTTTTAAAGAATCGGCACTCTGAATGCTCATTGTTCAATGTAACTTCATCATCAAAGCACCTACAGAGAAAAACAATCGTGACATCATGTCTATCTGGGAAAATTCTATTGTAGACTCCTACAAATTTGATTACATTAACAGCTAAGCCTGTTTCTTCTTTTGCTTCTCGGTACAATGTTTCTGTGAACGTTTCTCCTTTTCGAATTCTGCCACCGGGAAACCACCATTCTCCCTTAGCAGGGTTGTTTTTTCTTTTTAGAAACAATATGGCGTTATCTTTCATAATAATCGCTTCTACAGAGGCGATAGGCATTATAGCTGTAATTTTATTATAGAGAGAGTAGGGAATCATTTTTTTTATGCCACTTCTATTTCACATGTGACCTTGAGTTATATTTCTATTGCATGTAGTTCGGTTAGTTGGCTTATGTTCACCTATATTTTTAATCACATGCTTTGAATAAATTGGGGAATACCTAGTAAAATAAATAATTCATAAAACTCTTGGAAGTAAAATTGGCACAATATGCTTATTTATTGTTTTTGTTGAATTTTATGTACCATTCAATTGTTTTTTTGAGACCTGTAGATAGATCGGTTTTTGCTTCAAAATTGAATTCTTTTTTTGCTCTACTTGTATCGAGGCATCTTCTTGGTTGCCCGTCTGGTCTTGTTTTGTCCCATATTATTTGACCTTCATAGCCAATTATATGGGATATGAGGTTTGCAAGTTGTTTTATTGTTATTTCTTTTCCAGTGCCGAGGTTTACTGGATCGATCTTGTCGTATTTTTCTGTAGCTTTCAAAATTCCTTCGGCAGCATCTTCCACGTACAAGAATTCTCTTGATGCATTTCCTGTTCCCCAGACAACTACCTGTTTGGCTCCTTTATCTTTAGCTTCGAGAAACTTTCTGATGAGCGCTGGTATGACGTGAGAAGATTCCAAATCAAAATTATCTCTTGGACCATACAGGTTAACTGGAATTAAATAGATAACGTTAAATTCGAATTGTTGTCTATATGCCTGTGCCATTACTATAAGAGCTTTCTTAGCTATTCCGTAAGGGGCGTTTGTTTCTTCAGGGTAACCGTTCCATAAGTCCTCTTCTTTGAAGGGTGCTGGGGTGAATTTTGGGTAGGAGCAGACTGTCCCGATTTGAACGAATTTTTGTACTTGGGCTAGTCGGGATGCTTCCATGAGTTGGGCGCCCATGATTATGTTGTCATAAAACAATGTTCCAGGGTATTTTTGGTTGAATCCAATGCCTCCAACTCGTGCTGCAAGGTGAATGACAACATTAGCATTTGCTGTAATTTTTTTACAGTTTTCCCATTTTCTTAAATCTAAATCTTTGCTTCGGGGAATGATCACTTGACTCTTGGAGACTCCTCTTTTCTGAATTAGATTCTCAAGCATGTGGGAACCTAAGAAACCAGTTCCCCCCGTCAATAGAATCTTCTTACCTTTCCAAAATGCCATTAGTCAGTCTTCCACCATCGATGGGGAAATTCCTTTTGCAGGATAGAATCCCCTTCGCCTATAGGCTTCAGTCCTGCTTTACGCATGTCTGCGTCAACCATTATTTTTATAAGATTCTTAAACCGAATTCTTGGTTTCCATCCAAGGGTTTTTTTGATTTTATTGAAATCAGCGACGAGATCCTCGGTTTCAGTTGGTCTAAAATATCTTGGGTCAATTTTCACGTATTTTTCCCAGTTGAGACCTACATAAGAAAAGGCTTGTTCAACAAATTCCCTCACTGACCACTGTTCCCCAGTGCCAACTACGAAATCATCTGGCTCCTTTTGTTGGAGGATTTGCCACATGACTTCCACATATTCTGGAGCATATCCCCAATCTCTTTTCGGTTCTAGATTACCTAAGTACAAGAACTGCTGTTTGTTGGCCAGAATGTTTGCTATTGCCATGGTTGTTTTTCTTGTGACAAATATTTCCCCTCTGCGCGGAGATTCATGATTAAAAAGTATCCCGTTGCATGCAAACATTCTATATCCTTGGCGGTAATTTTTTGTGTTCAAATAGGCATAGACTTTAGCCACGGCATAGGGACTTGTTGGACTAAATCCTGTTTTTTCGTTCTGAGGAGAGGGAGACCTTCCAAACATTTCGCTACTAGAAGCCTGATAGAATTTTATGTTATTTCCACTTCGCCTAATTGCTTCCAAGATTCTAATTGCTCCTAGACCAGTAACATTTCCAGTGTATTCGGGCATGCTGAAGCTTACTTTTACGTGGCTTTGAGCACCCAGATTATAGACCTCATCTGGTTTTATATTGTATAGAATGTTGGAGATTTGTTCCGAATCAGAGAGATCGCCATAATGTAGAAAAAGGCGTGCATCAGGCTCATGAGGATCTATATATATATGATCAATTCTGGCCGTGTTGAAGGTGCTTGCCCTCCGAATTATCCCATGCACCTCATAGCTTTTTGAGAGCAGAAATTCCGCTAGGTAGGAGCCATCTTGACCAGTTATCCCTGTGATAAATGCTTTCTTCATAATTTACGTAAACCTCAGCATTTTATCCCTATATTATGTTTGATGGTAATATGAATATTTTAGACGATTACTTAAGAGTTGTTAATTATTCTTTAGTTGATAGAAAAACATAATTTTCATAGATAAAGTAAATTCCAGTTTTTATCTTTATGGAAAATTTACGCTAGAACAATGCAAACTCAATTCGTTGGATTTTCTAAGGAATTTCTAAAAATAGGGATGTTTTATCCTTAATTAACCTCTCCGAAATTATGACGGAAACCCTTAAAATTCAGAAAGGTTAATGGCTTTGTTGTCGATTAGTATGCTGAGTTTGCCGCAAAGGGCGCGCCGATTCAACATGTCTGATTTGGAACTTATTCAGTTAAGATTCACAATTAAACCAGAAAATTTGGTAGATGTTGAAATTAACTTCATAATACAATTGTCTGATAAGCTATTAGCTTAAGTAAAGGAGATGTAAAATAATGCAAATTGGAATTGATTGTTTTCAAAGAAGAACTACCTGCCCAAACTGCAAATCCAAAGATAACAAATTCTTTGCAAAGGTTTTTAGTCCTCTATTTAACTCCGCTTTTGGACTAGTGGAGTTGTCACCTGAAGTAAGGAGAAACAGGATCCTGCTTAGATGCCTAAGATGCGGATTGCTTTTTCACTATATGATTCCCCAAAAGAAGTTACTGTTAACACTGAATGAAGGAGACAATCTTCTGAAAAAGTGGGTTTTTAATAATTCAAGAAGTGTATTATATAAACGAACATTTGTGGAGAAAATTGCGAATGGAAAATCTTTACTTGATATAGGTTGCTTTACCGGAGATTTTCTTTCACATTTTGGGGAAAAGTATGAGCTTTGGGGAATTGAACCCTCATTGACGGCAAGTAATATTGCCAAGAAAAGAACAGGGAATAGAATAATAAATAGCTTCTTGGAGGACGCAGAATTACCTCGTAACTACTTCTCTGTAGTAACCATGTTTGATGTTTTAGAACATCTTTATGATGTAAAAGCGGGTTTATTAAAAATCTATAATTCGCTGGAATTAAATGGAATTCTGATCATTGAAACAGGGAACTATTCTAGCCTTTTTGCCCGCCTTTTGCGGGGAAATTGGTGGTACTTTACTTTGCTTGAACACTTGACCTTTTGGAACGATCATAGTTTGATAACCTCTCTAAGAAATTATGGTTTTGAACTTGCTTCATTTCACCGCGGATTTCATGAACGTGAAAGAGTTTTGAAGATTTTTGGTTCATATATGTTTACACCATTGTTTTATTCGATTATGAAATTGGACATTGAAAATTTCTATCTCAAACAGTGTAGAAGATTTGGAAGAACAGGTACACCACCTGCTATTTATTATCCAGATCACATATTTTTGGTTGCAAAGAAGGTAATCTGACTTTTTTGTATTGCTTGAATTCTATATCAAGCACATATTGAGCCCTAAAGTTTAGCGCGCGCTATAATTGTTCTGTTTGTTGTTAGTATCCAAAGCGCATTTTCCTCATCATAGGCAATTGAACCATGTTCCGAATTCAAACCGACCGCCCAGAAATCAGCATCATTTTCTGGGTGGATTAAGTTCAACCCGTACTCTTTTTGGAAGCTAATCATGAATATAAAGGATTAACTATTAAAAATTCGCATCCACAATCATCTCATTGTAGCAAAAATTTGCTTAACACCATTGGATTGTGCATATGGAACATCGCGTGACCAATGCAAACGAATTTCTGTAATGCAGTCTAATTGAGGGTTTCCTATTTTCACCTTCAAATTTTGCAAAGGAATAGAAATTAGTTGCCATTCCTCTATGTCATCGCTAAACCAATGTGTATAATAATTTTCCCAATTGGGTGCTAAAAGAACAAATTCGGTTTTTTTTCTGCTCCCAGAACCGTAGTAGATAATTTCAATATGCTCAAATTTAGAAAAGTTTTGAGGCTCAATAAACTGATGATAAATTTGAAAGTTAGGAGTGCTTGTCATTCTTATCCAAAACCCATTTTCCTCATCATAGGCAATTGAACTATGTTCCGAATTCGGACTGACACCCCAAAAATCAGTATCATTAGATGCGAATATTATTTCATTTGAAAATTGAGGAAAAATTGGATTTTCCAATCTCTGAGTTTGCATTTTTTCAATCCCTTTTGGTGTGGCAAATATTGTTACTTGAGTATTGGAAAAAACTGGAACTAAATAATTATTTTGCAAAAATTTGCCTAAAAGATTGTAGCCGTACCGATCATATTCAGGGGGACCAACATATATGAAGTCAATTTGATATTCTTGGATAATTGGAATATAAATTTCTGGATCTAGATGTCTATAAATAACGTCTATCCGTTTTTCAGTTTCTAATTCATCGGGTGTTCCATCCAAATTGTAGTTTCTCACGTAAACCACCTGCCTTCCTGTAATGCTCGGAAACCACCAGTGCGAAGGCGAAACAAGGAATATTGAATTTCCTGAAGTTTGTTCTTGAACCCATGAATATGCTTCAGACTCATTGGAAGTGTAGGCAAATACTTCACCGTAGTATTCCTTAGAAATTGATGCTAAATCTGTGTCATAAAACATCTTTGTCGTCGCAAAACTTGAAAAAACAATAAAGAAAAGAACAATTAATACAAAAGGAGTCTTTATTCTCTTAAAGTGAAGTTTACCCAACTTGGCTGTATCTACTTTTGTTCTGATACTGTCAAAATAGCGCAATATTTTTGCAAAACCATAGCCCGCAAGCATAATCATAGAAAAATACCAACTGAAATGTATAGGGGCATTATCGATGTATCCAGAAAAATTTAGATCAACAAAAGATGCGAGGAAAAACCCAACTAACGCATAAGTTCCTATAACTAGAAACGGAAAAGTCGTATATTTTTGTCTGAAAATAAAGAATAAACCTATTAACGCAAAAGGAAATGCCAACCCAAAATATTCTGCCATAGACACAAAATTCGAAGACACTGGTGCATTTCGAAATTGGATGTGCCCAAAGACCGATGGAACATTAAGAGAGAAAATAAGTGCGAATCCAAATATTAAAAGCATACACAAAAGAATGGCGAAAAGAGGCACATTTAAACCGCGGAATTTATGGGGGATTAAGCGCGCAATTGAACGCACTCCCATTAGAAGTTTCATAAAAAGAGCCATAAAAAGCCCTACAAAAAAGATACCAAGAATACCTAAGTGCGTTATTGCCTGGATGGGATTCAATAAGAATGTAAGCAAGACTACGAATTTAATTGATTTAATTGATTTAATTGTTCCATGGTGACTAAGAATATAAAGTATCAAAATTATTACCAGATATGCTGAGTCAACGTAAATTCCTCGACTGACCAAATCTATTGGAGGTGTGGTGACTGGATAATTGAAAAAGTTACCTTCCAGAAGAACGGGTCGATATACACCTCTGTAAACAGGTAACGAAGGAGAAGGCATAATTAATTGCGGTAAATAAAAAATTAGACCCATGAGGTCGCTAGAGAAACTAAACCAAAATGATACCAAGAAGGCAGCCCGATAATCTTTGAAGATATCTCTAGCAACCAAAAAAAGGGCACAAATCACCAATAAATGCAGAAGTAAAGAGATTATCAACGCATAGGGGATTATATCTATATTAGTTAATTCCAACAAATTTGCATGAAACAAAAACGTTGGTGAAATAAAAAATAAACTTGCCCCCCCTTCCACCCCAGCTGGTAAATAAGTCAAAGCTGGAGGGGGATAAGTACCGAAGCGAAATCCCTGAATTATCCTAAAGAATAGAACATTGTCCCCATGTATGAAAACACTGTTTGGAATTGTTTGGAAAAAAGTTTTAAAGTTATATAACGCCTCAAAAAAAAGGACGCTTATTGCTAATGGAATAATAGAGAATCGCCACATCTTGCCCAAATATTTGTTTGGTTTTTTATCTACATTGTTTTCATTTTTCTTAAAAAAAATAACAAAAACTAAAATCAGGTCAAGTAGAACAAGACTACCAATTTTTAATGGAAAATAGCCAAACGTTAACATTAATAGCATAACAAAAAAAGGAAATACCGTTACACTAAGAGCCCCAGCAAGAATAGCATTTTCTAAAAAATTATTTGCATAAAAAAACTCTGAGAAAAGTAAAAGAATTCCAAATCCAGGAAGAAATAAGAAAAGCAAACCTACGTAAGGGAGGGGGTATGGGCTAAAGACTGCAAAATTAGTGAATATTGTAAGAAATGTAAACACAAAAACAAATTTATTAGAAAGACGTTGTCTAGGACTAAAAGCAATCTTGGCCCTCACGTTATTTAAATATATGCTGAAGCTATCTTTCTTTTGCTTTAACTGCAAACAGAGTTCGAATTTAAACTTCATACGAGGACCTTTCAGTTTGGAGCATAACTCAGATACGCGCTGTAGATAACCTAACCGAAATCGTGGATCGCATGTTTTTAAAGTTCCACAAGAAAGCATCCAAAGATGCTTTAAATGAATCTAGTTTTTTTTCACGGACTAAATATGAATATGGTGTATGAAAAATGAGCCTTTTGAAAAGTGGAAATTGTATTATTGCCTCAATAATTATAAGAAAACCTATCCACATTAATGTCATAAACATTTTTGGAAATGAAAAGAGTTTCAGTGCAAGCCTAATCTGAGCCCGTCTGAGGAAATAGATCTGTCTAGCTGAGTCTTGCTTTATCGTAGCACTAATTCTATGATAACTTACCGCCTGTGGCACCTGAATGATTTTATATCCTTTCTTTTTCGCCCTAAGGCAGAAATCGGCATCTTCTCCATAAATGAAATATTCTTCATCTATGAGACCTATTTTATCTATCACTTCTCTTTTAACTGTTATACAACCCACGTAGTCTACTTCTCTTGAATGTTCAGGATATTCAGCAATCTCTTTCCCTTTTCCTATTTTTGATTGATGACCAAAAAAGTGGATTTTCGCTCCAGCTTCGTCTATTATTCCACCTGAGCCGTAAAGGACCCTTGTACCTCCAACTATTCCGATATCTGGTGAACTATTTAACATATTAACAAGCTTTTCCAACCAACTCGAAGAAGCTACTTCATCGGTATTAAAATCAAAAACTACTATTTTCCCCTTACCTTTTCTTATTCCAATGTTGATGGCCTCTCCTATACCAATTTTTTTCTCTTCAATTAGCGTCACTTTTGGAAAACACTTTTTGACCATCTCAGGAGAACCATCAGTAGAACAAGCATCCACTACAATAACTTCATACTTGGGATATCTTAATCTCATTAAAGAAGCTAAGCATTCTTTCAAGAAACTTCCGCCATTATAATTGGAAATAACGATGGAAACTAACGGAAATTTAAGCCGATTTCTCATCTTATGTCACACTTTTTTGCAATTATTAGAAAACCATAGGGAAACGCTTTGAAAAATACTCTTAGCGCACCTCTGAGAGATTTGAAAAATGGCAGCTCATATTCTACAGTTTTCACTATTGAGTAACCGTTATTGTTCAAGTCTTCTTCAATTATTGATTTGGAAGGGACTGCCACATAGTCCGGGGAAAATGCTTTGTGAAACTTTGACGGGAGATAACCAACAAAAGGGAGGAAGGAGTGTGACTCTATTGGAAAATAACGATTCGGAAACTGCAATATGAAACATCCATCATCTCTCAAAACCCGTTTAATTTCGCTATAAAATCTTTGCCTATCATCTTCAGGTATATGCTCAATTAGGCTAATAGAGGTAACCATGGAAAAAGAATTCGGCTTAAAAGGTAATGAACGCCCATCTGCAACCAAAAAAACACCAATTTGCGGTTGAGACTCCAAGTTCTTGGACAGGTCAATACAGACAGCGCTCAGATTATATATTTCAGAGATACTTGTGCTCATGCGCCCATCATATGCACCGACATCTAGTAAATAATTCTCGCAGGGTGAAAAACAAGGAAACACGCAGTAAGTCTTAAATTCACTGAGCAACTTTAGAAGAAGATTGTTTCTCTCTTTATATAGTGTGGTCCCTACACTTCTCCAAATCCTTTCCCTTAATTCTTTATAAAAAGATTTGTAGAATAACCCAATACGTACCATTTGTCAACAGCACCAGTTAACTTCCGTTAAATGTTTTGTTAATTGTATTTATGATTAATGACTCATTTTCCTCCCAATAATGCGGGATAGCTGGTTTAACCTCACCTGCAAAGGCTTTGAGTATTCCTTCTGCAAGGCCATGTGGAGTCTGGGGAACAAGGAGGTAACGTGGTGATGGAGAGTATCCACAGACTACTATCGGTTTCGAGAGGGCCGCATATTCATTTATTTTCGTAGAATCTTTATCGTTGTAAAATTCTATTGGGAAGCCCGGGGTCCGTGTGGCAAGACAGACGTCGGCAACATTTATCCAATTCGGAAGAGAGCTATACGGTACAGAACCAATAGCAAATAAATGTTTTATACCAAATTTCTTGACGGATTGTTTAATCCAAAAAGTTGGTGCAGGACCTATGATAACCAGACATATATCGTGCAACTCTTTTTCTACAATCGACCAAGCTCTTAGAAGTAGTTCGAGACCGTACACTTCAAGCATTCGGCCACCAGCAACAAAAAGTGCAATTTTGGTGTTTTTGGATATATTGCTTGAAGCAAGCCATGCCTGTTTAGATGTTGTTGGTTTGAAATTTTTTGGAGGATAATTGGGGCACAATATAACTTTATGTGCTCCAACTTCCTCACAGTATTCACCCATCATCTCATTATAGGCTATCACTAATTGCGCTTTCTTAATCAAAATGTCCTGAGCAAATTTCACATATTTAACTGCCAATTTTGGATAACGGAGCCATTGCATCTCAGGGTGCATTGGTGTGCCAAATAGTAATATTACTTTTTTTTCCACTGGCAAAAGAAAGAAACTGCTGTCGATCACATCCACTATTTTTATGCCCTGACCAACTTTCGATGTTGAGGCTAAGGTCAATTTAATTAATTTTAGAAATGATGATAAGTTTTTGCCTAAAGTTATAAGATAAACTGAATTTCTAGAGTTATTGGATTCAGGTAAAAGCAAACTGACAGAAAAATGCTTGCTTAACGTGTGGTAAAATTTCTGCTGGTCTACTCCATTCGGCCTATGTGTAAATAGAAAAAATCTTTGCGGATAATTTTTCATTGTGGACGCCCAGTAGTCCTTAAATCATTTATTCTTGAGATAATAGTGACCAAACTAATTCATGGGAAAATGTGGGTGAAATAATTAAGTACTCTTTTGATTCCCCTGAGCCCATAACTTGAATCTCAATTTAATTAGCTCAATCCCCATCTTTATCCCATCGGCGAGCAGATTAAACTTTGGAATTCTATCTTTAGGTTCTGCCCATTTCACCGGAATTTCGATTATCCGTAGCCCCTTATTTTTCATCCTTACAATTAACTCAGTATCAAATAGAAAACCGTCTTCTGTAACCTCGTCAATTACGCTTTTTAATGTTTGATCATTAAAACCCTTAAAACCACACTGATGATCCGAAACATTATCCCAAAATAAGAATTTCACTAGAAAATTATAGATCCTGCTTGCTATGGCTCTCGAAAGAGGCCGTCTTACATAGGACCCTTTTATATGCCTAGACCCAATTGCAACATCATAACCGTTCTCAAGCAATTTTACAACATCATGTAAATGGTCTAAACTCGTTGCCAAATCCGCATCCATAAATACAAGTGATTGCCCTGTTGATGCCTTCAATGCCCTTTTTAACGCTAAGCCCTTCCCAAGTCGATGGTCAGAGTGAACATGCACCACCTTTGAACAGTTATTGCACATGTTAGCTACCATTGTTGCTGTTTCATCAGAACACCCATCTTCAGCAATGACTATCTCATACGAATCCGTTATTACCGAAACTACTTTTTCTATAAGTTCTACATTTTGACTGAGCATAGATGCCTCATTATAAGCTGGCACTACAATGGATAAGCGCGTGTGCTTCTCTATTGTACGATCTATAGAGCCTCTTTCTTCGCAAGTTGGTATCGCAAATGAAAGTTCAGTCTCACTCATTAAACTTTGCCACCCTTTTTCTTATAGTTGGAAACACTTCAGCAAATTCCTTAATCATTCTTCAAACCACACTATTGTTGGCATTTCAAAGAAGCAGACTCAAGATTTAATACTTGTGGGTTAGTCGGAGTCAGAAGCACCGTTGTTAACATCATGTCACATAAGGAACAGTTTATCTTACTGCCTTCAAAGACATCAGATAAGTGTGAATCGACTATACTCAACATAATAGCGTACTCTCCAGCGTAATTGCGGATTACATTTTTAAGGCTTTAGGTGCAATAATATGAATTATAGCTAAGAATTTTACAAAAAATACGTCAAACACCCAGCCTGCGGCAGAACTGTTATTCCAGCCATTTATTAGCTTCAAAACGGTACCGTTCAAGATAAAGCGCCTCTTTTGTATTCAGAATTGGAAGCACTGAAATAAGTACTGATGTTGTACATGAAAACCGCTATTCTACCGCTCTTGTAGACTTCTACGAAAGCCGAAGAAACAGTTGGCTGATTGTACCATCCGTTACCTGCAGTCCACCAGATCAAATATAATGGTTCTACTGAGCCATTTTCTTCCAGTTTTTGCGCCAGCGTCTCAGGATTTCCGTATCCATAAGAAATTAACTGATTGCCATCAAGAGTTAACGATGCCCAACCATTGAACACAGCGTGAACAAGTAAACGTGTATTACTAGACAAATTATTCTTAGCCCATTGCAAGGTATTAACAGTATCTTGACAGTCGTTTAAAGGCACAGTATTCTGCAACATCGACGTTGGCACATATAACGGAAAAGCAGCAAAATAAGGAAAAGCTAAATTGTTGGGCAGAACCATAAAACCCAAGCTCAAAGTCGCCAAAATCAAACCAACACCTAATTTGACCCTGACTAGTTTGAAGGAGGCAACCGCTTCTGCTGCATAAAAAGCCAACGGATACGTGAGCAACAACGTCCAACGATAAGGAAATGCGACAAAAAAAGCATTGGGAATGGCAACAACCAGTATCAAGGCAACAAAAACACAAAGAACCCAAGCTTTCAATTGAAGGTTACCTTTAAATCGCCTAGCACCTAGCACCAGTAAGGGCACTAATGGCAAATAACAGAAAACAAGAAAACCCAAAGTATCAATAACCAAATTGCTGTAAGAAGCAAACCCAAAAAGCGCCATTAACCCCTTAGACGCTGGTCCAAGAAAACTGCCTGCAACCGAAAATTCCGAAGATACCATATAATTTACAGAGACTATTACCAAGAATAAGAATGCGGCAGGAAATGTGCGAATAATAAGCCAACGTGATTCAACCATTTTCTTTTCAAGAAATAAACTTACAATTGTGGCCAGAACTATCGCGAACATAATGACGGCAACAAGCTGATGGGCAAAAACAACGGAAAGCATAGCCAACGAAAGCAACACTCCGTTTCTGAAGGGGCTACCGTCTTTTTTAAGTAAGATTAATGTTACGAATAGGAATATTAACGCAAGTTCGCTTCGAAGCATGTCCCATGACACCCGTAACGCCACAAAATACAAAGTAGCAAACAACACTACAAGCAAACTCTTCCGGGGAGACCAAGACAACGTCTTATTAGAGTAAAAATAAACAGCAATTCCCAGAAAACCGAGAAGCAACGGAGACATAACCTTCAGCGAAATGACAATAGGAACTCCAATAGACGTAGCGCCCATTAGCAGTACGTACAAAAATGGAGCCACCCCTAGGAAAGCCCAAAAACTCACACCATCCCGCAACCATACAAGAGTATTCGGAACGTAATAGCCGAGAGTATCAAACCCAATCACGTAAGGTCCCATTAGAATCTCAGGGATAGCACGCACGACTAACGGAATGAGGAAAGCCAACAGTGGGAGAGCTTCAGGCTTAGCGATTCTTTCGGATAGCGTTCCCTTGAAATTTAGCTGCACTAAACTTCGCCGTGTATCACTGTTCATGTTTGCTAACAAATGACTCTTGTAATCTGCTGGTGATAGCCCTCACTAGTTCAGAACTATCGTGGAATCCGAAATCACGCCTTGCTTGTCAGTCTTTGCCCAAACTCGCGGCCTACGCAAAACAATAAGCAGCATAGCATATAGCGCGATGAAAGCTTGGAAGCTCCAGTAGAAGTAAACGAAAGGAAGCCAAAGCAGACTCCTGACTTTCCGCGGTTTAGAGACGTAAATCAAAGCGACCCCGCAAATAAGCATGGTAAGAGTCGTGGTTAATGTTGCAAACTGCACAACAAAACGCCACAAGACATCAAGAGGCAAAAATGTGAAAAACGACCAAAACATCGCCAGATAAGGCAGCAATGAAGCAATCAGAATGAAAGGCCCAAAAAGCGTTGTCTCAGCGTCGAAGCTTATTCTGCTTAACCTCGTCATCAATCGACCATACTTTATAGCCACTTCCATCGTGCCTCTGAACCATCTTGTGCGCTGCTTAAACAACGTTTTCAGATTTGAAGGACTTTCCTGCCAAGCGATAACATCGGAAGCGTATCTGATTTTATAGTTATTCTCCACAAGCTTGGCAGAAATCTCCATGTCCTCAGACAAGACAGCCTCGTTAAAACCTTCCAACTTTTCTAAAATGTCACGTCGAATAAATTGGCAGCTTCCCTTCAAGTGGACAAACAAATTTAACACGTCTTTGCCTCGAAGGTAAGCTTCACACCACACTGCCTCTTCATAAGATATGAACTGCGTTAGCATGTTTTCTTTGGGGTTAAGAGACATAGTTTTGCCTTGTACGGCGGCAACTGTTGGGTCTTCAAAATATTCAAGTACAACCATCAGCGCATCGGCATCAGGAACATTATCTGCGTCGAATACTGCAATAATGTCGCCTTTTGCATGTTTAAGTCCATAATTCAAGGCGGACGGCTTGCCGTTAGAAAGAGGCTTCTGTAGAATTTTCATGTTAGCATACTCTTTAGCATAATTCTTGCAAATGTCGAGGGTCTTGTCAGTCGACCCGTCTTCGATGATAATGATCTCTCTCTTTGAGGCGGGATAATTCAGTTTCGAAAGTGAAGAGAGTAATCTGTCTATGACGTTCTCTTCATTTTTAACTGGCACTACAATTGAAAAAGAAGGTAAAAGCTCATCTGGAGCGCGTTTTTTCTTTGGCTTTTGCCGATTTTTGCAGAAATCTTTAACACCAGTAGCTAAAATAGGCACGTTGTAAAGTGCCCAAAGGCAGACAGTTAGGAGCACGCCGACTAAGATGAATCCGATGATTTCTATTATCATGTGTTGTACTCCTTAGAGTGTAATCGCGAATCACGTTTTAAAGGTTTTAGGTTCATTAATATGCATTACAGCTAAGAACTTTATGAATGATACATCAGATGGCCAACTTTCCGCGGAATGGTTACCCCATTTCTGAGCTACCAAACTGAGTTTTTGGGAAAGCGGAAAAGCCACTTCCCTCAAAGCCCGTGAGAGACTGTTTTCTAGAAGGCCTTCCAGTTTCTTGGTGACAGCTATGAGGTTTTTGGCTAAAGTGACACTGCGAATTTTGCTTGCAACCTTTATCGTTAAATCGATAAGTACTCTGTCAATCCTAGGCAAAGCCCTGAACCACACCCCAGCACGCACAGCCTTCAACCTCAACTTTATCAAATGCGCTTTCGTAAGGAAGCCTGAAGCAATTCCCTGCAATACAGTCTTGGGCATAATCGTTTAGACCTTCTCAATTCTTGTTTCTCAATTCTTATTGTTTATCCACATATTAACCATTAATCTTGATCCAAGTATAATAAAAAATTTTCTGATTTGTAAATACATATTTTAAATATGTGAACTCTGACAGAAATCTAAAATGAAGCAGGCTTTGAACACAAATCAGCATATTTTTTGAAAATGGTAGTTCTGTCTAAGCATATACGGAGCAGTTTATAGATGATTTTGCCTTCGAACCATGTTTTGTTTCGTGAAGAGAATGGTAAATTCAGTTGTTTTTTTGTGGAAGCGGCGAATATTAGGGGCGAGAGCGCCGTCTAAGGTAACTGAAGTTAATCTTCAAAGAATCGAGGCGTATTAACACGGTTGAAGGGATAGCCAAGGTTGATGCCATTGCAGCTAGGGCTGTTTCATGAACGCGATGAATTCGGCGAGGCTTCTCGGCTGCAAAGTGTAGTTTGACCGTTTTTCTTCGCCTATAGTAGAAGAAGGCATTGATCCATAGTCATGTCCAGGATAAACTTCCACATCATCGCTAAGCTTTAAGAGCTTGTTAAAAAGGCTGTTATACATGTTTCTGGAGCTTCCGCCGGGCAGGTCTGTTCTGCCGCATTCTCCCACGAACAGCGTGTCGCCCGTCAAAAGTTTCTTTTTGTCCACTAACAGGCATATGCTGTCAGGGGTGTGCCCCGGCGTGTAGATTACCTTTATTGAGACTTTGCCTACGCGTATAACGTCACCATTATCCACCGCGACGCCAGTGTTGGCTCTTGATAGTTTATGCGCAACGGTTTTAACGCCGAATATGGAATGCAGTTTCTCGTTGCCAGCAGTGTGGTCAGAATGCCCATGCGTGTTAATGATGTACCTTAGCGCCAAATTCTCCGCTTTCAGTATGCGAATTATTTCGCCCGCGTTAAAGCTTACATCAACCACAGCCGCCTCGCGTGTGGTATCATCTGCTATGATGTACGAGAAGTTGTCGCCGTGCTGCTGAACTTGCCTGAAAAACATAAAGCTTCAACCGCAAAGATTGCCGATTCAACACTTAAAAACGTATCTTGAAGCAGCAAAAGCTGAAAGTCTGTCTGAAATAAGCGCAAAACGATTTGCACATTTTTTGAGGTGGGGTGTATGCCCAAAGTTTTTTCTATAACATCTCTACAATGGAGATTTTTGAAGCAGGCGGTTGTCTGAATGAATTTGAGAAGTTGGCTGGGACACATATTATTTAATATTGGATTTTGGACGTTTTTCTGGGGAGCCTTTGAGTTGGCGTATCAGTCTCCAAGTGACCCCATAGGGTCAGGCACCTTCGGGTTTCCTATTCCTCACTACTACATCATCGGCGCATTACTCGCTTACATTGGCTAAATAATGATAACGCTCACTAAAAGCGTAAGAGAGAGAATTAAAAAGAAAAGTCACAAAAATGCACGAGTCATAGTTGAAAATAACTGTGGCTAATGTTTTCTTCTGTAAAGTACAGCTGCTAATGGTGTTGCCATCACATAAGAGGATTGTCGATTCCTAATCAGAACAAAGTTTTTGCTTTTAGACAAGCATTAAGGAGGGATAATGGGAAAAGGCTAAACCCCGTTTTCTAAGTCTTCCCACTTCACCATCAAATAGGAAAAAGGGCACAGGATATAAAAGACATATTTCAATATCGCAATATTTCATATACAAAAAAGAAGGGGTATTTTGGCTTACGGAACAGCTGCAAAATTGGTGCGGAGGGTGGGACTTGAACTCCTACCGCAGTGGAGATGTCACCGCTCAATCCTCTTTTTCTCTTTTCTATTGAACAGCAAAATGTTCAGTTCCCAATAGGTTATATCGACGTTTTTAAGGGTAGAGCGCTTAGGAATATTTTGGTTAAACACTACACGCCTCAAAGAACAAAGTTACCACAAGAAATGTATGAAAAGGCTAATTTGGCAGTTTTAGAATAATGTCTCCTTTATTCGGCTGAATTACCAATGAAGAGAATACTGGCAATAACATTCCTGAACTTCTTCATATCTGGAGGACTAACGCTCGCAATTCCATTGTTGCTACTGGAGAGAAACGTCGATTTAGTCGAAATTGGGCTTATATTATCTGTTTTGCCACTAGTTTTCTTGGTGGCGCGTCTATTTCTGGCTTTAATTGCCGATTTAAAGGGTTGGAATCGATTCTACCTACTTCTAAACTGGCCCAGTAACATCTTGTCAACTATCATATTTTTTGTTGCAAATTCGGCACCCATGTTTCTCCTCGGAAAAATTGTCGAAGCTATGAAAGAATCTTCCTACTGGGCAGTAAATAGAACTGCAATTTTTTCATTATCACCTAATCGAGAAGAAAAAGAAGCCACAAGAAATACCGCGGTATTATTTCTTTCAACTGCAGTTGGAAGTGCCGTAGCGGGTATAGGCATTTCGTATTTTGGTTTCTCGATAACTCTTGGTCTTCTAATCGTGGCTGCAGTTATGATTGGTTTTCCAGCGGCATTGCTGAGAAAAACCCGCAAACAAAATTTGGAACTTACCGCTATCAAAACTAAGGGAATAATTAATCTACGATCATATGGAAGAAGATTCTGGTTCGTCTCAATAACTATGCTATTTTTCAGCTTGGCATATTATCCACTGTTAAACTTGCTTCTTCCCGTTTTTATGGCGCAACAACTAGGATACAGTTACGTCACGATCGGCATTGCTTACATGCTCTTTAACATAATTGCTTCAACAATTATTTTTAGTACGTTGAGATTTTCATTAGGGGTTAAACGCGCAATCTTGCAGAGCGGTATTGCCGTTTTTTCCTTGCTTCTTTTGTCTTACTCCACTTTTTACTTTCTTGGGTTATTTTTATTGCTGGCTGTTGCTGAAGGCCTTGGGATGGGGTTTTTTGAATCCATAATTGCAAAAGCGACTAAGAGTAAACCAAGCGTTTCTTTAGACATAGGATTGCTCCATGTGCCTTACAGATTTGCCGAGTTCGCTTCTTTGTTGTATGCGGGATTTATTGCTCAAAACCTTGGATATGCCCCAGTATTTTTTTCATGTGGAATTTTCTTTTCGATTTTCTCTTTTCTCGCCTTGTATTTAATTAATTGTGAAAGATAAGGTTATTACCTAAGTTTTGGCTCTAGCATTATCTTGAATAAGAAATGCTGAAGAGCAAAATCTTTTGGATTGCTTTGATTCTTCTAATGTTTGTTCCGATGACTATCACTTTTGCTTTCTTAGATCAGTACGTTCCCATATTACAGAGCGCGTTGGCAGCGTGGAGACACAGGTCTGCCAATTTGATATTAAGTGACATTCTATTTTTTGACGCTGGATTCTTTCTTATCTTTGGAGCACTTTTAGCTGGTGCAGTTCTATATCTCGCTTGGAGTCCAGGTTGGATGGCTTTGTTTGTTGACCCTGTTTTTCATTGGAAAATCGTCAAAAAGGAACGTGAAATTCCCTCTGCATTGATATTGGGTTTTCTAATAATGATTATTGGAATAAGCTATATCTCAGCAGCAATCATAGTTGCTCTATAAGTAAATTCATTTTCATTTATGCTGTTAAATAAATTTCTGATTCAGTTGAATTACGAGCAAGCTATGTTTTGTAGGAAAGCCTTAAAAACATTCTAATTCATGAGTTGAAAAGAAAGGTAAAGGTCTTGCGAAATCAAGTTGGACCAAACACCAAGAAAAAAGCGGTACTATTCACAATTTTAGCTGGCTTCTTATGGGGCACGTCTTTTCCTTCCATAAAAATCGGCTTACAGTATATGACGCCTTTTGCATTTGTATTCTGGAGATTCTTGATTGCTACTCTAACTATGTTCTCTGTGATGTTGATAACCAGAAACTTTGGTTTCAATTTTAACAATAAACGGCTCATTCTGCTTTTAGGACTGATTAACGGTGCTGCTTACCTTTTGCAATATGTTGGCATGATTTACACACTTGCCTTCGCTTCATCACTTTTTGTTAACCTTAGCGTTGTATGGGTTGCCTTGCTGAGTCCTGTGGTTTTGAAGGAACGGTTAGGTAGCAAAAAAGTGGCCGGAGTGCTGGTCAGCCTTGTCGGAGTGGTGTTGATGACAACGAACTTGGATTTTGGGTCATTAGGAACAGTTGATGTTATTGGGAACTTACTCGTGATCAGTGCTGGGATTCTCTGGGCGGTCTTCATAATCTACAACAAGCCTTTAGTTGAAGAGACCAATAACCTCATTCAATCAATGACTTGGATTTTGCTCTTTACTATGATACCTTTACTGCCGATAGCAACTTTTCCCATGGAAAACATATTTGTATTATCATGGAACGCTTGGCTATCAATCATCTACACCGCTATCCTGTGCTGGGTGGTTCCATACTATTTTTGGCTAAAAGGACTGAAGAATATTTCACCTGTGACTTCAGCCATAGTTCTCTTAACCGAAATAATAGTTGCCGTAGCAATTTCCACCATCTTCCTCGGAGAAAGTCTGACTGTGGTCTCTGGAGTAGGCTCTCTCTTTATAATAATCGCTATTCTATTAGTTTCCTAAGATCAGGTTAAACTGTTGTTATCGTAAAGACTTAAGTTCAAATGTAAACAACTTCATCTGCGGAGTGTTATCTGATGGATTTGAAGTTGATCAAAACTGAAAAAGACGTTATTGAGGCGTTGAATTACAAGACACGGTTTGAAAGAGACGTGCTGGTTGCCACTTTCAGAATTCCAAAGGGAAAAGTAAGTACATACAAACGGGTAGCGGAGAAAATAGGCAGACCGAAAGCCTACCGCGCAGTGGCAAATGCTCTCCATAAGAACCCGCTTTGGCCTATTGTTTCATGCCATCGTGTTGTAGGTTCTGATGGGTCTTTTGGCGGACCAAAAAAGGGTGCAGAGGATAGGAGAAACAGCGTAGCGAAAGAAGGAATTCCCATCGAAAATGGCAAAGTGAAGCTAAGCAAAGAAATACTCTGCTAAAACAATGAAGGGCTACTAGAACCACATAAAAAGTCAAAGGCAAAAACGTTTATCATGCAATCATGAAGATAGAAACGGGCTCCGCTCATGAGCGAAAAGAAATGAACTCAAGTTCATTTTCCCCTCCGGAGATACCCTAGCGGCTCTTCTTAAGATTTACATTGTTGATTCTTAGCAGAAAACTCCTTATGAGTTAAAAATTGTTTGGGCATTTCGGATAAGCTTATTTTTTTCCTTGGCAGTATATGAAATTAGCTATGACATCAGTAATGATTCGCCAAGCAACAGTCAGAGATGTTTCATCCATAGTCAGAATTAGGCTAGCTACGCTTACTGAGAAGGAAATTCGCGGGTTTTCTGCCCCAGCGCTGACCACAACCTACTCTTTGACTGAAGAACTGCGAAAAATGTGGGACAGAGGAAACAGATTGAAAAACGGTTTTGAAGTATTTGTAGCTAAGGCTGAAGCAAAGATTGTTGGCTTCATAGTTTTCAAGATGGAGCACGGTTATGGGTACATAGACAACATCGTTGTTTCCAAGGAGAAACAAGGAAAGGGGATAGGTAGAGCACTTGTCACGTATGCAGAAGGCATTGCAAAAGCTAAAGGTTGTTACCTGATGAAGACTGACACGACAGAAAACGCTGCGGGTGTTCCTTGGAAATCATATGATTTCTGGATTAGAATGGGATACGAAGATACTGAAAAGCGTTTGCCTACTGAATATGATTTCAAGGAAATTCCGTTAATTAAGAGACTAAAATAAGCAGCTACTCTTCGCGTGATACTGCTACCCAGAATAAGTGCCTTCTTAATATCTTACAACTTCTTTTGGTTTTTGGATTATACGTCGGTCCTCACGAGAAAAAGAGGTTTCTGATCCCAACCCCCTTTAGAAGAACATGTCTTTATGGTTGTTGGGTTTCTTCCTCAGGCATTTTTACCTTTCTAAAATAATGCCAAAATAGAATTATCGAGAACATGTACAAGAGGCTGGCAATGAAAAAAGGTTCAGCCAACAATCCGATGCCCATGAGCCATCCTCCAATCCAAGTACTCAAAGCGTTAGGCAGTCTCCATAATGCACCACTTATGCCAGAAACAGCTCCACGCTCATCTTCCGCGACCAAACCCATTATCATCGACTGCGACAACGGACTTGCCATGTTCATGAGTAACGCTCTCATGCTGTAAACGAATCCTGCTAAAGCGTAGTTAGGAGAAAAAGGTATGAAGAACATGAAAGGTGTTGATACCACCTGTGTTATTACCGTAGCTTTTACGAGACTGAATCTTTTTGCCACCCGCGGCGCTGCAAGTGTGGCAAAACCGATTAGGATGCTTGATCCTGCCAAGATAGGTGCGCTTATTGTATCCGAAATTCCATACTGTAAATTAAACCAAAGTGTCATAAGAGGAACAACCATGCCTGCTCCGAAAGCGAGTATGGCACTAGTCAAAACGTATTTCAGCAAAACGTCTTTTGATTTTCTCGGAAGGAAATCCGTTTCGCCTG
>SMTZ1_10001569_pt1 | contig 23174 bp, 24 predicted proteins | sample DeeMarSWOR136_30_FD_25667 | JGI IMG/M metagenome (IMG submission 25667) | reverse complement strand
GCCACGCCACAGACTTCCACGCATTGCAACACAGGCTCTCACTTACATCAATGAACGCAACCGTAGTTGCCGCTGAGAGGGCCTATGCAATGGCAAAGCTAGCTCCATCCGACATTGATCTCTTTGAACTTCACGATGCATTCTCCATTCTGGAACTCATCAATATGGAAGATGTGGGACTTGCCAAGCCTGGAACGGCCATCGACTTGGTCAAGGATGGTGCGACAGAGGTTGACGGCATGTCTCCTGTCAACCCCACTGGAGGTCTCAAGGCCAGGGGCCACCCGACTGGCGCTACCGGTGTCGCTCAGATTCGTGATGCAGTTATGCAGATTCGCGAGGAGGCGCCTCCAGGTCTCCAAACTGCTTCTCCAGAAGTTGTGCTCATCCACAACATCGGCGGCTTCGGGAATAACATGGTTGTTTCCATTCTCGGAAGTGAATCAAGGTAGTGCCAATTTTCAATCCGTGCGTTAATTCAATCGTCTGTCCAAGATTCTCTTATTAATTCCAAGCCGGTCTACGGGTATCATCTCGTCGTTAGACGGAGAGAGCTGTGCATGCCCGAAGGATTAGCCGTATTGAAGTGGGATAACGAGCTAGGACCCGTTGTAACCACAAAGACACCGAAGAAGTTGATGAAGGGCCTTGACCCGACGACTGCTATGCGAGTATACGGGATCGCAACCATGGGAGAAACAGAAGAATCACAGAGACCTGGGTTCACCTCCCTTGTACTAGACGAGTTCAAGCTCGCGGTATACTACGGGGGTCTGAACAACCACCTGAAAGGACACCCTTCTATGGTATTCCTAGTGCTCGGGCAAGAAGAAGACCCTGATGTATACAAGGATGCCCTTCCCGAGATTGCGACTCAAGTCTTCCTTCATGCTGAAGATGAAGAATACATAGGCATGTTGCCGGGACTCTACAAGCAGATAGTGCGATATACACAGATGACTCCTGAACAACGTCAAGTGTCAATCCTGAACGACCCTATTAGAAGAGGTATTCTCAGAATACTGATGAGAAATGGAACTGTTGAATCATCAATTCTTGAGCAGACTATATTCGAAGAAGTAGGAAGGGAGATAGATGCAGATATTGTACTTCGACCGTTGGTAAAGGCCGGAATAATAGCTACGGGTTGGGTTGAGGGGCTGTCCTCGGAGGTCATCTACCTCACGAGAGCCCTCTTCCTTCTCAGAAACGTGTCCATCAACACTGTCCGTGCCGTCAAGTCTGGTGAGATTCCCGGGGAGGTAGCAGGCCCATTCTTGGATGAAACAAAGGACTTCCACAGGAACTATTCGGCAGACCTTAGGGCTGACCTTCACAAGACCATCTGGAGGGAAGCCGAAGAACTCTCCCAGTATCTCTTGGATGTGGACTCATACGAAATACTCCAAATCCTACGTGAGGGCCCACGAGTTACCAGCGAACTACCAAGCATGTTGGACTTGCCTGAAGCAAAAGTCAAGAAGAAGATAAAAGAGCTTGAGAAGGCAGATATTACCGTTAGGCTGAAGGATGACGCTGGCAATGAGCATGTTCTGCTGAAGAGCAACCCCAAGGTCGCGACAGTCTATCCTGAATGGCTGATTCAGAGTACTGTAGAATCGTACACTGAGGAAGATATTCCCAGTCGTCAAGCAATACATTACCTTGAGGTGCTGAAGCACTCTCATCCCAGCATGGCCTCCACTTTGGACGTAGGGGAGTCGGATTAGTAATGATCCGTGAGATTCACGTGTTCAAAGACAATCAGATACTGTTCAAAGACGTCGTTGTCCCCAACAACGAGCTTGATTCAGATGGAGTCATGACCCTTGTATCCACTTCTGCAAAGAAACTTCAGGAGTGGACAATAGATAGTATGGAAATCGAGCGGTTTCGTTATGTCTACATGAATAGTAACGACACACAGTTCATCCTGACCATGGATCGACAGTCCTCCTTACAGAAGGTCGAAGAAGCTCTGATGAGGACGGTTTCGAAATTCATGACAGCATTCGAGAGAGACATCCTATCTGATAAGTGGATGTCTACAGACTTCTCACCTTATGGCGTCGCGTTCAGAGACATTGTCACTAGAATCCCTGTGAAGGTATGTCTTGCCGGGCACGGTGGTACTGGAAAGACGACCTTGCTTGAACTTGCAACCATGCCTGACCAAGCTCCTCCCTCTGAGTACGTTCCAACCTTCTTCGCAGACAAGGCCTTCTTGGAAGGCGACTTTGCCCCGTACGTCTGCAGCATCTTCGATCTTGGTGGCCAGGACAGGTTTGTGCAAGAGTGGAACAAGATTATTCGCGCGGGGAGTGTGGTGGTCATTCTATCTGATTCTACAGAAGAGAATATAGAATGGACGAAGAGAGTTGCTTTTCCAGCTCTCAAGTCCGATCTTCCGTATGCTCGAGCAATCGCCATCGCAAACAAACAGGATCTCCCAGATGCCCTTACACCAGAGGAAGTGGGTATGATGTTGGATGTTCCAGCATATGGCATGCAGGCCAACAATCCTGACTTCAGAGATCGATGGTTGGAGATACTAAAGGACCTAGTCTTTGAGACCATTGAGTTCAGGATTGTGGGTGAGATTGCAGGTGTGCAGGACTATGACAGGTTGTGGTGAGATATTGGACTCCAAAGAGGTGAACTGAATTGGGTCTCTTTGATAGATGGAGAAGGAAAAAGCCACCTGAAATGAAAAGCACAGTGAAGGCACGGGAAATAATGACGTCGCAGGGGCCAATGCCGCGAGCCACACCAAGACCGTCTTTGGTGAAGCCCGGTACGGAGGCGGCATCAGAAGTCGAAGCGCTGCTGGCCGAACATCATCGTCTTCTCCAAAGAAGAGAGGACCTCCAGAAAGAGAGAACTGAGCTGACAATGAGGCTTGACAGCGGAGAACTGGGAGCTACCGAGTTTCGCAGACTGCTCATGACCATGATTCAGGAAGCCTCTCAAATCTCTGAGAGCCTCAGAGACAATGCATCCAAGCTCACTTCATTAGGTCACCCGGTAGGGGGTATCTAGAGAAGACAGTGCTGACTGAAATTGGGGGTACAGAGTCATTGGCTCGAACGCTTGATGAAGCAATGAAGTTCTTGCAGAACCATGCAGTGACATGGCATCATTGGCTGCTAATTCTCTCATTGCTTGACAGGGGGGGTACAAGCACAAAGGCCGAGATTCTGTCTGTCTACAAGAAAGAGGGCTTTTCACCCTACGTGATTGAGCAACTTCTGAAGACCGACCTAAAAGATCTAGGTGATGCATTGCGAATTGAAGGTGACCTCGATAACCTCACGGATGAAACAGTCATTCGTCTGGCCAGAGATCCCACTTTCATGAGATTCATCAAGAAGCAGAGGAAGTCTGCGCTTCGAAACTTGAAGGTCAGCGACTAGATGACTGGTTCCGCAAGACTCTTCTCAGGCATCGTTTTCTATACTCGGGCGGCTGGGCAATATGAGAATCAAGGCGTCGAAGTGTCACCTTTGTGGGAAGGTGATTGTCCCTCTGAGGAGAACATGCCCTTATTGTGGCGACAAGACCAACGAGATGGTTCCAGTAAATCTCGATTCTCACGGGACCGTCCTCAGCTACACAATCTTGGAGATGCCTCCAGATGATTTTGACCCCCCACTTGTTCTAGCCCTTGTTGAGCTGGAACAGGACGCCGTTGTACTCTGCCTTGGCGAAGAGAGCGACATCAAGAGTATTGTAATCGGTTCTCCTGTTGAAGTGAAACATACGAAAGATGGAAGACTCTCTTTCGCACTCTTAGACTGAGGAAAAACGCCTAGCCATGTGTTCACTTCATTCCCGTTTTCATGCACATCTACCTAGTGATTTAAGAGAGCGCCCGCCCTACCACAGACAGGTGTCAACCATGACTGACTATCTGAGCAGCGCGTTATGGACCGAAGATGAAATCAAGTTCCGAAGAGAAGTCCGGGATTTCTGTCTGAAAGAGATAGACCCAATTGCTGACGAGATTGACAAGGGCCCATATCCACGTGAGCTTATTCGTAGGATTGGTCAAGCAGGGTATATGGGTGTTCACCACGAGAAATCCGTTGGAGGTTCTCAACGGGGTCTTTCCTATGAGATAATCGTGGCCGAAGAGATTTCAGCTGTCAATGCCGGGCTAGACATGGCGCGAATGTCCTCGGCAACTCTGTATGGTATGCCCATAAGCAAGTTTGGAACGGCAGAGCAGAAGAAGAAGTACCTAACCCCCATCATCAAGGGCGAGAAGATAGGCTGCATAGGAATCACAGAACCAGATGTGGGCTCGGATACAGCGGGCATGAAGACGCGTGCCGAGAAGGATGGGGACGATTGGGTGCTCAACGGAGAGAAGAGGTTCATTACAAATGGCAGCGTCTCAGACTATATCTGTGCGTTCGCGATTACAGACCCGAACGTCAAGTCCAAGGAAGGGATGAGTGCCTTCATAGTAGACACAAAGAGTGATGGTTTTTCGGTCGTTCAAGATCACGATTTACTCGGAATGAAGTCTGCACGTGTTTCGTGGTTGAAACTTGAGGATGTTAGAGTCCCACCCGGAATGGTTCTGGGACAACCTGGTCAGGGATTCCACATCCTCATGGATGAACTTGACAGTGAGAGGACCGCAATTGCAGGTGAGGCCATCGGTTTTGGTCGAACACCTTACGAGATTGCCGTGAAGTACGCCAACGAGAGGCATCAGTTTGGAAGACCTATCAGAGCCTTTGAAGGTGTTAGTTTCAAGATAGCAGACATGGCAATGAAGCTTGAAGCGGGCCGGGCACTAACACTCACTGCAGCGCGTATGTATGATAGAGGCGAGAACATCACAAAAGAGGCCTCAATAGCTAAACTGTACACTACCGAAGCGGCCATACAAATCTCCAACGATGCCCTTCAGATACTCGGTGGAACGGGTTACACGACTGACTACCCCATTGAGAGATTCTTTCGAGATGCTCGTCTTATGACAATTGGCGGAGGCACGGCGGAAATCCTGAGGTTCATTATTCAGAGAGAAGTGTACAAGGAGTTCAAGGAGCTAAATAGAATCTAGTTCGCAAAGTATTTCTGAAGACGCGGGTAGCAATGAAATCTAGAATCTGGGGCAGGAGTGGCTCTACATGAGTGTACTCGAGTATCTACTGATATACACTCAATCGGGACTTCCCATATACAGCAAATGCTATGGCACCTTCTGCAAGACTGCCTTCAAGAACCCTGAGCTTCTAGCTGGGTTTCTGTCGGCAGTTGAAACTATCCCGTTGACAATATCAAGCGACTTCTCTTTACAGTCAGTGAAGATGGGAACGAGCGAGATGCGCTTCGCCAAGACAACACCTGGTGGTCACTCAGTTGTGATTGGTCTCTCACAGGACGCGCCAGACGTTGCAGACGAGGTCTTCTCTGCAGTTTCAGACACACTTGCCTCAGATCGTTTCGTGAACCAAGACTGGAGCATCATTTCCTCAGAACTGATGAACTCATTCGAGGAGGAGCTTCTCAGCTCTTCTCTCCCAAAGGCATTGCACGACTACGGGGGCTTTCAGGATAAATGCACCTTGGGCAAGCAATGTCCAATACACACGACGGCGTACCAGTCGCGGGCCCAGAAGATCTGGAGTGCAATCAAAGGCAAGTATGCAGCGTTAAGGGAGAAGATGAGCGGCGGCAAGTAGAAGCCGCCAGTCATCTGATTCTTACAACTTCACTATGGCAATTATGCGGTACTGGCCCTCAATCTCCTGCAAAGAGGCAAGAAAACCATCAGTGGGGTTGAGGTTAAGTAGAGTGTACCAGTCTGTCAAGTTCATCCAGGCTCTTGCACCTTCAATGTATGGATAGGTGGAGTTGTCCGTTCCCAACACGATGTGCGTATCGCCGTCTTCTACGTATGGGGTCACATTCACGACGGTTGCGTTGAGATCGATGGCATCCCCCGGCCCTGGTCCAATCGAACCTCCGAAGAGTGCAACATAGTCCGCTCTAGCGGCCTGCACCAATGTAGCCCCTGACAAAGCACCACCAAGTTCTTGGATGTAGAACTTGTCTATGTTCGATGCATCTACAAGCGCCAACGCATGCAGCCGCATGTCTGACAGAAGGAACTCGTCAGCATCGTCGTCATAGTATCCTTGGGCCCAGTATATTGGTGTATACCACGTCCATTTGATCTCAGTTGGGTTTATCTCAACAGGATATAGTAGTGGCATCGCACCGTAGTAGAACCCGGTCGCTGGTGGTGGGAGCTGCCCTACTACGTTTGCGGCAGCCGCATCTCCGCTGACGTATCCAAATGCACTCAGATCGTGGTAGAAGACAGTATCCTGCGTTGCCCTAAACACCCCTGCTAGAGCCTCTGGGTTGCCTACTGGATGTACCGCAATGAAGGCCTCCACCATGCCCGAGTCCGGGTTAGCGATGTAGCGAGTGTCCTCTGTCATTTCGAGTCGATCGTTGGAGGGTGGAATGAACCAAAGGAGCCCGCCTGCAAACAGGTCGAAAGTCGTTCCTCTTCGATAGCCTCCCCACCTAGAGACTTCTCTCTCGAGCCACTCCTCGGCATATGCCTGAGTAATCCAATCAGGCGTTTCCTCTATGCTGCCGTATGAAACAACTGTTCCGTTCTCAAAGTAGACAGTGGGACCAATAGCTCGTTCGACAAAATCGAACCGTAGCGGCGTTCTTGTCTGAACATAGGCAAGCTCACCTAGTGGGTCCCAGGTTGGATATGCATACTGATACGCTGCCGACATATCGTTCAAGTAGTTGCTGAACCGAATGTCCCTGTCCCACCAAAGGCCCTCTCCTACGGGAATGGTTGTGCTAGTTATGACCTCGGGCTCGTACGCCTGCGGGTCATTGGCGTCTACAACGATGAAACCCTTCACGAAGTTCTCAGCGAGGACATTCGTTGATACTATCGTACATACCCAGACAAGCCTGCCCGCCCGCGTTGTTATGTGCGCGGCAGAAACCTGTACATTTGAACCGAAGGGTGAGATGTGTTGGTTGGCAACATATGCTGCGTACTCTTCCGTGACCAATCTGACCATCTCATCGGGAATGGTTGAATTGAAGAGAGGTTCATCGCTCTCGGCAATCATGGTGTCGAAGTATTGGGCGTTAGATACGTCTGACGTCCATCCTATTAGCCCTGTGAACATAGGCATCAGCATAACAACGAGCAGACCGAAGCAAGTCAAGGGTGCTCTGAGCCCCCTCACCATTTCCTCTAATTCACCTGGACGAAAACCACTAGATATTATCAATAGCAGACCTAGGCTCATTATCAGACCAAGTATAGCCCATGGCAGAGTCATCATCATGAAAAGAACAATGATTCCCCATGCTACTGTTCCCCAGACAAGCCGAAGCGGCAACCACTTGATCAACCTGCTGGGCTGCAACATGTCAGATGAGAAAGGAATTGGTATTGAATGTACAATCAATGAAACAAGAAGGAATAGCATAACGTTCATGAACAGTCCTCTTAGCGTATCTCCATTGATTGTGACCAGATTAACGAGGCTTTTAGCCCTTTCTTCCTAGTCAATTCAGGACGAGGAATCTGGCGTACTTGGGAAGGCTGCGAACATCATTTTCTCTTGAGGTACATCTGGACTGCTCCGCCTGCTTCAAGCATCTCTTGCATTAGTGCGGGAAGCGGCTCACCAGACAGAACTCTAGAGTGGTCTATCGTGAGTGTGCCCTCAGTGAAGTCTATTGTGACTAACTGACCATCCTCGATATCGGATGATATGTCAGGTACTACCATTAGCGGCAGGCCAATGTTGAAGCCGTTCCGATAGAAGATTCGTGCAAATGACTCGGCGACGACGCAACCAATACCGAGGGTCTTTAGCACTGCTGGTGCTTCTTCCCTGGAAGAGCCTCCACCGAAGTTCCTTCCAGCGATAACGATGTCGTCCGGCTTGACCTCTTTCGCGAATTCCGGTCTAAGTATCTCAAATGTGTGCTTCGCCATCTCGGAGTAGTCAAGCATTGTCAGGTGTCTTCCCTGAATAATCAGGTCAGTGTTGATGTCGTCGTCAAACACCCACGCTCTACCAGAGATACTCTTCAGCCCTCACACACTCCTCGGATCTGATATGGTCGCAGTCAACGCGCTTGCTGCGACTGTGGCTGGTGACGCAAGATAGACCAATGAATCAGGATGCCCCATACGTCCTCTGAAATTACGGTTAGTGCTGGAAACACAGACCTCATTCGGACCTAAGACACCTAGGCCTCCGCCGATACAGGCTCCACACGTTGAGTTCGTCACCACCGCTCCTGCCTTGATCAGGGTTTCTACCACTCCGGTCTTCACGGCCTCCATGTAGACCTCCGTGCTCGCTGGAGTGATGATAAACCTAGTGTCCCGATTAACCTTCTTCCCGTCGACGATTTTGGCCGCGATGGCCAAATCCTCCAATCTTCCGTTTGTGCAAGATCCAATGAATGCTTGGTCTATTGGAGTGCCCTCGACTTCAGAAATCGGTCTACCATTATTAGGGCTGTGAGGAGTCGCTACCATGGGCTCCAAGGGGTCTTTCTTCAAGTCAAGGGTAATCTGGTCTACGTACTCAGCGTCTTGATCTGGTTCAACGGGGGCCCATCTGACGTCAGATGCGCGAGTCTTCATCCAATTTCTTACCGTTTCGTTGACTGTCATTAGGGTGCATTTGGCCCCTGCTTCCACACCCATGTTGCACATTGTCATTCTAGAACCCACTGACATAGCATCAATCACAGGACCATGAATCTCAATGGACTGGTAGTTTGCACCGTCTGAGCCCAGGTTTTCTATGATTCTCAGAATGAGGTCTTTACTCATAACCATGTCCGGAATCTGCCCCTGAACATCAATCCGTATCGATTGGGGTACCCGAAACCAGTTCTCTCCGGTAGCAGCGATGAGTGCGCTGTCAGTAGATGCGAAACCAGTAGAGAACGCGTTGAAAGCTCCATAGGTAGTTGTGTGCGAATCGGAGCCCACTATCAGGTCACCCGGCTTAACAAGACCCATCTCAGGAAGCACTTGGTGTGCGATTCCGCAGTTGACATCGCAAAAGTGAGTTATACCATGGTCCTTCACAAAGCGTCTGCTCTTGATGTGCATCTCAGCACTTCTGGTGTCAGCCGCTGGTGCCCAATGATCATTCACGACGAGAATTCGTTCAGGGTCCCATACCTTCTCAACGCCCATGTCCTCCAAAATAGGGATGATTCTGGTCAGGGCCTCATTTACCATCAGGAAGTCAACCTTCGCGACAACTATGTCACCTGCCGCGACGTCTTTTTGCTCGGTGTGGCTTCCCAAGATCTTCTCTGCGAGAGTCTTGCCCAACATAGTCACCTCTCACCGCCGATTTTCTCTAGAGATTTGAGTACTGCATCGGTTACGGTGCCAGTTGATGACGGCGTGACATCTTTCCATTGTCTTCGACATATGTCAGGAGTCCGTGTCTTTCCCTCTCTGAGAACTGACGCGACCGCCTCTTTGACCAAATCCGCTGCTGCAAGGCTGTGCCTATCCTTGTTCTTTGTTCCTAGCCAGTCATACATCATGGCAACCGAGAGAATGGATGCAATCGGATTTGCCTTGTTCTGTCCCTCTATGTCAGGCGCAGATCCGTGAACTGGTTCAAACATTGCGTGCTTGTCCCCTATATTTCCAGAGGGAGCCATTCCCAGACCGCCTTGAATTCCACCTCCCAGGTCGGTGATTATGTCGCCAAACATGTTGGGGGCCACTACGACGTCATAGAACTCGGGCCTCATCAGCGACCACAGAGCCCAAGCGTCGACGTATGCATAGTCTGGCTCAATCTTGGGATATCTCGCAGCTGTTTCACGAAAGACCTTCCTAAAAAGCTGGCACCCGGCGAGTAGATTGCTCTTGTCCACACATGTGACTCGCTTCTTCCCGTCAGATGGCGCTCCTTTTCGAGTTTCTGCCAGTCGAAAGGAGTAGTCAATGACTCTCGCCGCTCCCTTTCTAGATATGAGTCGCAGATCGACGGCCATTTCACCCTCACTTCCCTCCGCCAGAATCCCCCTAGCAGGTACATAGAGACCTTCAGTGTTTTCCCGCACTATCACCATGTCGATGTCTTCATGGGTCTTCTCTCCGAGTGGCGTCGGCACGCCCTCGTAGAGTTTGACAGGTCTTGTGTTTGCATACAGCTCTAGGGTGAGTCTCAGGCCAATGACAATATTGTATCCTGCATGTTTGCCATCAGGCAGTTTCACAGGTTCTCCAGCTGAGTCGAGGGCGCCCACTGCGCCGAAGAGAATTGCGTCGGCTTCACCCTTGGTGAATCTCTCTCCTTCTTCTGACCACTCCCGACCTTCTCTTTCGTAGTACTCTCCACCACAATCGAATGTGATGTCCTCGATGTCAATGCCTCCCGCAGCATCTTTGGCCGCATGCATCACACGTACAGCTTCTGGAATGACCTCCTTGCCAATACCGTCGCCTGGTAGTACCGAAATCTTGTACTTCTTCGGCATCTCTACCACCTAGAAGGAACCAAGCCATCCCAAGTCGTTTCCCCTGTCATCCAAGAGGCTCACCATCGTGTCTATTCGCTCTCCATCAACATACCGTATCTTTGCTCGAATAGTGAAAGGTCTCTTGCACTTATCACATTCTACTAGCCAGTCTTCAGTCACGGGCTCGAGCCCTCTGCCTGCAATCTCCTCCGGTTCTCTCTTCATCTCAATCAATGTAAGCTCCTTGCCGTCACAAGCATAGGTGCATTCTTTCAGTGGAATGCCTTCCATTCCTCTTCTACCAAGTGCTACGAATACTTCATCTGGTAAATCGTCTAAAGATGGAGCCTCGGGCAATCTTCTTCACTCCGTGAGTGAGGACTTCATCCGTTCGGATAAATGAAATGGTTTGGCAATCATCAAGCCTTTCACCGCTAAACATTAATGCTCTGGACTTGAGGCTGGGCCTATGCGTCTTGTTTCGTATTCCAAGGGCGAAAAGGAGTCGATTGGGGTCGAACTAACAGAAGGGGTTCTGGATCTCCCATCAGCTGCTGCCCACTTCGGCATCGAGCACAGAGTACATGGATACAGCTTCCCTATTGCAATGATAGACCTCCTGAGATGGCCTGACGGGATTGCTACTGTTACAGGGCTTCTTTATACCTACAAACGGACTCCCTCTGATGAGCGACCACAAATTCTTCAGAAAGATGAACTAAGACTTCTGGCTCCCATTACACGCCCTGGTAAGATAATCGGTTTAGGTCTCAACTATAGGGACCATGCGGAGGAAACAGGCGCGGATGTTCCTGAGTTTCCGCCCATATTTGCGAAGTTTTCATCAAGCGTTTCCAACCCTAATGACGAGATACCCATCCCAAGGGTGACAAGGAAGCTCGACTGGGAGATTGAGCTCGGGGTAGTGATTGGCAGAATCTGCAAAGAGGTTTCAGTGAATGAGGCTCTCAAGTATGTAGCAGGTTACACTATCGTCAACGATGTGAGCGCTCGTGACCTTCAGAAGGACAATGGCCAATGGACTCACGGGAAGTCATTGGACGGTCTATGTCCCATGGGGCCTTGCATTGTCACAGCAGATGAGCTTGGTGCCGCCTCTGGCCTCAAGCTTCAGACTAGAATTAACGGTGTCATAAAACAGGATTCCAGTACTTCGCATCTGCTACACGGTGTTCCCCAAGTCGTGTCATATCTCTCCGGATCATTCACGCTAGAACCGGGCGATGTGATTTCGACAGGCACGCCTTCAGGAGTCGGATTTGTACGAGACCCCCCCGAGTTCCTTCAGGATGGCGATGAGATGGAGTTGTACGTGGAAGGGATAGGATACCTCCGAAACAGGATTGTGGCAACAAGGTAGATCTTAGACGCGTTAGGAGTGTCCTTCTCTCATTCCTTCCTCTCGACAGCTTCTTCCCTAGGTGTCTATCTTCTTCTTGTCATCACGCGCTTCTGCCATTGCCAAACGGTCTCTTGAAACCTGTATCCACTGCTTCACGAGTTCTATCAGTCGAGGGTTGAGCTCTACGGCGAGTTCTGCATATGCTATCGCACGTTCGTCCTCACCTTCGATGAAATGGGCGTTAGCCTTGTTATAGAACGCTTCAGCGTAGTCGGGTTTGAGTGCCACGGCTGTGGTGTATGCCTCAATCGCCTTCGCACCGTTTCCCAGACGCGACTCGGTATTACCCAGGTTGTTCCATGCCTCGGGGTCGCCAGAATCAATCTCAAGTGCCTTCTCATAGCACTCTTTTGCACTCTTGAAATCTCCCAGGTCGTAGAGGACTGTGCCCTTATTGAACCACACCTCGAAGATCATGTTGTCGATAGCCAGGGCTTCGTCATATGCCTCGATTGCTTCATCAGGCTTTCCTGATGACGCGAGTGCAAGTCCGAGATTGTACCACCCTTCAATAACACTTGGATTCTCCTTGACCACATCACGTAAGATAGCAACCGCTTCTTCATGGAGATTTGCCTCTATCAGGCCAATCGCGCGTTGAAGCTCCCCGTCCTTCTTGGCGTTCAATATCCGACCAATCCCTCGCTACTTGGATTTCCTCGTAATGAGCCGGGCAGCGATGGTAGCCAGCAATCCTCCGCCACTCATCGTGGAAGCGAATGCCTCCACCCAACTCAGCGCCGCACCAAGACCAGTAGTATAGATGAGTGTCCCGATTTGGATGATAAGTCCAAAGACACCCATTCCGGCACCCAACCCTATGAGGATCTTGCCAGTTGTGACTTTATCAATTGTTAGCAGGAATCCTCCGACAATCACAATGTTACCTCCCAGTGAGGCAAGTCCTCCAAGTGTAATCCTAAGGATTTCCAGGGTTTCAAGGAATGGCTGTAGCTCCGGAATTGAGGCTACTATCTCGGCAATCGTGTCCAAGAAACCGACATCTCCGGCGGCGCCAGATACTATAAGCATGAGGCCACCGGCCACACACAGAATGAATGGAATCTTGTTCTTCATTCTGATATCTCCGCGTCCTAAGTCTTGCCGAGAGAGATGCTAGTCTGATTTCGCCATCTGTCTTGCCGCGATGCTGAGGAGAATGCCCAGACCGGAGGTGGTGAGCGCGAACCCTATGAATATATCCAGGGCTACTCCGAAACCCATAGTATAGGCAATCTCCGCAATGTGAATGATGAGGCCTATGAGGCCCATTCCGGCACCAATCCCGATGACGAATTTCCCTGTACCCACCCTTGGGGTGGTCAAAAGGAACCCTCCAACAACTACAGCGATGCCTCCAAGGGCCGCTAGCGCAGCAAGAATGTAAACAATAGGATTCAGAATGTCCACAAATGGTGCAAGCTCAGGAATTGATGTTAGGATTTCTGCTATTGTACCGATAATGCCGATGCTTCCAGTGGCCGCCGCAATCCATAGCAGAATTCCACCAACAAAACTTAGCAAGAAGGGAATCTTGTTCCGCAAACAATCACCGTTTGTGTGATTGTTGATGTGGCCTATATTTCTATTTGAAGGCCGACTAGCTAAATCTTAATCTGATGCGGAACGCGACGATGGTACAACGAAATGGATTGGAGACCGCACTCCTGTAGAATTGAGATAGCACGGCCAATTCCACTGCCTACCTCTTCCGGGGTGTGGGCGTCAGAGCCGACTGTAACAGTATCAATGCCTCCTTTCAGGAGCGCTTGAATCAGCGCTGATGCAGGCATGGGTTCCTTCAGTCCTCTGCGCCATGAAGATGTGTTGATCTCGAAGCCCACTCTGCAAGTCTTCATGCTGTGCACCAGTTCTTCGAGATGTGGTTCCCACAGCGCATGGATGTCCTCTCCGTAGTACTCCTCGCCATATCTTCGATAGATATCGAGGTGTCCAACTATGTCGAAGAGTCCGGACTCTAGCGAATCAATGATTAGTCTGTAGTAGTGGTCACCAAGCTCACTCAGTCCGTACTCTCGAAAGATATCAATCGCCTCTTCCTTGAGGGAAATGGCCTTGTGATCAACGAGATGTACTGACCCTATGATGAGGTCAAAGTGTGTACTGTGGAATGCCTCCGGGAGTTGGTCAATGACACCTGGATAGAGGTCCACCTCTACTCCGAGTCTTACCTTCAAATCTTGGTCTGCGAATGCGTCACCCGCGTTTCTTATACTCGACTCGTAGTCCTCAAGCCAGTCTGGTGAGTAGATGCTTACCTTCTCTCCTCTGAGCATCACGAAATCCTCTTGTCTCACGGGATCCGCATCCAAGTGAGTTGTAAAGCATATTTCTTGAAGCCCCTTCTGAACTGCCGCCTCGCAGAATTCCTCCACTGACCCTCTTGCATCAGCAGAGTACGATGGGTGGATATGGTAGTCGATCATCAACATATCGGCCTCAAGAAGACGCACTTGACGTTACCTACTGGTCCATTCTCGTACTAATGAGTACACTCGTGCAATTAGTCTGGAACCCGGATGAGATCGAGTGCGATTGGTGTGTCCCCCTTAGAATCCTTTGCTTCTTTCAACAGGGCCGCGAATACCGTTGCCAGACCAGTGGTTACAACCAAGAACACAATCGACATTGGCAAACCATAGATATCTCCAATCCAACCAAAGACAATCGGAGACAAAGCCCCTGGTATTGCACCGATTGAGAACAACAGACCAAATGCCAGTCCTTGTGACTGCCTCGGAACAACTTCAGTCTGAAATGCCGTATTGGGAGGAACTCCCAGAAAGAAGAAGAACCCTATTCCGATGAGTACCAATAGGAGCGCGACTTGGCTCAATGATGCGTTGAGTAGCAGCAGGAACGGGGTTGAAACTCCGGTAGAAACAACGAGGAACGGAACTCGTCTTCCAACCCTGTCCGACAAGGGTGCAGAAACGATCTCTCCGACAAGTCCAGCAACAAGCATCACAGTTGTGAAGGAGCCTGCCAGGATTGGATCGTAGGAGTACTCACTCTCTACTAGATAGAGAGGCATCAGAAGAGTGGTGCACCGGAACGACATACCTCTGAGAGCCATCAGGACGACCAGAAGGGCAAAGTTCCGCGTCCATCCGTCTGAGCCATCTCCCTCTTCGTGGCTTCTCTCCTCTTTGGAATGCCCCTTACGTGAATATGCCATGAGTGCGGTCACTGGGACAAACAGGGCAAAACCTGCTATCGAAAGCAAGACAAAGGACTCCCGCCAACCCCCAAGTATGACAAGTAGAGTGACACCTAGGAATGGTATGACCGCCATTCCGACAAGTCCCCCTATAGCTTGGATTCCAGTTGCTGTCGCCCTGGACGTTTTCGGAAACCTCTCTGCCAGTGCAGGAAAGACACTCGGATGGTAACCTGACGCCCCTACTCCTAGAAGAAGCATTGCAGATGTCAAGAAGAGAAAAGTCGTGGCAAAACTGGACACCAACATTATCGCAGCAGCCAGCAGGATACTTGCGGGAATGAAGATGTCTCTCCATCCTTTGTCTCCCAAGTAACCTACAACAAGATGTGATACGGTCATTGTCACAACGGCCGCACTTGTTACTATGCCTGCTTCAGTAAGTGTCAGTGAGAGCTCGTCACGGATGATGGGTAGAAATGGCGACAACGCACCCGTGTAGATATGGTTGAAGAAATGGGCTATTGTTGACGCAATCAAGACCGCGTATGAAGATCTAGTCACCTTGCCCAACTCTAAGACTCACATCCATCATTGCGTGCTTCGGTGGCAACAAGACTTTGTGTTAAGCATACTGATATTGCACCTTCTCGGGTCCTCGTCTAAACTAGGGTCTAATGCTTCGATTGTGTAGTGCACTGGCTATCAGTGCGGCCTCTACTCCAAGAGAATGAAGCTCGCGTAGGTCCTCCCGGCTTCTGACTCCTCCTCCAGATATGATTCCCATATTGGTGTTGCGACAGACCTCAATCAGTCCGGGATGGACCGGTCCTTTGCCAGATCCTACTAGCGAGAGTTCTAGGACTATCAACTCGCGCAGACCTGAAGACTCCATCAATCGGGCCGCATCCCAAGGTCCTTTGTCACGGAAGTCCAAGCACGAGCTGAGCGTCTTCCCCTTCATCAAGTCGAGAGATCCAACAACCTCCTCCGAATGATGCTCCGCGATTTCTCTCATAGCTTCTAGCGATTCGATTGTTTCTGTTGCTATTACCACTCTAGAAACTCCGAACCCCAGGAGTCTTTCAACATCTGCTTGGCTTCTCACACCAGCATCAAGGAGGATCCCAACCCTGTCGGCCAATTCGGTCACCGATGACATGTTGTTTCCAGTTCCTGATATGGCATTCAAATCTGCGACGTAGATCTCGTCAGTGTTGAAGACGTGCCTGAATGCTTCAGCGACGTCAATTGGATCTGACCCCTCCACAATTCTGCTCTTGATTGGCTCATACCTCTCTCTTCGGCCTGCAACTCCATGGACGACTTGTGAATCCATGATGTCCATGACGGGAATTATCCGAGCTTCGCGTTTCATAGCTGACTTTGACAGTTTCTGTAAGAGTCTTATAGCTTACTGACTCTTGTCTACTCCGGGTTGACAATGCGAGTATTTGTCTACGAGCATATTACCGCCGGCGGACTTGCCGAGGAGAATTGGGACCTCAGCTTTGCTGCTCAAGGTTTCGCAATGCTGAGTTCACTTACTCGATCCTTGAAACATGCCGGTCACGAGGTCATTGTCGCCTTTGATTCCAGGATTAGTGAAAAGCTTATCCCCCACACGGCACGGAGAGAGCGAGTTGCAAGTCTTTCTGACTGGTCTGAAGCAATTAGCTCCCTCTCGGAAGATGCAGATTCTGCGATAGTCATTGCTCCTGAGGATGAGGGCATTCTCACCGACGTCTTGGCCAGAATTCGTGCAGACGGATTGGAAGTAATCGGGCCAGACAACGAAACGTCTGCCCTTTGTTCAGACAAGGTCATGTGCACTGAACTGTATTCTGAGCTCTCACTCCCAGTGCCGGCAACGGTGTCTGCGAATCTGGACCAGATTCTTGACAAGTCCTCTGGAATCGAGTATCCAGCAGTCCTGAAACCTGCCGTTTCTTCTGGAGCAATTCACACTAGTAGAGTATCTGATGAGACTGAACTCGAGTGGCTTGTGAATCGCTTTAGGGGGTCCATGCGGAGTCCTCGATTCGTCCTACAGGAGTTCGTTGAAGGAGTCGACTCTAGTGTTTCATTGCTGGTGAAAGACGGGCAGATGCACGTGCTCTCAGTGAATCGTCAGCACGTATCACTGGGGCGACCGGGGTCCATCTCGGGATATCACGGTGGAGAGAGCCCCTTCGTTCACCCAGCAAGTGAAAAGGCTGTTTCCGATGCGAAGAAGATAATTGAGTCTCTGCCAGGCCTGAAGGGATATGTCGGGATAGACTTCGTTCTGCAGGGCGAGCAGGCTGTTCCTATGGACATCAATCCAAGAGTCACAGTGTCTGCCGTGGGTATTGAACGCACGCGAGGGCCAAAGGCACTTGCACGAATACTTGACTGCGCCGAAGGGGCCTTACCGGAGCTTCCACCTAGCAGAGGCTTCTCGCGGTTTGAGGAGTATCTCGACCTACCCACGTCAGCGGACACATCCACACTGGAAGACGACTACGCAAGGGTTATGGTTATTCCGGGGGTGGTGAGTCCTCCGATGCTGCTACCAGGTGGCAAAGGGACAGTGAGGCCTTATGTCTGCGGCTGGGGGCTATCGCGCGAAGAGGCCCGAATGGATTTGGCTGCTGTGGAGAAACAAGTCGACCAACGACTCGGAGTGGTGAGTCCTTGAGAGTGGTCGGGCTAGATGTGGGAGGAGCCAATCTGAAGGGCTGCGGAATATCCTTGGATGAGTCTGGTACTCCCCAAGATATCTTATACAGTCTGAACCATTTCCCAGTCTGGCTTCGAGATCGTACCGAGCTGTGGAGCCTGTTGTCCCAGACAACCTATACTCTCTCTAACAATGGAAAGCCCGATCTCGTTTCTCTTGTTATGACTGCCGAATTATCCGATACATTCGCTACCAAGAGAGAGGGTGTAGTCAGTATTGCACGTGGTGCTACTACAGCGCTCCCAGACTCACGCATTGTCTTCCCAAGTGTCGATCTAAATCTATTGCAGCTTTCAGAAGTTCTTGCTTCACCTCTGTCCGTCGCCGCAGCCAACTGGCCGGTCCTAGCATGGACAGTTGGTCGCGAGGTGCCGGATTGCATTCTTATTGATGTCGGCTCCACGACAACGGATGTGATTCCCATCAGAGATGGTTTGCCAGTAGCCGCAGGAAAAGACGACACCACTAGGTTGATTCATGGTGAGCTGGTCTATACCGGAGCTCTTAGAACAGATGTTTCTGCGATTCTCAGAACTGTTCTAATAGATGGGAGACCGTGCAGACTGTCGTCTGAGTACTTCGCCACTTCAGGCGATGTTCATTTGGTTCTTGGTCATATTACCGAAGGCTTGTACACTACGGACACTGCAGATGGTCGTGGGAAGACCCAGCAGGAATGCTTGGCCCGACTTGCGCGCGTGGTATGCGGTGATATCGAAACGGTTGAAGAGAACCGAATTGCCGACATTGCAGAGCAGGCATGGGAACAGCAACTAGATGACATTCGCCAAGCAATAGACCAAGTCTGTAAGCGACTTTCTGCTGCTCCAAGAAACGAAACTTTCGTAATAGCCGGTCTAGGAGCCCAGTTTCTTGGGAAAGAGGCAGTCAATCGCACCGGTGCCAAAGCTGTCAGAGACTTAGATGAGGTCTTGGGTGCCGAAGGTTCCGCCGCAGCGACTGCTTACTCCGCGGCGCTCTACGCAGGAATCAAATGGAGGCATTACCTGTGAGGGCAGTCATCAAGATAGGTGGAAGTCTAACAAGCAAACCCGAGAATCTCAGAGAACTTATGGAGAGTATCGAGGACCTCAGCACCCGCCACCTGTTGGTGATCGTGCCCGGAGGTGGTCCTTTCGCGGAAAATGTGCGCAAGCTCCAAGAACTCCTAGACCTCTCTGATTCCGCAACCCACTGGATGGCAATACTCGCGATGGAGCAGTTCGGAGAATTACTGTACCAATATACTCGCAAACTCGAAACGTTCAGCGGCAGAGAAATTGGTGAAATGATGCTTCAGAAACGAAGCTTCATACTGCAGCCCTATAGGCTTGTCAGATCGAAGGACGAGCTTCCACACACTTGGGATGTCACAAGCGACTCAATAGCAATGTGGGTGGCAATCCTGATTGGTGCGGACCTTGCCGTGCTAGCTAAGAGCACTGACACAGGTACTCCAAAGCAAATAGGGGTTGAGGAGTCAAAGTCCCTAGCCAAGGACGGTATTGTGGATGCGCATCTGCCAATGATTCACCCCAACTTCAAGGGAAGGTTCTACGTCATTGACGGCAGGAGAAAGGGAATCCTGGACCAAATCCTGCAGTGAGAAAGCCGGGTCCACTAGACTGAGTGGTGCTTGAGAATTCCTTTGAGCTCGGCAACCAATGATGAATCAACTCTACCGCTATTGCGATCCCCGTCTGTTAGAGCAGCAGTTCTTACACCTATGATGTCTGGCTTCAGTCTAGCGGCTCTTGCAAAGGATTCTCCGTTCAACGAACCTGCCAATGCCACCTCAAGATCTTGGTTCTTGGAGTCCAGAACGAACTCGGATACTTCAGAGTCTGACAAGAAATCGAAAAGGTTCCTGCCATCCTTGATTGCAGTATCTAACATCACAACGCCCACACCTATACCCTGCACAATAGACGGTAAATCCAAAGGGTCCAGGGTGCCTGCCCGATTGTGGTCCGCATAGAGTGCGGCTACGGTGATGCTCTCGCGGTTGAACTCATCAAGAGTCTGAACTACTGAGCCTAGGATTCCTCTTGCGTCTTCATGGTTTCGCGTGCCGTGAAGCCCCACTTTGACATAGTCAGCACCGGCTATCGAAGCACCAAGCGCAGCTTGGGCAACAGTTCCAGGAAGATTAGGGACATCACCAAGAGCCGCACTGACCGGGATACTCTTCCCGACTGCCTTTTTCACGCGCCTGATGAGTTCCGGAACCGCCGCTCCTAGTGAGCCTGCGGTGGGGTCTTTCACGTCTATTATGTCAGCTCCACCTGCCACCGCCTCGGCGGCATCATTCTCGTCAGTCGGACTGACTAGGAGCTTCGTCACACTGGACACGCTCCTGTGGAGCATATGTTTCCCTAAAGACTGCTCCGATTGAACTATGCAACCACTTAGAACTCTCAAGGTCTATATCAAATCGGAAATCCACTTGACTATCTGTAGGGCAAGTCTATCATTGTGTGTGGAGGAATAGAGCTCGTTGATTCCCCAGTTGTCGATGAAGAAGTTGGTTCCCGTTACCACCAATCTGCCTCCACCGGCTCCCTGCACACTGCTGAGAACAGTGGAACCTGAATACGGATAACGACCAAGCCAAACTGAGCCCCCGGGCACAGTCACTATCGGAGCGCCTAGGTAATCGAAACTTCCCACTGCGCTAGTGATAGTGTGAGCTGCAATGTGAGTGACCTCAACCGTATTGTAACCATCAGAAATCTCAGTGAAGCCAAATGAGTAGCCTGACCAAGAGATGAAGTCATTGATCTTCGCTATGTCAAGACTCTCATTAGAGAGTGCAGCAACAAAAATGCCTCCTCCATCATCATAGTAGTCGTGATACGCCTGCTCTGCGGCAGGGTCGAAGGGCAAAGAGAACCATTCTGTACTGTCTGGGTCCGATTCGTTGGTGTCCCATGCGAATGCATCTAACAAGACAACGGCGTCAAACTCCTGTAAGTACGAGAGCGTAATATGGGATTCATCGCGAATCTCCGTGACCGAGATGTCGTTATCGGTGAGAAGGCGATAGAAGTCTCTAAACTGACCGTATGTCGTATCTATAGACCATGTCGTATAGCTAATGTCGAAGGCCACCCGGGCCACTGCGGTGGACACGTCGAAATCTACACTCAAGGTTGCCGTGCCGAAGCTCGAAGATGTAAAGGTGATATGACTCTCGTAGCGAGTCGCTCCAGATGAAGGAATCTCCACAGTGATTGGGACTTGGCCGGTCTGGTTGATTGTTGCATCTGTAGGCACTACGAACATCGTTGGTTCATCACTGTCGACGGCGATTTCATAGGTTGTAAGTCCAGATGTAAAGACTTGAACACTGAAGTTGAATGTGTCTCCATAGAACATTTTCTCATAATCAATCGGCAATACCCTCGGGTGGACATAGGTTATCGCAGGCAGAGAGCCATTGGTCGATTGTGAAAGAATCACGTCCTTTGAGTTCTGAAGGCTGAGCTGCCCTGCTCCCACCATGTACTCTGGATGAGGTATGCCTACTGCCCCCTTCATGAGAGCTGTCATGATAGACCCCGCGGTGTAGGCGATTCCGTTGTCAGCGCAGAAAGCAATCAGGTCTGCTGCAGCCGCAGAAACACGCGGAGCAGCGAAGCTTGTTCCGCTATATCTGTATGTTCCAACATCAAAGTACCCCCGAGCAGCGAGGTCTGGCTTCATGTATCTAGAGGCTGTTGGCCCTGGGCTTGTGAAGGATGCGGGGTCTCCGAACTCAGTCAGTCCTGCAACTGCAAGACATTTCTCGAACACTGCTGGTGAGTTTACCTGGTTCCCGGCAATTCCATCTTCGCCCTCATTACCGGCCGCCGCTACCAAGATTACTCCTCTATCGAAAGCCCAAGCAATGACCTCTTCCAGTGGGTCCTCATAGCTCGGGAGTGAACCGAGGCTCAAGTTAATCACACTGCAGTTCATCTCCACAGACCACCGAATTGCAGCGATTAGTGCACTTGTTGTTGCGGTGCCGCTCGGACCGAGAATCTTTGCGTTCACGATTATGGCGTTTGAGCTGAGGGATGCAATCTCCTTGGCGACTACTGTTCCGTGAACGCTCCCATCGGGAGCAGAGTCAGTGAGTGTTGTGTCTTCTACTAGGTAGCCATATTCTGACAATACAAAACTCGTCTGGTTCGCGACCCGTCCCTGCAGTGAGTAGTCAATGTCGATGCCTGAGTCGATGACAGCAACCTTCACGCTCCCACTGGTCGGTCCAAATAGGTCGCCAAGAGGCAAGAGCATAAGGAGCCCCCCCGAGATGACGAGCATGAAGATGATAATTACGGATATCATCTTCAAGTTCGAGGAAGATCTCCTCTGCGGTTCGTAAGGGAAAGGCTCAAGATATCGAAGCATAGCGTGCACCAGAAAGCGCGATTTCTTCTACTTCCAGTTGCCAATTTTCCACAGATGAACCTATCGAAGCTGGAAATCTACGTTTGCGTTTGACTATACGTGAACAGAGCTGTAGATTACAAGTTCATTTATCTGCAGTATCTCCATGGAGACGTGCAGCGAATAAGAGGGACTGCGATGACCGCCGACGATGCCACCGAAATGGTCGCTCCTCCTGCCCCCTTATACCATTCAGAGTCTGTGGAGGAGGTTCTTACGCAGCTTGAGGTGGATCCAAGAGAGGGTCTCTCAGATTCAGAAGCAAGGAGGAGGAGGGACCAATACGGTCCCAATGCAATCCCGAAGATTCGCGGGTCTTTCTGGAAGGTCTACCTCGCTCCTATCCTCAACTGGCTGATTAACATCTACCTGATCAGCTCCGTTGCCCTAATTGTACTGGCCTACGCATTCCCTTCGACTGAGAACCAAATCGCTCAAGCAAGTGTGTGGCTCGGAATAGTTGCTGTGAACTGCCTAGTTGCGATCTTTCAGCAGTACCGGGCACAAAAGAAGCTCGAGGCTTTGGAACAGCTCTCGGCCGGTGAAGCTCGGGTTGTTCGTAGCGGTTCAGAGATTAATGTCACGCCCACTGAGATTGTACCGGGTGATATCTTCATCCTAGAACAGGGTGACAGAGTACCGGCTGATGCTAGAATCTTGTCTGCCTCAAATCTCACCACCAATGAAGCGTCTCTGACTGGCGAGAGTGTTCCAGTTGAGAAGGATGAGAAGATACAGGCTGAGGCAGATGCACCTCTCACCGATATGAGGAATATGGTGTTCTTCGGGACGTTCGTAGCCACTGGTTCCGCTAGGGTCGTGACAACTACCACTGGTGGTTCTACTGAGATAGGGAAGATACAGGGCACCCTAGGAGAGCTGAATACTGG
>SMTZ1_10001568_pt1 | contig 23175 bp, 3 predicted proteins | sample DeeMarSWOR136_30_FD_25667 | JGI IMG/M metagenome (IMG submission 25667) | reverse complement strand
GAGAGTGATACGACATCGATAACAATCACGATTGTGCCCCACCGAACGACTCTTGCAGCAGTGCACAGCGAAAGGACACCTTTCGGAACTGAAACGTATGTCGATGTGACCTACCTAGACGTAGACGGCGGCTCGGTTGTCATACCATCTGGCAACCTTAGCCTCATAACGGCGGATTGGGGTACAGGCTCGTCAACTCATGGAACATACGGCTTTTGGATAGATACCACCGGATGGGCTATTGGTGTCCATTCTGTGAACCTGACCCTCGAAGCTACAAGTTCGCCGCGATACTACGAGGATGCAGCCATCTCAATTCAGATCAACATACGAAGACTCAACGTGTTTGTGAGTTGGGAGCATATGGATCCGTTCCCATATGGCAGCGACTTCGAGATGTACCTGCATGTAAACATCAGCGAGCCGAGGACCGCATTTGATGGGAATCCCATTAACAATCTGCCTAGCGACTACTTCTTCGCCGAGAACGCTACCGGCGCACCATACACAATCATGAACCTTGTCTTCCTAGGTAATGGTGAGTATCGCCTGACTATAGACAACAGCGCGTTCTCTGAGGGTGACTATACCATAGTGGTGTTCGTGGACTTTCAGGTTTCAGACAACTACGCAGACTCACAAACTGCAATTGCAGAATTCAACTACAGAGGAACACTCACTGCGCTTACATCTCCGGACTATCCACGGGTTACAACAACATACGGCACGAATGTTTCAGTGACACTTCATTATGTTGACCTCGACAGAAGTGAGAATATAACCACAGCCACTATCACAGCAGAGGGAGCCTCTATATCGTGGCTGCACACTGGTGACGGCTATTATGATGTTCTTATCATCGTAACCGGATGGGACCAAGGGTCTCACTATGTCAACCTAACAGCGGATGACGCAGGCTATGAAGGAAGGACCTTGACATTCGAGGTTCTAGTTCAGATAGCCTATACTTATGCCACACCAACAGTGACAAGTCTGGACCTGCCACTGGGAGATACAGGAGTGTTCTATGTAGATTACTGGGACATCATACACGACACTGCTATCGAAGGAGCAACAGTGAACCACGACTGGATGCACGCGGTAGGCGTGACATGGACAGGGTCCCAGTACAGAGTGGACTTCTCGAGTCTGGACACGGATGCCCTCGGAAGCTACACGGTGTTGTTCAACTTCTCAAAGGGGCCAAACTACCAGTTCGGTTACTTCAATCTCAGTGTGAACTTGAGAACTCATTACACAGAATTCCGACTTGCGAGTGCAGTTGAACCCACTAGCTACGCGGGAGTAGTCAACGTATCTGTGTACTATGGAGACCTCGACAACGATGCAGGTAACGCATCATCGCAGATCAACTGCTATGTCATGAATGAAACTGGCGGAGTGCCAATACTGTCCTTTGACAATGACACATACCTGGGCAGCGGCTATTACTTGGTGAGAATATCTGCGTCCATCTTCGGTGGAACAGGCCTGCACAACTTCACTGTCTACTTCAACTGGACTGGTCCTGGACCGAAGTACTACAACGGACTTGCCCAAGCGTCAGTGAACATCATAGGAGAAGAATCGAAGCTTACCATCTTGGATTCACCAGGTCCAACTCCATATCTCGGCAACATGAGCTATACCTACTTCTACAGTGAGTTGTATAGCGGGAATGGCATCACAAACCAGAGCCACGGTGGCGGCAACGTCCATGCGTATGTTATATTCGTGGGAGAGTCAATAGACCCGTCATTGATTGCGATCACAGAGCCCGATCCAATCGGCAGACCGGGTCACTACGGAATCGAATTCAACAGCACAATCCTTGGACTCCCCGGAGTGTACACCATGAGAGTGTATGTCAACTGGTCCACTGGAGTTTCACCGTTCTATCCGAATCAGATGCATTCAATCCAAGTGAGAGTCTTATCAAGGAACACTATCTTGTCGGTTACTCCGCCTTCCACCACCCAATATGGAACCAATGCAACCTTCACATTCACATACGATGATGCCACCGACGTCGTACTGACACCAATTGCATTCAGTGCGCAGATGCAGCTCGACTTTAGTCTGCCAGACCATTCCATATCCTACGACACCGGCTCGAGAGTATTCACGGTTTCCTTCAACACATCAATCCTAGGAGCATCTCTCGGAGCTAAGTCATTCACAATCAGTGTCACATGGATAGGAGCTCCGTTCTACTCCAATGTAACAAATCATCTTGTCCTAGTCACTGTGTCATATCGTGACGTTAAGCTCGACCACCCGACTCCAGATCCGACCCCATATGCAAATGACGCCACTTTCATCGTGACGTACACAGATGTTACTGGGGGTTCATCAGGTCCGATAGATGGCGCGTCAATCACACTATTCAGCGGTGCTTCAGGCATTCCAGTGCTATACTATTCGGTAACACCCCTGGGAAGTGGACAATATCAGATAGATTTCAATACTAGCTACTTTGCTACACCCGGCTCACATTCACTTGGAGTGAGTCTTACTCCAGTCCAGTTCTACTATGCTAGCATGAACTCAACCCGAACAGTCATTGTCATGCGTAGGATCACCACTCTCACCGCGGAGCCCGTCGGGGTCCTACCTTACAACTCATCTATCAATCTAGTCCTATACTATAGAGATTATCTCACTCTTGCCAACATAGGGAATCTAACACAGCCAACGACGATTCAGTTGTTGAATGGCAGCTCGTGGCTCTTCACCTCACAGTGGAGAGGTGCGACTGAGAACTACCTGCTTGTCATAGAAACATACAATCAAGGCCTACAGGTCAACACCCCTTATGTTCTTCATCTCAACATGAGTTATCCAGACGTGGCTCCCTTTTACAGATGGTCTGACGTCTACGTGTCGTTCCAGTTGAGATATCGAGCCTCCACACTCGAAGTAACAGAATCACCATTGCCGACACCATACCAAGACCTTGTGAATTTCACGTTGTTCTACCAAGACCTTGATTCGGCATCTGCAATCCCAGGAGCTTCTATTGAGGTCTACAAAGGTGTAACCCAACTCGTCATGGACTCTGACTTCTATTTGGTCGATCTTGGCGATGGCCACTATGGCATGTCAGTAGAATCGACATCCCTCGATGGACTTGGCACAACAACACTAAGCATAAGCGCATTTTGGACAGGCGGTGCCCCCTATCACCAAGATGCTGGATTGTCGCTCGGATTGAGCATCACTCAGAGGCCTGCCAATGTCGAAATAACTGAACCACCGATTCATACACCATTCCTAGAAAATGTGACATTCAGTTTCAGGTACTACGACGCCATCACGAGCCAATCAATCGCGCTGACTGTGGATGACATATCTGTATTCAGTGCACTCACAGAGCTTCAACCAAATGAATTCACACTTGTGGAGACTCTAGGTGTCTATTCCGTAAGCATCAATTCAACAATACTTGGCGCTGCCCTCGTTCAGAACTGGAAAGTAACGGTGTCTATCGACTGGAACGGTTCTGTGGCACCCTACTTCACCGACGACCAAGTTTCGGTCCTTGTAACCACCACAAGCAGAATGGGGACAGTCACCCTTGGAATGGCACCCACAGTTCCCATCGGAGACAACATGACTCTTACATTCCAATATTCTGACGTTTCTCTGGGCACAGGAATTGGCAACGCAATCATCGACTTTGACTGCGTGAATCCTTCTGGATTACTGGAGAACATCGACTACTGGATATTGGAAGGAGTTGGACTGGATGTGGGCAATTACACTATTCTTGTAGATACGAACAACCTAGGAAACCCTAGACTCTACAACTTCCGACTCCAACTACTCTGGAGTTCATCCACTCCACCCTACTACCAGAACACCTCAGTGATGGTTCTCTCGGGCTCCTCAAGACTTGTTCAGGCAATACTCACCAACGAAGTGCCAAATCCAATGACTGTTCCACTCTACCACAATGTTTCAGTTAATCTAGTCCTCTCAGACATAGATCATGGGCTACCGATTCAGAATGCCGAATCGGTGTTCTCCGTCGAGTATATGTCAAGTGGAATGCCACCATCCACTTGGGACATCTGGGTAGTGTCTGAGGGAGTCTATGAGCTTGTAGTAAACTGTTCAGATGCGGGTGCCATTGGAACTAATGCGCTGATTGTCGGAATTGATCTCTTCCCCTACCAGCCGTTAGAGATTCAGATACCCTTCCAGATACGATTGCGTGATGGAGAGCTCTCAGCACAGCCACCTACTGATGCCATAACAGGAGAAACGACCTTTACCATAATCGAACTGATTGACGTTGATGCCAACAACACTCCGCTTGCGGGTGCCACTCTGAATATCGCCTGGGGAGACGTCTTCAGCTATAACGATCTAGGCGACGGCAGCTACAATATCACGCTTTCAGCCTCGTCACTCAATGAAGGCGTACATACTCTCGTTGTCGGAGCTGACTTGACTGACTACTTCATCGCAGACATAAGTGTAAGCATAGAACTTCATCCTATTGATGCAGAGCTCGTTCTACCGGTGTCCACACCCAGCGTCTACTGGGGAGACAACATGACGGTTCATGCCTACTACAATGATACACTACACGACTCTCCGATATCGGGCGCTTCGGTCGAGTACGAAATCGGAGTGCTGTCAGACATTCTCACCGAGGGAGCCGTAGGAAACTACTCATTCACTCTTGATACTGGCCGCCTTGCCCATGCCACGACCTACATAGTCACCATAACTGCAGAAAGGACAAACTACGAGTCGGTTTCAGCCCAAATAGTGGTCAACGTGCTGAAGCTTCCTGTCAATATGGCACTTGAAGCAGGATTGGAAACACAAGGCCTCTTCAGAGGACAGTCCGTCAATGTGACAGTCTACGTCAGCGACACCTACAATCTTGTGCCTCTCACAGGTGCAGTCATTCTTGCTCAATGGATGGGAAAAGCTGGAGAGTACACTATCGAGGCCGTACCAGGGAACCCTGGCTACTATTCGGGCGAGGTGGATACGAGTTGGGCTGTTCCCGGTTCCTACAGACTGGACATTAGAGTAGTCAAGGACAACTATCTCGAAGATGATTCAATCATCGAAGTCACAGTCCAGCAGATACCAACAGAGGTATGGCTTGATGCTGAAACCAGTACCTATGCCACGCGAAGTTTCAATTGGTCTGAAGAAGTCCATATCGGTGTCTATGTGCTAGTTCCAAGACTCAACACGACACACCCGTTCACAACCGGACTCTCTGATTGTACAGTGAAATGGATGATATCTGGAATCTCTGCTTGGGAAGAGTTTGAGAACGGAACCGCAATGGGAGGGCCAGGATACTTCTACTACAACCTCAGCACTGCAGAATACAGGGCAACTCCCTATACCATTCTGATAAGTGCAGATCCTGGCGACTCTACCTTCTCCCAGAATAGCACCTATATTGCTCTCACCATCGTGCCACTCAAGACGTCTGTTGAGTCACCCTATGAAGAGCCCCACGTATGGGGATGGGCAGGCACAGTCGAGTTCCAGTATTGGGACTTGGTGAGAAACATTGGTGTGGACACCGCTTCTGTCCAGTTGAACTGGGACGGTGCTGTCTCCTATAGCTATGTGGGTAATGGCACGTACTCTGTGTTTCTGAATACCTCACTAGTAGACCGAGGCGACCATTCGGTCGTAGTCATTTTCGGGAAGGAGAACTTCCAGACTGCCACCGGGTTCTTCAAGCTGAGAGTGCTGGAGGTATCCACTGAAACGGTGGTATATTCACCTGAGCTGAATCAAGTGGACGGAGACCCAGCAGAGCTTCTGGTTCCGTTCGGAGATACCCTGGACATCACGGCGTTCTACAATGACACAGACTATAGCAGGGGAATCCCAGGCGCTACCACCATGCAAGCAATTGTACTACACTCCGAGTTCATAGAAGACAAGGACTCCTTGCCCATGGTTGATCTCATGGATGGGAACTACAGCATAGCGTTCGACTCGACGAGATGGTCAGTTAGCGACGAAGTCTACCGCGTCATCATAGATCTCAGGTTGGACAACAGACGCTCTTCTAGGATGGAGATTCAAGTCACAATAATCAACTTGCCCACGATTCTTGTCATCGAGCCACCGACAACTGTCCGCCTAAGCTACAGTCAGACTTGGTCAGTATGGGTCTACTACTCTGACGCCTGGAAGGGCCACGACGGTGCTGGAATCGGAGGTGGATTCGTGAACGCGACCAGCCTTAGTCCGACGTACGTTGTGGTTGTGGCGAATGAATCTGGTACCCGCGGGCCTGGTTGGTATAGAGTTGACATTGCTTCAATGAGAGCGGACGGAAGTGCAATCATCAACATCGTTGTTTCGAAGCCGAACTGTGACACTGCTTCTGCGTCTCTCATAGTAGAGATAGAACCGAGCGACATGGATCTCCTCATCGAAAATGCTGTGGTCTTTGGGATACCAATCGGTTTTGTAGTCCTCATTGGAGCATTCTTGTGGAGGAGGATATTCGCCCTTCCGAAGCTTCTGCGAAAACTCAACGGCATGGTACGGGCGCTCAGACGGGGGAAGATACCCGCAATCCCAGATGAGGTCAAGTCCAGGCAGCAGATTGCAGCAGAGCTGTTCAATGTTACATATGCAGACCTCGAAATAGTGAGAATGCCTAGCGACATGCCACCGCATTCTGTGGTGCTGGAGGTACCTGAGATTGAAGAACTCATTGTCCAGCTGTCGATACTTACTGAGCTCACACCAGAGCAAGAACAAGACTTCAGAAATGACGTATCGAAGATGAGGCTCAGTGAGCAGGTGAACTTCGTGAAGGAGGTCATCACTCAGGAGTCAATCAAGAGGGGTAGAGCAGAGGGCAAGACAATGGAGCAGGTTTGGGATGAAACCAGGGCGCAGGCTCGTGCCATAATCCGAGGCGAGGAGTTGCCTGTGGAGCCATCTAAACCTGAAGCCAAGGCAATATCAGAACCCGAGCCGATTCCTGAAGAGGTGCCCAAAGAAGCACCTGAGAAGCCTCTGGACGAGCTACTTGGGAGGCTAGCGGAACATGAGATTGAGATTCTAGTGGAGAAGCTGAGAAGAGCAGGCCTCCCAGAACACGAAGTCCAGAACATTGTAGAACAGGCCAGGCAGTTGCCTAGGGAACTCGTCGATGAATTAGTGAAAACCATTCTAGGACCTGGAGGTGGCGAGGAGTGATTCATGTGAGAAGATACAATCGTTCCTCAACGCATATGACGCGGATAGTCGCCATTGGCATGCTTCTAGTGCTGCTCATTCCAACTCCTTTCACGCAAATGACGAATCCAGCTTGGATACAAGAATATAGTGCATTTGATACAATTGACACGGTCCATCGTCAGTCGGCGGGCAACTCTTACACAGGAAGTGGGGTTCCCAGGATTGTGAGGCTGACAGGCCAGATGACGAGCCAATCTACATTGCATTTGGATCACTCCACTTCGGCTGTAGCAGGCATCGTTCCTCCGTCAGGATGGTCAGCAGACTCAGTTTCTGCCAACATTGAAGGACTGTTCACAATAGTCGACGATGTGCTGTTCAACGGAAGGCTGAACGACCACCATCTGGAGAAATGGCTTGGGCTAGGGTACAACGCCGAAGACGTTTGGGTCCCGGACGGATGGACACTCACAGTGGATGAACAAGGACCAGGTTCTGGCCGCAGCGGGCATCCTACAAACGGATTGTTCGAGTTTAATAATGACTCTGCATCAGGATACGACGACACAATGGGATGGATCCTTGAAGCAGTCTGGAGCAGTGGCAATGAATTGACTGCTGAGGATGAGGTTTACCTCAGTCAGACGGTCTCCGTCTTGGCCAGGAGCGTCTTGTCAGCGGAGGTGAATTTCCTCTACAGACCTTGGGCCACATGCGACCTTGAAGACCAGACCCATCTCTTTGTAAGACTTGCAGGACACGAAACGAAACTGCATGTCCTCGAACCTGGTGACCCGCTCAACACTTGGCTAGAAGCATCAGTCACTATTCCATCAGAAGCATTTGAATCACTCTCAACTCAAAATGCACTTCAGCTGGACATCGGCCTTGGTACGGACCTCGCAGGTGCCCAATCAGAAGGACGAACTACCCGTATCTTCATAGATGAAGTAAAGCTGACCTTGAACATAGCCGCTTTTCCTGAACAAGTCGGACTGATGGCAAACGGTACTGTTGTCAGCAGCTATCGTGCAGAAAGCATCATTGCGCAGGTTCCAGATGATGAATACATTAGCGGGGTCTCGGGGCGTGACTGCAGAAGCTGGCCCTCTGTAGGTGTCCATCTTGAGGGTCTAGAGAATGACGGGGTACTTGATGTTGGTGTCTGGGGCAACACGGGATGGAACGACGCTGACGCGTATCAGATTGCCTTCCAGTTTCCTGCTGACATTCCTCAGGGTGCAATAGTGACTTCAGCACGACTTGAGATTGAAGGCGACGCTGATGCCCCTGCTAATAGGGCGGGGATGAGGATTCACGTAGCAGACGAAGACCTTGTTAATCCGTTTACCGCAGGGTTCCCAGTGCTTAGGGATAGATTCCAGTGGGTTGACACTAGCGCTGATTGGTATCCATCTGGAACATGGGTTGGAGGCCAGAAGTACCTGTCTCCAGATTTCGCGGGCCTTGTTCAGAAAGTCGTATCAAGGCCAGGTTGGATCAGTGGTAACTACATGTGTATTATGCTTGACTACGCTGGCTCCGCAGGATATCAGGACTACAACAATGCAAGAGGATCTTCACACTTCACTCAGTCAGAGCTGGCCCGACTCTATGTTGATTTCGTAGTACCTGAAGAAGAGGATACTGTGTCCTCCCTCGAATTCCAGAAGAACATCATTATAGACCATACAAGAGTCACTTCTGATCTTGTAGACTTCCCAGTTCTCTTGGACTTCTATGATACAGACCTCCGTACAGACGTGCAACCTGACTGTGATGACATCGCGTTCGCAATCGACGGAGAACCACTTGCCTATGAAATTGAGAGCTTCGACCAGACCTACAACTCTACACACGCACACTTCACGGGGTGGGTTGGTGTGCCCTACCTTTCTTCAACAGCGGATACGGTCATCACCATGTACTATGGAAACCCAATGTCAGGAAATGGAGAGAGTCCGTCGGGAGTGTGGGGACAGAATTACGTTGGCGTCTGGCACCTAGATGAATCAAGTGGGACCGTTCGAGACTCAAGTACATATGGTGGCACAGGCATTCCCCGGGGAGGGGTCACTCAAGCGGTGGCAGGTAAGGTAGGAGATGCCTATGACTTCGATGGAATTGATGCGTATGTTGATTTTGGAGATCCAATCGACGGGCATCTTGATTTTGGCACTGGAAGTTTCACTATCAGCCTGTGGCTGAAGATCAATGCGAGTACAGGAACTTGGCAGGTTCCTCTAAACAAAGGACACCCAAGCATCCTTGAGAGTGGCTATAGGTTCGAAACAAACACTGCTGCAACAAACATGTACTTCCAGATGAGTGATGGCATCAGTTACGAGACCAGCAATACTCAGAGTCCTACAATGGGAGCATGGATGCATCTTGTTGCACGCGTTGACAGGAGTAGCAACGATCTCTATCTCTTCAAGGACGGTAGTTACAGCGGTTCTGTTGACATTAGTGGCATAGGGAACATAGACTCCCCGGAGGCACTTACACTCTCTCGAGGACTCCAACTTATCGCTTCGATTGACGGTGGCCTTGATGAAGTCCGTATGTCCGATACCGCCCTGACGGATGACTGGATTGCAACTGAGTACAATAACCAATACGACCCGTCCAGCTTCATCACAGTCGGTAATGAGATGCTCACAGTAGATGGACATCCAGCAAACTTGCGCTTCTCGACAAGCCATTTATCACCTGTGACTCTCGACGTGAGTATTGAGCTGAAGGTAGCGAGTGATGTCGATTCTCTTGACAAAAGTCTTTCTCCGGGCACCTCCTTCTCGGCGGACAATGGTTCATTGACGACTTGGACTGCCCTAATTCCAGTCACACCACCTGAAGGAGTGGAGGAAGTTGGTTTCAGCATCAGCTATCCGCAGCGTGATTGGGGCCCGATATCCGTGGTTAATCCTTCTGGAGCGACAAAGACAGAACCTGCCGATTGGGTGGCTCAATGGGACTCTCTGATTGTGCCAGCCGCTGCAGTCGACGAGTATGGTATATGGAAAGTAGAGTTTCTACAGGATACGAGCATCTTCGACTTGCAAGTGGGCCCCTCTGGTGGTCCTATGCAGAACACGGCTTCCTTCTCCGTCAACGATGAGATGGAGTTCTTGGCGACCATTCCTCAGCTTGATGGAGAAAGGACCACGTTTGTGCTTACGGACCCAAGCGGCGCTGTGTGGCACTCCGCGACAAACACAACTTCAGGAGGGTCTCTGCACGAGATTCCATCATTCAGATACAGAAAGGACATCGTCATCGACCATACTCAAGTGGATGGAAATCTTATCGACTTCCCTGTATTCATCGACATCTCAGACAGTGACCTGCGCAACACGGACAGGGTGCAGCCGGACGGAGACGACATACTCTTTGTGTCGAATGGGATTGTACTGGCACATGAGATCGAGATATTCAATCAGACTAGCAACTCAACACATGCGCGCCTTGTTGCATGGGTGAAGGCTAATCTCTCCAGCACAGTTGACACTACCATTGCGATGTATTATGGAAACCCGATAGTGGGATCTCAGGAGAATCCCTCTGAAGTATGGACAAGTGACTTCGTGGGCGTCTGGCACTTGGATGAATCACTTTCAGGAGTTGAAGGCGAGATTGTCGATAGTACATCCTATGACAATGACGGCTATAGCCGTGGTTCTATGGACTCAACCGACTCTATCCCGGCCAAGCTCGGAACAGGAATCGAACTCGATGGAATCGATGACTTCCTTGTGGTTCCTGATAGCTTGAGTCTCGACTCAGTCGTTGGGCGGGGAACACTCGAAGCTTGGGTCAATTGGCAAGACTCCTCGGACGGAAGGTATCAGAGAATCATGGTCAGCAGCAACAGGTTTGCGGGCCCCTCAACAGCCCACAACGACGGCTTCGAGTGGGGGGTTCAGCCTGAGGGTGACAACTTCTTCTACCCATGGGGTGGGGACCAGCCAAACTACAATATGGCAACCAATCCGTTTACAAACGGCATATGGCACCGTGTGACAATAACATTGGACTACTCCTCAAAGGAAGTGAAGCTCTATCTCGACGGCAACCTTCTGACTTGGACCTCTGAGAACGTACCAACCTACTGGGTAAAGCTTGCCTCCTTGGATGACTGGTTCTGGGGCGGCACCATGGAACCATACCACCGTGGCGACCAGTGCATGGCTGGAATGTTCGATGAGATACGCGTTTCGGATGTTGTCCGTTCCGCTGAGTGGATAGCCACTGAATACAGCAACCAGAACGATCCAGATGGATTCTACGCGCTGGGGAGCGAGATGGCGAGACCTACGACAGAATCCAGCATACTGAAAGTTGTAGACTCCTCTGCGGATCAGGGATTGTGGACAGTCAGCTCTTGCTATAATGCAACCGGACCCATAGCTGACTACGCAACGAGCTTGTATCAACGCCAGTTTATTGTAAGTCACAACTCAACCCTAGCATTGAGCGCCCCTAGCGATGCGATAGGTGATGGGCTCTCCGTGAGAGTAGTCGGCTCATTGCTGTTTGTTGAGGTAGATTTGAAAGATGAGATGGATTCGGACCCCGTACTTGGAGCCACTGTGAATGTCAACTGGACAGTGTCAGGAGTCCCCACGCAAGTGCAGCTGGATGACTACGGGACGGGCTCTTATGGCAAGGCACTCAATACATCGGATCTAGAGAATCTAGGTAGGTGGAGAGTTGAGATTAGCTCGTATCATCCATTCTTCAACAATGCAACTCTGGCGTTTGACCTGGACATTCTTCATACAACTGCTATCGAATATGCATCTCCACCGCCGACACCGTATGGAGATGATTTCGCATTCAACATAACGTTACGTGATGGCTTTGATGCAACACTAGTGCCAGGAGCCACAATCACATCGAATGGTACGGTAGAGGGCATTACCGACCACGGAGATGGCACCTATCTGGTTACACTTGACGCCTCTGGCCTCGGCATTGGTTCGCACTACTTCGAGCTGTATGCTGATCCTTTGGAATCATACCTACTTGACAGCTCGACAATAGTCTGTTTGACGATAAGGGATATGGCAACCGATGCTGCCACTGGAACAACAGACCCACCGAATGTACCATGGGGTCACACGGTGAATGCCACTCTTCAGAGGCACGATTCGGACCACTCCAACCTGGGCATCTCGGGTGGAACCGTTACTGGCGACACAGGTTTCGACTGGACCGACCTCCAAGACGGCAACTACTCTATACGGATTGAAATGAGCGCATACACGCCTGGAGTGTATCTATTCAACTTCACGATTTCAAAGGCTTACTACCAAAGCGCAGATGTCACAGTTGCAGTGAATGTGGTCCCACATCGAACCTACATAGTTGCTACATACAATAGCTCTGTACCGTTGGGTGCAGACATGTACGTTAGCGTGCAGTACTATGATCTCGATGAAGGCGGGTCGATCATTCTTGACAACTTCACACAAATCGTGGCACAATGGCTCGGTGGTTCATCAAATCATGGCTCAAGAGAGTTCTGGCTGCAGACGGACAGTTGGGGTCTCGGTTCCCATCCGGTGAATCTGACACTTGAGTCGACAAACTCGCCAAGGCTTTACTATGACGCTATGAGTGCCATAGTTGTCAATTTGGACAAGCTGACTACGGAACTCACATGGGACCACGTTGACATGTTTCCAATTGGAGACGATTTCGAGATTTTCCTCAATCTATCTGTGAACAATCCCGAATCCATCTATCACGGCAATCCTGTCAATGGCCTAGACACCAGCTACTTCTCAGCAGAGGACCACAGCGGCAGTCCATACACTATCGAGGGACTTACTCCACTAGGTGGCGGAAGCTACAGTCTTACAATAGACCAGGCCACTTTCTTGGAGGGCAATTACACAATACGTATCTTCTTGAGCTTCGGACCTGCCGAGAACTATGGCGATGTTCAGACACCGTTGATCCTGTTTTCATATCGTTGGGCTCGTAGCCAACTGACCTCCCCGGATTATCCGTTGGCCACCATGGCATACAGCACAGATATCACTCTGACACTGCTCTTCGAGGATGTTGACCGGGCCCAAGGAATCACAGGCGCTTCCATCGTTCCGGAGGGTGCGTCGATTGTCACAACTCAGGACCTGGGAACCGGTGAGTACAGAGTAATTCTGGATACATCGGGGTGGAACCAAGGCCTATACAATGTGAACCTTACCGCCTCTGCGACTGACTATGCGAGTCAGACAATCTCGATAGATATCAACGTCAGGGAGATTCGTACGTACGCCGTTCCTACGGTAGGCACTCTGAACATTCCAGTTGGTGACTCGTCAGTCTTCTTTGTCGACTATGTGGATATGGATAACGACGCTCCAATTGACTCAGGCCTAGGCCTATGCAACTGGACAGGACCACACTACACAGTTGAGTGGGTCAGCACACGTTACCGTGTCACCATCAACACATTCGAGAGTGACGCTCTGGGCAGCTACCTCTTGATGTTCAACTTCACGAAAGGACCCAACATTGAGGCGGGATACTTCAAAATATCACTGACAATCCGGACCATTGACACAGAGTTCAGGCTCGTAGCACCTGTCGCGCCCACAACACCAGCCGGCACATTCTACATCTCAGTATACTACGGCGACAAGGACCACAATGCAGGAATAGTGTCAGCTCTTATTGACTGCACCGTTGCAAATTCAACTGGAATAGTGAATAGATTCTGGACCAGCGGAACGGTTGCTGGATACTACGAGATTGAGATCCTGGCATCTGAATTCGGCGGTCTGGGGACTCAACATCTGACTGTCTACTTCAATTGGACGGGCGGCTACCAGAAGTATCACAACATGTCCATCGCGTTGGATGCTGAGATCGTGGGAGAGGCGTCTTCTCTGACGTTGATCGATGCGTCGCTTCCTTCACCTTGTCCATCAAACATGAGCTACACCTTTCTATATGCTGGTGCATCTTCGGGGACTGGAATCACCAATCAGTCAGGCAATGTCTTTGTCAGTGTAAACTTCATGGGTGCAGCCGTCGATCTATCTGAGATTCAGATATGGGAAACAGATAGGGTGGGACAACCTGGGTACTACTCGGTCCGCTTCAACACAACCATTCTCGGTGGTACTGGACTTTTCTCAATGAACGTATTCATCAATTGGTCAAAGGGTGTGTCGCCTTACTACACAAACAGAACAGATACAATATCTGTCAGAGTCCTGCCAAGGGATACACTGCTCTCAGTGGTGCCTCCGACCCCTGTGCGTTATGGCGAGAATGCAACATTTTCATTCACCTATGAGGACGTTACTGGTGGAGGGTCGGACTACATCGATTATAGTCAGAGCGTCATGACCGTTGCGATTGGAGTACCTGACTTCTCCATCACATATGATTCGTTCTCGGGAATCTATTCGATTTCATTCAACACGAGTCAGTTTGGATCTCCTCTCGGTGAGAGGACTTTCGCTCTCAACGTGACTTGGGCAGGGATTCCGTTCTATGCGAATGTGACCGGGAGACTTGTAGCGGTGACACTCAAGCACCGTCAAACATCGCTCACATATCCTACTCCACCTTCAACACCGTACGGTGACAATCTGACATTTGCAATATCCTTTGATGACGTAACGGGTACTCTACCAAGAGGACTAGAAGGAGTCACGGTCACACTTTACGACGATACCGTTGAGATACCAGCGACATATAGTACAATATCAGAGCTGGGCGGCGGAAACTATAAGATAGAGCTTGACACAAACTACTTTGCACAACCTGGCGATTATGATCTCAAGATAAGACTTGAATCAGGCTTGTTCTACATTGAGGACGTAGAAGAAACCAGAACCCTGCCCGTGACTTACAGGAACACGATTCTGGTTGCCGATCCGGTCGGACTAGTTCAGTTCAACAACTCGATGAACATCGTGATCCGATATCTGGACCTCACAACGTTGGGTCCAATAGCTAATCAGACAGGGGCAAGAACTTGGGTGGAAGTGCTAAATGGCACAGACTGGATTCTTAGTTGCATGTGGCGCCCAGGGTTCGGAGACTATCTGCTTATTGTTGATACGTACAATCAACCACTCAGCATTGGGACTCCTTATGTGTTGACCCTCAACTTCAGCTTCGATGACACAGTACCATTCTACGAGTGGTCTACCATAGATGTTCCGTTCCAGCTGGGAGAGAGAAGCACGATACTCGACCTTGATACAGCTCCGCTCCCAACGCCATATCTAGATTACTCCAACTTCACGGTGGTCTATCGAGATTTGGATTCACTAACGGGAGTTGTTGGGGCTAGCATACAGCTGTCGCATGGTGCTATCCCACTCGTCGAGTCAGTTGACTACTTGATTTTCGCAGCTCCTGATGGTTACTATACTATCTCTGTTCTCACGTCTGGTCTCGGAACGCCAGGGCCTAAGGCAATCACTGTGGAAGCAGTTTGGACTTCTGGCTCGCCATTCTACGGGGACGCTATGCTTGATGTTTCGATGAGTGTGACCAAGAGACCCGCTAATGTCGAAGTGATCGTGCCGCCTTCATATGCACGATATCTTGACAATGTCACTTTCGAGTTCGCGTATGTTGACATGAATACAGGAGGTAGTATAACTGTAGCAATGGGAGACATCTCCATCTACAGTGGCGGCGCCCTTCTTGCTTCGGGCGAGTATTCGTTGAGAACTGTAAGCTCATGGTTCGAAGTGAGCATCAACTCAACTGTACTAGACGCGAATCTGGTTTCCAACTGGAATGTCACAGTATTCGTGCAATGGGACGGTTCTGCACCATACTACACTGACGACAGTACTTTGGTGTCAGTGACGACGACCAAAAGGAGAGGCACTGTAGGTGTGGGACAAGTGATGCCATCTCCAATGGGAGACAACCTAACACTCTCGTTGTCATTTCGAGACGAGTCTACAGGTTTGCCAATTGTAGGGGCCTCGGTTCAGTTCTCCTGCGTCGAAGAACCGGCACTCGTAGAGAATGTTGACTATTGGATAGAGAGCGGGAGCGGTGCTGAAGCAGGCAATTACATGATATACGTCGGCACAGCATCGCTTGGAGCAATTGGTGATTTCACATTCATAATCGACCTGAACTGGAATCCCACCACTTCACCCTACTACGAGGATGTCACGAACATAGTGATGGCTGGTGAAGTCCGTCTCATCAGTACATTGGTGGTCAGTGAGTTGCCCCTTCCGTCCGTCGTGCCGTTCTTTGAGAACGTATCCTATCTCCTAGACTTCAATGACACCGACCATCATAACCCCATTGATGGCGCTGAAGGTTCGATTCACATCACATACAATTCTACAGGATTAGAGCCCTTGATTTGGTCAGTCAGACCGTTGGGAGACGGTCAATACAACATTACAGTGAATGTGACAGAGGCACTCAATCCGGCGGAGCTTCAAGTATTTGTGATAATAATCAATCACTATCCGTATCGCGAGGCTCGGTTCAATGCTCCATTCCAGGTACGATCGCGAATTGCAGTCCTTTCAGGTGAAGTTGGGGCTGCAAACTACGCAGGGTACTCGACATCAGTTCTGGTTAACATAACAGACTTTGACGCGAATGATGCACCGTTGTCGGGAGCCACGCTTGACATCACCTGGGGAGATTCCTCTTCCTGGATCGAGCTTGGAAACGGTCTATATAACATAACGTTGGACACAACGGACCTTAGCCAAGGAACTCAGACCCTAATCGTTGATGCAGACCTTCAGTTCTACTCGATCCAGCCACTGACACTCTCCGTCAACCTTCTAAGTGTGCCAACTGAGCTCATAGTCACGTTCTCAGGTCCGAATGCAGTTCCAACAGAAATCTACTGGGGACAGCCGCTTACCATATTTGCCGCCTATAACGACACTCTGCGAAACCAACTCATAGCATTCAGTAGTGTCACGTACAATTGGACCGGTGGATTTGGCACACTAGCTGCAGCTGGGGTTCCAGGAAACTACACGGCCATCATTGACACAAGTACCGCTGCAAGCTCGCCAGAGATTCTCATTAAGATGAAGGCCTCCAAGGCAAACTATCACAGTGCATCTTCACAGATTGTCTTCAGGCTGCTCGCCCGTCCAATGGACATCATTTCGTCTGGAAACGTGATAATCTCGATTCCCAAGGGAGATCCGGCCGCTCTAGAGGTTTCAGTTCAAGACGGCCTGGATGAGAGTCTTGTCACCGATGCGCTCTTGTACGCAAACTGGACCTTCGGCAACAACCTCAACTTGACTCCAGTGTTAGGTCAGCCCGGTTATTACAACATAACACTGAACACTGATCAAGTGGACATAGAGATTTACCAAGTAGTAATCTCTGCGAGTAGAAACAACTACATTGACAAGACCATAGCTCTTACGATATCGGTTCAGCAGATCAAGTTGGAGATTGAACCAGATAGTTTGACAGAAACTTACGCCTCGACTGCTGTGTATTGGTCCCAAGTCGTAAGGATAGGAGTATATGTGACGGAGGGCTTGAACAACACAGGTATTTCCGCATGCGATGTTACTTGGAATTCGCCAGAACTGGGAGCCAACGGAACCCTAGTCAATGGCACTGCACTGGGTGGACCCGGTTATTTCTACTTTGATTTCAACACAACCACATCCACCGCTACGACTCACACGTTCATCATATCCGCCATTCCTCACAATGATAATGACTACCAGCAGGCTCAGCATACTGTTCTGTTGTTCGTACAAGTCATACAGACCTACATAGATTCGCCTGGTGCGGTGAGTCTGGTTTGGGGATGGGACGGTTTCATCAATTTCACATTCTGGGATATGTTTCACAACACAAGCATAGATGATGCCGAATCTACATACCAGTGGGCCGGCGGAAGTGGCACTCCAATCTATCGCGGTAATGGCGTATATTCAGTGCCTGTCAATACGACTCCTCTTGCACCGGGGACACCATACACCCTGTCAATCAGTTTCGTCAGACTCAACTACAAGCCCGATAGTGTAAGCATTCAGGTGATTCTTCAGGCCGTGCCCACAGAAGCATTCCCTGCACTACCATCCATGTACTATGTCGATGGAAGTATCACAGATCTTCAGATCCCTCTTGGCGATGTCGTGACCATTCCTATTCTCTATAACGATACTTACAACGGACTGGGAATTCCGGGTGCAACCATAGAACGTGCAGTATACTCTGGCCCAGGGTTCTATGAAGAGAATCTTACGCTATATGACGACGGACTAGGCAACTATGCTTTCGACTTTGACACTAGGCTCTATGCGGCCGACAATTCCTTCGAGTTCACAGTTACACTTTCGCTAGAGAATAGGAGCACTGCCCACTTGACCTTCTACGCACGGGTCATAGAGATTCCAACGAGCCTAACCCTTGAAGGGAGTCCGTTGCTCTCGCTCGTGTACGGAGACATCGTAGTAGTGGAGGTTCAGTACTCAGATACTTGGCCAGGGCATTCTGTATCCCAGATTGTCGGTGCCACTATAAGTGTGGAGGGTGATCTTGGCAACTACATTCAAGCTACCGATATCACACCAGTGTCAGGTCGGCCAGGGTGGTACGCAGTTACATTCGTTGCCGGCACGGAAACTGGGAGTGTGGAACTGAGCATTTTCGCAAACAGGACAGACTACGCATCACAGTCAGTAGGTCTAGTTCTAACCATTAGCCCATCGGAAGAGTTCGTGTTCATGCAAACCATGGTCAGTGTAGGTTCAGCAGCTGCTGTCGCACTGATGTTGCTAGGAGCAATATGGGTCCGCATACTGCGCGTTCCCAAGCTTGTACGCAAACTGTCAGCGATGATAAGACAGCTGAGAAGAGGCAAGATACCGAAGCCGGATACGAGCGTAATGAGCAGGCACGAGATGGTAGTCGATATGTTCAACGAAGTTGCAGAGCCTGCAGGCGTGAAGCGTAGAACTGAGGGCATCAGTGCCGAAGCGGTCACAGTGGAAGTTCCAGAGATAGAAACAATGATTGTTGACCTGGCAATCCTCACTGCCATGTCTCCTGAGGAGCTCGAAGAGTTCAGGATGGCTATTTCCAAGATGAAGCTCAGTGAGCAGACAACCTTCGCAAGAGAGGTAATCCAGCAAGAGGCGGTTCAGGCCGCCCAGCAACAAGGAGTTTCTGTCGAGGAAGTCCTTGATGGTGTACTTCAGGAGAGGATGAAACGGCTAGGCGCTGATTCTGACACTGTCAAGAAGCCCCTCGCGGAAACCTATCGGATTCATGACTCAAAGGCCGAAGCAGAAGAAGCAGTGGCTGAAACTCTCAGCGATGATGAGATTCAGAAGATGAAGAAGGAGCTTCTCGATCGAGGATTACCGGAGCATGAGATAGACTCCGTCATAGGCCAAGCTCGCAAATTGCCCAAGGAGGTTGGGGAGATGCTTCTGAAGGGCTTCGCACAATCTGTCGAGATAGAGGAGGAAGAGGCAGACAAAGACTTCCTTAGCGAGAAGGAGCTTCAAGAGCTAAGAGAGCAACTCAAGAAAGACGAGGTCAGCCCTAGGGAGATTGACAACATAATAGAACAGGCGAGAGCAGTCCCTAGAACCCTCGCAATGGACCTACTTAAAGGCGTGAGGCACGAACAGGAGAAGAAGAGGAGAAAGAGAAGGCCGGCCAAGCCTGTTGAGACACTCTCCGATAAGGAACTGAGGGAACTCAAACGAAAGCTCGAAGAGAAAGGGACCCCTGAAAAAGAAATACAGACAATTATGAGAGAGGCCGAGAAAGTTCCAAGAGATGTTGCAGAGCGATTCCTAAAAGAAGCTGACAAGATGGAGCCATTTGCAGAGGAGAAAGTGGAGTTCGAGGACCGGTTGTCCGAGATGGAGGTCGAGAAACTACGAGCTGAGCTGGTGAAGAGAGGCTTACCTCCCCCAGAGATTGAGGCGATAGTATCTCAGGCGAAGAACCTGCCTAGTGCACTGGTGGATGACCTCCTCAGGAGCATCGATGCCGACAAGAAGGATTAGACTTCGCTGTCGCGTTTTGGAATGAGAAGGTGCTCCAGTTACGCCGCTGGACTTAGCGAAGAGCATAAATAGCTGAGATTTCGCGGGCCCGACCTAGATGCGACCAAACCTCCGGTCGTCGTTATCCGTAGTAGGACGTCGGTGAAAGAAATGAGAAACCCAACTGGATGGATGAGAGAAGAGTACCAAAAACTCGTCGAACAGAATTTCGACTGGAAAATCAGAGAACTACAGGGACCCAGCACACCGAAGGCAAAGGTAGATGGCAAAGAGGTCATAATGCTATGCAGCAACAACTACCTGAACCTCTCGAATCACCCGAAACTCAAGGAAGCAGCTATCGAGGCGATAAAGACTCATGGTGCAGGATCCGGATCCGTGCGTGCTATTGCAGGAACGATGGACATCCACTTGGAACTTGAGAAACGCCTGGCTAACTTCAAAGGTGCAGAAGCTGCCCTCACATATTCTGCAGGCTTCACGACTAATGAAGGGTTGATTCCCCAGCTCGTTGGTAAAGGCGACGTCATAATCTCTGACGAATTGAATCACGGTTCGATTATTGATGGTGTTAGGCTAACAAAAGCAACACGTTTTGTATACAATCATAGTGATACAGAAGATTTGGAACGAGTGTTGACTGAGGCTGAGAAGGAGAATCCAGAGAAGATACTCGTCATCACTGATGGGGTATTTAGTATGGATGGAGATATCGCCCCACTAGATGAAATCGTCAAAGTGAGCAAGCCCCACGGTGCAATGATCTATGTTGATGATGCGCATGGCGAGGCTGTTTTGGGCCGGGGAGGTCGAGGCATTGTTTCACACTTCAATCTGAGTCATCATGATGTTCATTTCGAGATGGGAACGTTTAGCAAAGCATTTGGGGTAATGGGAGGTCATGTCTCCGGTAGTAGAGACATGGTCAACTACGCTCTTAACAAGAGCCGTTCCTGGCTCCTTAGCGCTTCTCACCCACCGGCCACGGCTGCGGCTTGCATTGCAGCAATCGACGTTTTGGAAACGGAGGAGGAACATGTCAAGACTCTCTGGGACAACAGAGAGTACTTCGTAAAAGGCCTGCAGGAGATGGGCTTTGACACTGGGAACAGCCAGACACCAATCATCCCAGCGATGTGCGGAGAGAGCTCAAAGGCCGTCGAGTTGAGCAACGGGATGATGGACGAAGGCATCCTAGCACTCCCAATCGTGTTTCCAATGGTCGCTCGAGACAAGGCACGGATACGCAACATGATGAACAGTGGCTTGTCCAAAGAACAGCTAGACCTGGCACTTAGAGCCTATGAGAAGATAGGCAAGAGAATAGGTATCATTTAGGCATCATATGGACATCTGGTCCCAAGGCTTATGTCTTACTCCACCAATAGTCTAGTACATGTCTGAGTTAGAGAAAGACTCTACACTGAAGAGTGTCTTGCTCGAGGCCGCGAAATCAGGTGAGCGTCTTAGGTTCTATGGAGCTGGTATGATAATATTGGCCGAGGGCGTCGTCGCCTATGTTGGTGATGGCATCGTCGGAATCAGACATCATGACAAGGAGAAAGCAGACGAGTTCGTAGTCACGGACTGCATCACCAAGGTGCAAGTCCTGGGCGAGTACAGACATTACTAGCTGGTCATCGAGCTTGGCGCTGAACCACGTGTCCTCAAGAGCAATCAAAGGGCGCCCCACGAGTCAGAGAGCTTCGGGACTTCACCAGCGAATCTGGGGAACACGAGAGTGAATACTGTACCCTTTGTGTGGTCCCCGGGGATTCTATCTCCTACAGTGATTTCTCCCTCAAAGGCATCCACAAGGGCCTTTACAACAGACAAGCCCAAACCAGTTCCCTGAGCACCATCCATATAGCGCTCGAAAAGATTACTCCTTCTTTGAGGTTCAATTCCCCGGCTGTGATCTGATATGTGCACAACCCAGTAGTCACGTCCATGTCGTTCCAGCGGGTCAATCTCTACCTCTACATGAACCTCATCACTGGCGTACTCAATAGAATTCCTGAACAGATTGAGCATTATATCCAGGAAGAAATCGTTGGCAAGAATAAAGCATTGGTTACGCTTCCTACTCACGTAGAAATACTGACCCTCTGAAGGTTCGTAACGCGACACTATCTCGAAGGCATTCTCGATCATTGCAACCATGTCTATCGGCTTCAGACTCTCCAACCTCATGTCGTCAATCATGCCGAGTCGCCTTACATTCCGAATCAGATGGTCGGCCCTTGTCAGTTGCTGGTCAGCGTCTTCAATAATGCCAAGCGCCTTCATGTCGGACAGGTTCTCCTTTAGTAGGCCCAGACAAACCAGAACAGCCTGATGATAGTTGGAGATGTCGTGGGCAAGAAGATCGGCATAGAGTGTTGCTCTCTGCTGTGTTCTCTCAGCACGGTTTAGCTCTCTCATATAGAGCATACCGAGTACAGCCGGGCCGAATGCAAGTGCAAGTAACAAGAAGATCTCGGCCGCCCACCACCCTGCTGTCCAGACAAGATAGATGCCTTTGAGAATGATTGGCACAATCCAGAGTGCAAGAAAACCAAGTACTATCACATCCAAGGTGATTCGACCTCGTGACGAACGGATGTAGCTTAATTCTAGATACATGAATGCGAAGATTATCAGGAGATTAGTAGTAAGAAGGAAAGATCTTCCGAACGGACTCGCTTGAAGTCCCGTCACTGTTGATTCTAGAACGGTCTGAATCAGCTGAGCTACAAACACAAGGACAAGGGTGAAGATAACTACCAGAAAGAAGGTCCGAGTGGGGGTCTGTTTCCTCTGAGCCCACTTCGGATTTTGACCCCAACGAACAGTGATAGGCAGTAGAACTATCGTCAAGATACTTCCAACGATGTAAGGGATTAGAACTTCTCCTGTTACCCACCACTCTGGAATATACGTGTATGCCAACAACCAGATTTCTATTGCGGACCATACCAAGAAG
>SMTZ1_10001566_pt1 | contig 23191 bp, 24 predicted proteins | sample DeeMarSWOR136_30_FD_25667 | JGI IMG/M metagenome (IMG submission 25667) | reverse complement strand
GTGTTGCTGAAACTTATGATATGACCATTCAAGCTTTTAATATGTCGGAAAAGTATCGCGTACCAGTCATTTTGTTGCTGGATGAAATCATAGGGCACGTACATGAAAAAGTAGAGCTGCCCGATCCGCACAGCATTGAAATAATTAACCGAAAGAAACCTACCTGTCCACCTGAGGAATATTTACCATATAAAATTGATGAAAGCCTCATTCCAGAGATGGCAAATTTTGGTGAAGGGTACCGCTATCACGTGACAGGTCTGGTACATGATGAAACTGGTTTCCCAACAAATGATAGCAAATACATTGAAGCGATGCTACTCAGATTAAACAACAAGCTGGAGAAATATCTGCATGAAATTATTCAGTATGAAGAGACCTCTGTAGATGATGCGCGTATTGGTATAGTGACCTATGGATCCAGTGCCCGATCTTCAAAAAATGCACTCCAGATGGCAAGAGAACAAGGTATACCTGTGGGAATGATTCGCATTCAGACGCTTTGGCCCTTCCCTACCGAACGGATATATGAATTTGGACAGCAGGTCTCACATATAGTTGTCCCCGAGCTCAATCTCGGTCAAATTGCGCACGAAGTGGAACATGCTGTAAAAGGTGGTGCAGAAGTGCTTAAGGTAAACAAAATTTCGGGAGAGCCTATTCCTCCCGATGAAATTCTTGAAAAAATAAAATCATGTATGAAAGTCAAGGAGTTGGTATAGAGTATGGATTATCTACCCTACTTACGCATAGATAAATTTCCTCATATTTGGTGTGAAGGGTGTGGTGATGGTGTAGCATTAAAGGCTATTTTGCGTGCCATTAACAACTTAGGCTTAGAAAAAGATAAAATTGCCATGGTCTCGGGGATAGGTTGTTCAAGTAGAACGCCGGGTTATGTTGATTTTAATACACTGCATACCACTCATGGACGCGCTATTGCTTTCGCCACTGGACTAAAAATGGCCCGCCCTGAGTTGACCATTATTGTAGTTACGGGTGATGGTGATGCCACTGCCATTGGTGGTAATCATCTCATACACGCTGCAAGGAGAAACATAAACCTGACCGTATTGGTATATAATAATCATATTTATGGTATGACAGGTGGACAGGTATCCCCTACTACACCTATGGGTGACTTTGCCACCACAGCCCCTTATGGTGGTTTGGAAAACACCTTTGATATTGCCGGATTAACTGTTGCTGCCGGAGCTTCTTTCGTGGCCAGATCAACCGTATATCACGCGAGACTATTGGAAAAATTAATCGAAAAAGCTATAAAAAAGATTGGCTTTTCGCTGGTCGAAATCATGTCGCCCTGTCCTACCGCATATGGAAAAATCAACAAAAAAGGCCTTGGTGGGCAATTAATTTTAAACCAAAAAGACCAGGCAGTAAGAATAGAACAGGCAAAAGATATGCCCCCTGAAAAATTACAGGGTAAAATTGTTATAGGTGTTCTTGCTGATAGAGAATTGCCTGAGTATATTAGTACATATGATAAAATTACATCACAAGCACAAAGAAGATATGAATAGGATACAATTATGAGCTTCCGCTATGAAATTCGACTCAGTGGTGCCGGAGGGCAAGGATTAATTTTAGTGGGCAAAATTCTTGCTGAAGCGGCTGCCATTTATGATGATAAAAATGCCACGCAAAGCCAATCCTATGGACCGGAAGCACGAGGTGGCGCCAGCCGTTCTGAAGTAATCATCAGCGATGGGGATATTGATTACCCAAAAGCCACTAATATTGATCTTCTTCTTGCCATGACCCAGGAAGCGGTGGACAAATATTCGCCAGATATGAAAAGCGGGGGCATCATAATCGTGGATTCCAGCTTTGTCAAAAATATGCCCCGGGGTAACTTTACCGTATATAGTTTTCCTATTACCAATCTCGCAGAAGAGAAGATAGGTAAAAAGATCGTAGCAAATATAGTTGCCCTAGGTGCCATCGAAAAACTCTCGCATATTGTGTCTGAAAATGCCATTATTAACGCCATCCGAGCTCGCGTACCTAAGGGAACTGAAGAAACAAATATTAAAGCCTTTAAATACGGACAAAGTCTTGTTCGGGACTAATTTATTTACAAACATCCTTTAATAAAATCATGCATGATTAACATAACGATCATGTACTTCTAAGTATGGATCCCTTTGAATCATTAAGCAACCGTGTTGCAACATTAGGTAACCATTATAAGAAATATCTATATACCATCGAACGCTTTAAAGATTCGTTGATAGATGCCCTGGATTACTGTGGTAAACTGATGCAGATTCATTTATGGCATTCCAGCTTCTCTTCAGATGAAGAAATGAAAATCATCACCAGTTTACCTGGAGATTTCAAAACAAAAGTGCAGCATCTGAGCTGCTATTATGCCCTGCAATATCTACACATAACATTCAGAAATTTAGATATTCTGGAACTGGAGCTTACATCGGAATCGGATGTTCATGACATTTACTATAAATTTATAACTCAGATTGGAAGCGATTCCAGGGAACTGAGCACCGGTTACATCAGCAATTTGATTGATATCTATTTACCACATAAGAATCGACCAGAATTTTTCATCTGTACAGTGGGCACGAGAGTAGACCAGGATGATATTGATTTGGGAATAATTACCGATGAGAAATCCGACGTTACGCATTTGAACAAATCCTTACAAAAAATAACACAAAACATGCTGGTGTATGCTACGCCTTTACACCTATATCTTTCTGAAAATGTTGGATCACAGTTGTACACTACAACAATTTCCGAATATCGTCAGCTTTTAGAAAAGCAAATTCAGGATGTCGTTATTATTTCTGAACTGCTTAACGCAAGTATCATTTACGGAAGCGAAATGTTATTTAAAAAATTCCAAAAAGAGATTATCTTTAGATATTTTTATGATCCCAAAAATGATATAAAATTCCACGAAGGATTTTTAAGGGGTATCATGGGCGAGGCACGTTCCATGTTGATCAGCCCTCCTGAAACAGATGCCATATCGCCCAAAGACGATGTACTGCGCATGCTTAAATCAATCCTGTATGCGAAAAGGACAATTTACAATATTCCTAGTGTATACACTTCGGATATCATAAGAGAACTGTTAAAAAAAGAACCGCAATTGAGATCAGAATATGAAATGCTCTTTAAATCCTTATCGTTTCTTGAAATGTTTAAATTCTTACTTCAAATGTACATCGTACAGGAAGATACCTTCCGCCCGGATGAAATCGATCCCGGTCAACTGGCCGTAATTGCTGAAAAAATGGGATACGTTCCCATTGGTACCGTTAGTGCATGGGACCAATTAATCATTGATTACTATAGATATGTCAAGGAAGTCAGGCGACTATGCGATTTTCTTCTGGATCATATAACCAGGCATTTAAGTTCTATATCAATTATTGTAAAGATGCTCAAATCGCCGGAAAAAAGAGATGAAAATGGTAAATACAAGGATTCGCTACCGATAGATTTTATCAACAGTGCTCGTTTTTTTACTGGAACAAAATATTGGGAAGATGTGCTGAATTTGGTCGAATCTGATTCAAAAATTCTTGACGATTTTATTTCTGGTTTTGAATCCTTACCTGAATCCCAGAGGAACAAAGTAATTCAGAGATATGTCGAATGGTCCCAATATTCTTCCATTACCCTGATACGTTTGATCACCATTGTTGGGAAAAAACAAGAAAATGTAACCGGTAACACCCTGTTCAATAGAATGAGTCTATCTTTTCTCAAATATACAGAATCGTTACCTTATACAACTGAGAGGTTATGCCGAATTTTCAGTCATTATCCAGAATTTATTCACGAATTCTTACAACTTCTGCCTGAATCACATTTTGTCTATCTAGAAAGGATTTTAATGCGACCGCTCGTCAACGATCGCCTTAAAGAATATCAACTGCAGTTAAAGGAGCTGTGCCTTATACATAAGTGGTCCGGTCAATATTTCCACCGTTTTTTCCACCGTGTCATTTCGAGTCATCCTGAATATTTAAAATCTCTTACCAATCCAGCACAATTGTCTAAAATTGCCTCCGGCCTCCTGGCCATGGTTGATGTATACCCCAGCACACAACATAAAAAACAGGTGCTGGGTAATTATTACGATCTTGAATTTTTACGCGTCGGCATAGGAACTATGCGTGGTGTCGAGCTAAAAATCACCAATCGCGAATTCACGGAATTCTGTGATAATTATATGCAGGAACTGTTTAATATTTGTATCGAAGAGGTGGAACAGGAGAGCTCGGTGAACGGAATAGGTACGGATACCTTCGCTATTCTTGCTGCCGGTGGACACGGAAGAAGGCAAGCCTATGATGATGATTACGATTTAATAGCTGTTATTACCGATGAAGATCCCGAATTAATCGACCGAGCTACAAGAATTATCACGCGCATGAATCGTGAAATATTAAAACGCGGTCTTTTACCTCATTATCGTCTTGGTGAAATATTAGGTGGATTTGTAAATCCGATCGGTCAGATTATTACTTATCTATCATCAGATGAGGATGAAAGTTTTATTGATCTTTCACAACTACTGGGTGCCCGGATGATAATCGGTAGCGAAGAAATGAAATTGATTATTAATAAAAAAATATTAGATCCGTTTATATTTCAACGCAAATCATTTTACATTAATAAAATGATCAACGAAATCCACAATAGACAAAATGTAACCGCCGGATGCTACAACGGTACCTGCAGTTTAAAAGAAGCAAAAGGGGGCTTGAGAGATATAGAGGCTATTGCCTTGATGTTAAAAGCTTATCTAGGTAATACAGACCCCTTATCAGAAAATTTCCTTTTAGAGATTAAAGCACATTTTAAGGATATTGAAAATGAACTGGAGATCTTAAGCAGATCAGTCTATTTCCTGCGTACCATTAGAAACCTATATCGTCTGATGGTTTCTGCAGAAGATAAAGTTCAACAGGAACAATTTTATAGATTGGCATTTATTTTCCATGAGAGTACCCATCCTGAGTGGAGTACTCCGGAACTTATTATGAAGCAAATTCAGGACACCTTAACTCAATCATCAGTAGCAGGCGCATTTGTTATTAATTACATTAGAAGTTTAATACGATAACTTACCAAAAAAAACTGATGCAGCGGGTCTATCCAGATACCACTCCAATGCTCCTGAGGCGGGTTTGACCTGAGCCGCAGGGTAATATTTACTTCTTGCTGTTGCATTCAATATCGCAGCAATCACTCTCGCTTTGGATTTTCCAGTAACCAAAAATGAAATTCTTTTAGCGTTGCTAAGCACATCCATAGTTAATGTAATTCTTTTCTGGCCACTCTTAGGATGGTGTGCCAGAGCACATATCCCTTTATATGGTGTATCTAACCGCTGCTTTGGAAAAATAGAAGCGGTGTGTCCATCTGTACCTATCCCTAAAAATATCCAATCAAATATGGGTAATTTTGTGTTATCTGCGGGAACATATTTTATGATTTCTTCTGCATATCTTTTCAATTCTTGTTCAGAGTGTGATTCTCCCATAATCCGATGAATATGCGACTGGGGTATAGAAACTTTACTTAATAGCGTTTTGTAGGTCATACCATAATTGCTATCAGGATGATCCGGTGCAACCAAGCGCTCATCTCCCCAAAATAGTCTAAGATGCGACCATTGTATATCTTTCCTTGTATGTTCCTCTGTCAATTTTTGAAAAAATATTTTAGGTGTCTTACCCCCTGATAGAACGATATTTAATACATAATCTTTCTTTTTTGCTGCCTTGCTGGCTTGTTTAAACTCATTTGCCAAATGCCAAACCAGTAAAGCTTCATCATCAAATACTTTTATCTCTTGTTTCAATAACCATGCTCCTCTTATCTCACAATTATTGTCTATAATTTTGGTGAAATAAGTTTATACTTTTTGCCTTTTTTTCATTTTTTTTAGCTCTTCTTTCTTACGCTCAATCCATCTATGTCTGCGTTTTCTTTTTTTCCGTGCATTATGTTGCTTACTCATATAAAAACTCCTTCAACTTGGCTTAATCTGATTTACATAGTTACATACTAATTATAAGAGAAAAGAGCGTAATTTACTAAGAATTGCATAATAAAGGAAGTCTATCTCATCATCCCATACCAATATCTACTTCCCAGTCAATCTGATCCGATGATACTCTTTAATTAATTTGACAATCTCCGGATGATCAGGAATATCTTTATCCAATAGTATGAATTTATTTTTTAAATTTTTAAGTTTATTGTTATTGAATGTTAAATATATTGTACCCAAACGGTAGCCACTCTCCCCACCCTGAACGATAACGGTCTCACCCACTACCTTTGGTTTTTTGGTCAATATCTGGGAATGCCCTCCGATTATAAGATTTATATTTGGAAAACGCTCGGCTAACTGCTCATCTTTATCCAATCCGCTATGTGAGATTAAAACAATATAATCGCATTCAGGTGACATCTCTTGCAATACAAGATCCAGATTCTCCTCCTGTTCTTTAATCCGAAATTGCTCTTGGGACTCTCTTTCCAGATATTTCTGGTAGGCGGGATTAATTGTCCCGGTAATACCAATCTTTATATCTGTGAACTGTTCTACTATATATTTTTTACCAGGCATTTTATCTTTATACTCAAGGTTGGTATTAAGAAAAATCATATTTAAATTTAACATATCCTGAAGAAAGAAATCCGGTCCTTCCACAAAGTCCTGATCCCCCGCCACCCACAGATCATATTTCATAAAATCATAGGCGCGAAGCATGTAGCTGTGCAAGAGACGATTGCTTACAATATCTAAAATATCACCAGAATCTAGCAACAGGATATTCTTCTCTTTAGAGCGTATGCTGTCCACAACATAGGCACGTTTTTCTAAAGCACCATAAGCGTGTTCAGGGCAATGGCAATTTTCCAATAGACCGTTGCTATTATTGGAATAAAGTAAAACAATCCGTGTACTATCTGCAACTAGCGTGTGACATGCACAAAAAAGAAAAAATATTGATAAAAACTTTTTCATCTTCAGCTTTGACAGACCTCTTCTACTTCGGATATCAATTTAGGAATAGGAGTACCGACTACTTTATTTCCTGTATCCGTTACCAACACATCATCTTCAATTCGGATACCCCCCAAATCTTTATATTTTTCAATTAGATCATAATTGATAAACTGTTCAAATTTCTTGTCATCGGCCCATTGGTTTATTAATTGTGGTATAAAATAAATGCCGGGTTCAACAGTAAGAACATAGCCTGGTTGTAATGTTTTAGCCAGTCGTAAATAAGCCAGACCGAACTGTTCACTGCGCTGCGTCTGCTCATCATAGCCCACATAATCCTCGCCCAAGTTTTCCATATCATGTACATCCAATCCCAACATATGACCCAAACCGTGTGGGAAAAACAAGGCATGGGCGCCATCTTGAACAGCCTGCTCGATATCCCCCCTCATCAGATGCAACTCACTTAAGCCTTGCGCGATTAACTTGCTGGCCAACATGTGAACTTCCAGATATTTTATCCCCGGTTTGATGGCGTTTATGGCTTCGATTTGAGCTTTTAAAACAATTTCATAAATTTCTTTTTGACGCGGCGAAAATTTTCCACTCACCGGGAATGTTCGGGTTATATCCGATGCATACCCCATTTCCGTCTCAGCACCACAATCATTAAGCAGCATATCTCCTTCATTAAGCACATTGCCATGAAAAGGATTGTGTAATGTCTCTCCGTGTATCGATACGATGGAAGGAAAAGCCAGCGATCCACCTTGCGCCAACGCTAAGCCTTCTATTACACCAGCGATTTCATATTCATATATTCCAGGTTTTGCCATTTGCATGGCCTTTACATGCATCTGATAGGTTAGAGCATGCGCTCTTTCAACCTGCTCGATCTCCTCAGAACTCTTTACCGACCGCTGATCAACAATTGTTCTGATTAGTTCTTCAGATATCAGCTGTTTGACTTTTTCTTTATCCGCATCAAATAAAACCTGGATTCTCGAAACATGCTCCTCTCTGTAAGGGGGCAATAAATGAACGGTTCTGCCTTTCTTTACAGCGTTTTGTATAAATTCCCGTAATTTATTTTGTTCATAGGTAATTTTTACACCGGCTTGATCTCCCTTTTCCTGAAGGGATTTTTGAGGTCCCATCCAAATAATATCCTCAAGGCTATACTCATATCCAAATAATATATCACGATTCTCATCAACATCAATAATCCCTGCTAAACCGGCTTCAGAAAGTCCAAAATAATAAAGAAAAGTACTGTCTTGACGAAAACGATATGTATTTGCCGCATAATTCATGGGGCTTTCGTCATTTCCTAAAAAGAGAAGAAGTCCAGATTTAATTTTCCCTCGTAACCGTTCTCTTCGTTGAATATAAATTTCTCTTTGAAACATCATGATAAACTCTCAATATACAGAAAATAAAATATCTCCTTATTTGGCCAGAATATTGATTTATTTTCAAGCTTAGGAATGGTAAATTATCAATATCAATTCAGTATAGAATAGATAGATATAAAACTAAGCAAAGAATTGATTATCTGTTACTACCATGGTTACATCCGGTGAATCATCGTCACCGTCATCATCTGGTTGATCATGCGGATTAACACCCTTATCATCGGAACAAGATGTAAAAAGGATCAAAAGAAATATTGAAAGGAATACCAGCAATAATTTTGATATCCGTTTCATTTAAAATCCTCCGATCTATATTATAATTTTTTTATCTTAATTATCAAACTAAGAATATAATACTACGCATTTTATTCAAAGTTTCTTATCATAAAGAAATGTGTTTTTTATTTCAAGTATAATTTAAAAAAATCCAGGGTAATAAGTGAATTTTTCTTTAATTTATTATAAATTTTAATATCTTTAACGATAATAGCAAGCACAAAACGATCACAAGATTATGAATAAGTTGGCAAATATCACATTTGGAACAGCTAAAAAACCTGTTCATTGCGGAAATGGCATTAGTATTGGAAACGGATTGGTTTTACCTGAGATTAATTTTACCTTACCCCCTATAGCGGTAACGGAAAAAAATTGGCCAAATATATGCCAGGAATATAGAAAAATGGTGCAGGAAATTTGTACACGGGCCTCGCAATTACAGTGCCCGGGTTTGGTGGTGGAATTTGAACTTCTTCCTCCCATGACTTTACATCCTGAATGGGGTGCTGAAATTACAAGCATTATAAAATCGATTTTAATTGATTTTCATAACAAGCAGGGACTCGCATCAGCATTGCGCGTTACTCCTGTGGACGTTCGGGAAAATGAAAGACCTCCGAAAATGCGCAGCGGTCTACATGTTGAAAAAACCTTACAATCATTTGAATTGTGTGCTCAGGCCGGTGCCGATTTGCTATCCATAGAATCCACCGGTGGCAAGGAATTGCATGATGATGCTCTTATGGCTGGGGATCTGGCGGGCATTATATTTGCGCTCGGTGTCCTGGCTGTGCGGGACATGCAGTTTCTATGGGAAAAAATCGTTGCTATTTCAAAAAAATATCAGGTCATTCCCGCCGGAGACACAGCGTGCGGTTTTGCCAATACCGCAATGGTGCTGGCAGATAGGGGTCTAATTCCCAAAATTTTAGCAACCATTATTCGTGTTGCATCTGTTCCACGCAGCCTTCAAGCATATATACAAGGTGCTCAGGGACCAAGTAAAGATTGTGCTTATGAGGGACCGTATATTAAGGCTTTAACCGGTGTACCAATTTCCATGGAAGGCAAATCAAGTGCCTGTGCACATCTAAGCTTTTTAGGAAATATAGCCGCTGCCTGTTGCGATCTCTGGAGCAATGAGTCTGTTCAAAACGTCAGACTTTTAAGCGCTTCGGCACCAGTAGTGTCCATGGAGCAATTAATATATGATTGCCGACTTATGAATGAAGCGATTAAAGATGGTGACGAAGCAGTGAAAAGGCTGCAAAAATGGTTTACAGAAAGTGACGCCGGCAAAGACCCACAAGCCCTGGTTTTACATCCTGAAATTGTGACATCAATTTCAGAAAAATTCTTAAAGTATAGCACTCCTTTAGAAATGGTTTTTTATTCCGTCGAGGAAGTACTCACTTTACTACAGGATGCAATGAAGAATAAAGAGGTAATTATCCCCAATCCTGATCTACGTTGGTTTGACCTCATCTCGGCCCAACTGGATTCACTACCCAGAAGTGAGTCCGGATTACTCGACATTTTAATGGCTTCTTCGCAGGAGCTTAAGTTCATACCTGAAGAATATGGATTGTGACGAATTGTTAACTTTAATCAAAGCAAGAGGGGTATTATAAATGGCACTTTTAGATGAAATAAAGGATCTCGTCGTGCGAGGGCATATCAATATACAATCTAAATATCCACCAGATTTAGCGCAAAAACCTGGAGTGGAAGAAAAAGTTAAAGAAGCACTCGATCAAAAGTTAGATATTGGCGATATCTTACGAAAAGGTTTAATAGGGGGAATGGAGGTTGTGGGTGACAGATTCTCAAAAGGTGAGTACTTTGTGCCGGAGATGTTGTTTTCCGCAAAGGCTATGAAAGCAGGTTTGGAATTATTGCGACCGCACATGGTCGATCAGGAAGCTATGACCTTAGGTAAGGTGATTCTGGGTACGATACAGGGAGACATGCATGATATTGGTAAAAATTTAGTGGGTATGATGCTTGAAGGTGCGGGATTCGAGGTTATTGATCTTGGTATTAATACAGCCCCTGAAAAATTTCTGGAGGTGGCTCAACAACATACGAAAGCGCTGGTTGGCATGTCTGCCCTGCTCACAATTACCATGGAAAAAATGAGAGATGTAGTACAATTATTTAAATCCAATGGATTAAAAAATAAAATCATTATCGGTGGTGCCCCTGTAACCCAGGAATTTTCAGATCAAATTGGTGCCCACGGCTATGCACCAGATGCTTCACAGGCAGTCCATAAAGCTAAAGAATTGCTCGGCATTTAAGGTTAAAGGTACGGTTTTATGTTAATCACAAAACGGAAACCAAATTTTGAGCGATTAAAGACAACCCTGTTTAATCAAAAAGCCGATGCTGTACCGCTGATAGAACTCGGTATTGCGTTATCAATTAAAGAACGCGTATTAAATCGCAAAATTGACATCAATTCGTTGGAAGATGAGATCGAATTCATGCATTATCTCGGTTACGATTTTATTAAACTACAACCTAAAATACTATTCGAGTTAAATCGCCAAACGGTGCATATTAAAGATAGTGGTCAGAATATCAGAGAGACAACAGACCGTGCATGGTCACCTGAACACAAAGGAATGATAACCAGCTGGGCAGAATTCGAAAAGTATCCCTGGCCCAAAATAGAAGATATTGATTATTCACACTTTGAGCAAGCTCGTAGGGTACTCCCTGATACCATGGGTATTATTGGTCAGTATGGTGATATCTTCACAACTGCCTGGGAGCTTATGGGTTTTGAAACTTTTGCGCTCTCCATTTATGAACAACCCGATTTGATCGAGGCAATATTCGGGAAATTAAGTGAGTTAATTTTGAGTATGTTTGATACCATGTCCGAGATGGATTGGGTAGGTGCTTTGTGGTATAGTGATGATATTGCTTACTCATCGGGCCTCATGGTCAATCCCGACTTTTTCCGCACCTATTTCTTTCCCCAACTCAAACATATCGGATCCTTATGTAAAAAACGCTCCATTCCCTTTATATATCATACGGATGGTGTTCTTTGGGAGGTTATGCAAGATATAATCGACAGCGGAGTGACCGCACTCCATCCAATAGAACCGAAATCGATGAATATATATGAAGTCAAGGAGAAGGTGGGTGATCGACTCTGCCTCTGTGGAGGGATCGAAGTGGACCTGCTGTCTCGAGGTAATAGAGTAGAGGTTACTAAGCTTGTCCGACAATATATCGAAGATATCGCAGTCACAGGCGGCTATTGTATTGGATCTTCAAATTCAATTCCTGAATATATAAATGTCGACAATTATCTGGCCATGATTGAAGTAGCTTTAAATTATAGTGTTTAATACCCTGTAAATTGCATCTCCACTTGTTAAAAGAAGAAGTTGATTTAAAAAGGTATATTGACTATATTTTGCAACAAAGAGGTTAATCAATGTCACGTACCTATAAGATAATCGAGGTTGTTGGTACCTCCAATGAGAGTTATGAAGACGCCATTAATAGTGCCATCAAATCGGCATCTAAAACGCTAAAAGCACTCAGCTGGTTCGAGGTTGTTCAGATGCGCGGTGGTATTAAGGATGGGAAAGTGGAGGAATATCAAGTTATTCTGAAAGTAGGATTCAAAATACTGGACTGAATCCAAAAACATACAACAAATAAATCAAAACGAATAGGAGACAAAGCATGGCACTCTTAATCAATGAAGAATGTATTGCATGTGACGCATGTGTTCCAGAATGTCCTAATGACGCTATTACTGAAGGTGATCCTCTTTATGTGATCAATCCTGATCTATGTACCGAATGTATGGGTTTTCACGAAGAGCCTCAATGCGCAGCTGTATGTCCCACCGATGCATGTGTAAAAGATCCTGATCATGTGGAAACTGAAGAAGAACTGCTCGCCAAGAAAAAACGTATTCATGGCGAATAATATTGAGTGTTATATTATACCAAAGGGTAACAGCTGCCGGGTTGTTGCCCTTTTTTTATAAAAATAACTAATAGAAAAGAAAGTCGAGATAGATATGAATTTTGCTTATACAATTTTACTTTTTTTATTTGGTATCTCATTTGGCATAGTGACAACTTATCTAGTCTATAAAGCTTATCTGCGCAAGAAAAAATCGACCATTAAGGAATTATTAGATGGCGCGTATTCGCAGGTAGAAAAAATTAAAAAGGACCAGTTGATAAAATTCCGCGAAGAGATGCAGCGCAAACGAGCAAAATTTTATGAAGAATTTAAAGATAAAGAAAATCAATTAAGTCGTAGCGAATCTAAACTTTTAAATAAGGAAAAGGAATTCAGGCGACTGGAGAATAATCTTAAATTCAAGGAAAGCCGTTTAAATTCACGCTTGCAGAAGCTGACTCAGCGGGAAGAGGCACTTTATGAAAAGCACAGGCGAGTTGATGAAATTATTGAAGAACAGAATAGCAAACTGGAAAAATTCGCCGGAATTAGCATTGAAGAAGCCAAGAATGAACTACTTAAGAATTTAGAAAGTCGTGCCAAACTTGAAGCTGCGCAGATGGCCAAAGACATTAAAGAGGAAGCCAAATTAAGTGCACAGAGGGAAGCCAGAGAAATCATTGCTGGTGCCATTGAAAATCTGGCATCAGATTTCACGATGGAGTCAACCCTTTCAACCGTGCAGTTACCGAATGAAAAATATAAAGGAATGATAATTGGACGCGAAGGTCGCAATATTCGCACTTTCGAAGAGGTCGCTGGTGTTAAAGTTATTGTAGATGAAACACCTGAGTTAATTGTTCTTTCTGCATTCGATCCCATCAGGCGTGAGGTCGCCAGGATCGCTATGGAAAATCTTATCAAGACTAAAAATATTAATCCAAACTTAATCGAACAGTCTATTTCAAAGGCGACCAAAGAGGTTGAGCGGTCAATAAATAAAGCCGCTGAAGATACACTGACAGAATTGAATATTCGCGGTGTTCATCCAAAAATCAAGGAAAATCTTGGGAGGCTTAAATATCGCTATAGCTATGGACAAAATATGTTGCAACACGCCAAGGAAGTTGCCCTGCTTTCAGGTGCCATGGCTGCTGAATTAGGATTTAATATCAAACTTGCCAAACGAGCCGGTTTATTTCATGATATTGGCAAGGCCCTTACTGTTAATTCCGAAGGTAGTCATGTACAGCTTGGTGTTGAACTGTGCCAAAAATACAAAGAACACGATGTTGTGATTAATGCAATCATGGTGCACCATGAAGAAGCCGAACCTATTTCACCGATCTCCATATTAGTAACCGCTGCCGATAAAATTAGCGGTAGCCGCCCGGGAGCACGACGGGATACACTAGAGGCATATACCAAGCGTATCACGAGCCTAGAAGATATTGCAAATTCGTTTGATGGTGTGGCAAAAACATATGCAATTTCAGCTGGCAGGGAAATTCGCGTGATCGTGGAACCGGAAAAAATTAGCGATAAAGAAGCAGAAATTCTGGCTTCAGATATTGCAAATAAGATAAAGGAAGAAATGGAATACCCGGGTCAGATTAAGGTTTGTGTTATTAGACATACAACAGCGTCGAAAATAACTGATGAATTTGAAGAAGAAGAACTGGCTGAGGATAATGAGCAATAATTCATCTGGATATTTTTAAATGCATGAGTGCGTGGATGGGTAGAAGCGTGGAAGCGGGAATGGGGGAATGGGTAGAAGGCTAAATGAGTTTATTAATATTTTATAATATTAGCTAAAATTATGAATTGAAAAACGCATTATCTCATATACATCTTCATACATTAATTTAAGGTTTGTATTACCTGGTTTATTTAATCTCAAGTAGCACATCATAACCAATTCTTTGGAGGTTTTCCTTGAAAATTGCAATTCCTAAAGAGATATATCCCAATGAAAAACGAGTACCTTTAAATCCACAAAGTGTAAAAGAATTAATAAAATTGGGTGCCGTTGTTGAGATTGAACAGGGTATGGGATTGGGTTCCGGATATCCTGATGAAGAATATGTGCAAGCCGGGGCAAAAGTTATTACAAATCGGGATCAGCTGTTAAGTTCGGCTGATATGATACTCCGTCTGCGAAAACCGGCAATCGCAGAAATCGACCTGCTCAAGGAGGGTGTGATACATATCAGTTATCTGGATCCCTTCAAGGAAAGGGAATTGATTGAGAAATTTATAGCAAGAAAGATTAGCGCTATCACTATGGAACTGATCCCGCGAACAACCAAAGCTCAAAAAATGGATGCACTTAGCTCCCAGGCAAATCTGGCAGGATATGTAGCAGTGATTATGGCCGCTGAAAAAATAGATAAAGTATTCCCCATGATGATGACACCTGCGGGAACTATCGCGCCCAGTAAAGTTTTTGTGATTGGTGCAGGTGTGGCTGGACTGCAGGCTATTGCCACGGCCAAACGGCTGGGTGCCAGAGTGGAAGCGTTCGATACACGAGAAGTAGTAGAAGAGCAAGTACTTTCGCTGGGTGCAAAATTTGTTAAAGTAGACTTAGGGGAGACAGGTCAAACAAAAGATGGATATGCCAAAGCACTCACGGAAGAACAACTCCAAAAGCAACGCGAAGTAATGGCCAAGCATTGTGCCATGGCCGATATGGTAATTACCACTGCACAGGTATTTGGCAAAAAGGCACCTCTTATAGTCACACGGGATATGATCGAGGGTATGAAGCCCGGTAGCGTTATTGTTGATCTTGCAGTTGAGAGCGGCGGTAATGTGGAAGGTTCAAAGTTGGGAGAGGAAGTTTTAATCAATGGTGTGCATATCTTAGGGTTTGAGAATCTTCCTGGTAAAGTGGCTGTTCATGCCAGTCAGATGTATGCATCAAATTTGTTAAATTTAATATCTGAATTCTGGGACAAAGAAACTAATACATTTCACATCGATTTACAGGACGAAATCATAAAGGGATGTTTAATTACACATCAAGGCAATATTGTAAGTGAAACATATAAAAATATATATAAATAGCAAAGAGGCTGTCATATGGATCCTAACACCTTAATATTTCTTGCATTTATCCTGATACTTTCTATTTTCCTCGGTTTTGAGGTGATTTCAAAAGTACCGGCTACACTGCATACGCCGCTCATGTCAGGATCAAACGCCATCTCGGGTATCACTCTGGTAGGTGCTATTATTGCTGCTGGATCGGCAGGTGATGAGACCATGAGTATCATACTGGGGATATTAGCCGTAACCTTCGCCACTATCAATGTGATTGGCGGTTATTTGGTTACCGATCGTATGTTGGGGATGTTTAAGAAGAAATCTACAGAGGCAAAGAAATGAACATCGACATATTTGTAAACTTTATATATATCATCGCAGCGATTTTATTTGTATTTGGACTGAAAATGTTGAGTTCCCCTGCCACAGCAAGACGCGGCAACTTCATATCCGCTATCGGAATGTTTTTGGCTGTAGTTACTACATTATTGAGCAAACAAATTATCGATTTCCACTGGATTGTTCTGGGATTCGTTATCGGTACCGTCATCGGTGCGTTTGCTGCCCGTCTGGTTGCCATGACTCAAATGCCTGAAATGGTAGCCATATTCAATGGCTTCGGTGGAATAGCCAGTCTCCTGGTCGGATGGGGTGCTTATCATGCGACACCCAATGCGGCAACCCTTACTGTAGTTACCATCTTTCTGTCGGTGCTGATCGGTGGTGTGACCTTTTCGGGCAGTATTGTTGCCTGGGGTAAGTTAAGCGAAGTTTTTGGTGGTAAACCAATGCTCTTTGCAGGACAAAAAGTCGTCAATGCATTGATACTATTGGCCATATTGGCTGCAGGTATCTTATTTATGATCAATCCCGATACCAGTTATAATATTTTTCTCGCCATTGTTATCCTGGCATTAATATTAGGTATTCTGGCCGTAATTCCAATTGGTGGCGCCGATATGCCTGTGGTTATCTCTTTATTGAACAGTTACTCCGGTCTAGCTGCCTGTGCTGCGGGTTTTGTCATTCAAAATAATATTTTAATTGTTTCAGGCGCACTGGTTGGTGCAAGCGGCATCATTTTAACCAATATTATGTGTAAGGCCATGAACCGCTCACTGGCTAATGTGCTTTTCAGCGGTTTTGGCGCCACGACAGTCGGTAAAGGAAAAGGTGTACAAGGTGAGGTTAAACCCATCGTGGCGGAGGATGCATACTTGATATTGGAAGCGGCGAGTTCGGTAGTCTTTGTCCCGGGATATGGATTGGCAGTTGCACAAGCACAACACGTGGTTCGGGAATTGGGTGAGCTTTTAGAAGCCAATGGCTGCGAAGTAAATTATGCCATTCATCCCGTCGCAGGTCGCATGCCCGGGCATATGAACGTATTATTGGCCGAAGCCAATGTCCCCTATGACCAGCTGGTTGAGATGGATGATATTAATCCGGTTATGAACACAGTCGATGTGGCTGTTGTTATCGGTGCAAATGATGTGGTCAATCCAGCAGCACGTAGTGATGAGGACAGCCCCATTTACGGAATGCCCATCATAAATGTGGATTACGCAAAAATAGTCTTTGTATTAAAGCGCTCCATGGCAGCAGGCTTTGCCGGAATACCGAATCCATTATTTTTCAATGAAAATACGCGGATGCTCTTCGGCGATGCCAAGGCGAGTATTTCGGCTGTGGTTGCGGAGTTCAAAGGTTAGAGGTTGGAGGTTAGAAGTTAGAGGTTAGAAGTTAGGGGGTAGGGATTAGAGGTTATTTTTTGTACTTTTTGTAATTGCTGCAAGTATATTTATTAAGGAATTTGATTCCTTCAGTAAATCATCTAGTTCTGTATGGGAAATTAGTTTTGCTTCTTTGAAGAGTCTTAACCAATAATTTGTTTCTTTAGCTTCTTTAAAAGCGATATACATCTTTGTTAAAAAATCTCGACGGGATTGTGCTGCCGAAGCCTCCTCAATATTGGCTCCTATTGATGTGCCACTTTTAAGTAATTGTATTAGAATAGCTCTATTTATGGATGAAGACTTATTTAACCTGTTACATAGTTTAATAATCTTGATAGCAAATTGAAATGATAATTGTTTTACAGCGGTGGTCATATTATTTATCTTTTACAATTACTCACCTCCTTATTCAGTATACAAAAAATATACCAATCTTATTAATTTGACTTGATTAAATAAATTAAATATTTTTTCCCCTTTAATTTTTATATGCGATAATCACCATCACAATTATTAAATTAAAATCCATCCCCCCCCTCTAACTTCTAACCTCTAACTTCTAACCCCTAACCTCTCCCCTGCTCACCACTTCCCTTCATCCATTAAATAGGCATCAATAGATTTCGCCGCAGTCCGCCCGGCACCCATGGCAAGAATTACCGTCGCACCGCCGGTTACAATATCCCCTCCGGCAAACACGCCATTCTTAGTTGTCTTCATTGTTTCATCATCCACAATAATATTACCCCATTTATTCACCTCTATATCGGGTGTGGTTTTATGAATCAAGGGATTGGAACCATTACCAATAGCAATTACAGCGGTATCGACATCAAGAATATATTCTGATCCTGCGATAGGAATGGGACGCCTGCGTCCTGAATCATCCGGTTCACCCAGCTGCATTTTAATACACTTCATAGCTTTCAAGCGGCTGTGTTCATCGCCGATCATCTCGACAGGGGTGGTAAGCATTAAAAATTGTACACCCTCTTCCTTGGCGTGATGCACTTCTTCAATCCGAGCAGGCATTTCCACTTCCGAACGGCGATAAACGATATAGGCATTTTTAGCACCCAGTCGCAGGGAAATACGCACAGCATCCATGGCTGTATTGCCCCCACCCATCACGGCCACATTCTTACCGCGAAGATCCAGCATGGGTGAATCATATTCAGGAAAACGATAAGCCTTCATTAAATTTACTCGGGTTAAAAACTCATTTGCTGAATATACACCAACCAGATTTTCCCCGGGTATATTCATGAACCAGGGTAAGCCTGCGCCAACACCGATAAAAACTGCTTCATAACCTTCCTCTTGCATTAGTTCATCTATGGTTAATGATCGACCTATGACGATATCTGTTTGGAATTGAACCCCCATTTTTTCCAGATTATTAATTTCTTTTCGTACAATTTCTTTCGGTAGACGAAATTCTGGGATACCGTATACAAGCACGCCACCCAATTCATGCAGGGCTTCAAAGACGGTAACATCATACCCCATGTTGATGAGATCACCGGCACAACTCAGCCCGGCCGGGCCGCTTCCCACAATCGCCACTTTTTTACCCTTCTTTGGTATTTTTACCGCTTGAGTTTCAATACCCTGCTGCATCTCATAATCTGCCACAAATCTTTCCAGGCGACCGATGGAAACGGGCTCATACTTTTTCCCCAGAACACATGTCAACTCACACTGTTCTTCTTGCGGACACACTCTACCGCATATGGCAGGAAGAACATTATCCTCTTTTATTTTTCTTGCTGCAGCGAGGAAGTCTTCCTCTACAATTAACGTTATAAAGTCATCTATTTTGATATCCACAGGACAACCATCGATGCAGGTTGCTGTTTTGCACTGTAAACACCTCTGGGCTTCTTTAATGGCCAGCTCCCTGGTAAATCCATAATTTACTTCATTAAAATTGGTAATCCGCTCTTTGGGATCCTGTTCCGGCATGATTTGTTTGGGAATTTGCATTCTCTCTTTCGGTTTTAAAAATTCAGCCATTGTTCACCTGTATTTTGTTTTAATTGTTCGTTCCTATGTCATCCTGTACCGGAACGGGATCCCTTTGGGATAAGGACCTTTGCTGGTGGTCCAACTGCAAAGTTTCCTACAGAATGAAAGTTCATGTTCTTACACATTCTGTAATTCTTTCTCCAATTTACAGGCATGCAGAAATTTCTCATACGACTTCTTCTCATATTCGAGATACATGCGGTTGCGGTCGGTTAATACTTTAAAATCAACCAGATGGGCATCGAATTCTGGTCCATCCACACACGCGAATTTAGTTTTTCCACCCACTGTTACTCGACAACCGCCACACATACCCGTTCCGTCAATCATGATGGGATTTAAACTAACCACCGTTTTAATACTATAAGGTCTTGTCACCTCGGCAACTGCTTTCATCATGGGAATAGGCCCAATAGCGAGAACAAAATCCAGATTTTTGCCGTCATTAATAAGTTTTTTTAACATATCGGTAACAAAACCGTGGAAACCGTAGCTACCATCGTCTGTGGTAATATATGCTTCATCGCTAACGGCTTTCATTTCCTCTTCCAATATGACCAATTCTTTTGTTCTTGCACCATTAATAGTAATAACATAATTACCGGCTTGTTTCAGTGCCACGGCTGTTGGGTAGGCAATGGCAGTACCCACTCCCCCACCGATACTCACTGCTGTACCAAAATTTTCGATATGAGATGGCATGCCTAATGGCCCTACAATATCCATAATGTGATCACCAGCAGCAAGCAGGTTTAATTGAGTGGTTGTTTTTCCCACCGCCTGTACAATAATCGTAACCGTGCCATCTTCAATATCTGAATCAGCTATGGTTAACGGTATACGCTCTCCATGTTCATCGATTCTAATGATTACGAATTGACCTGCTTTGCGCTTCAGTGCTATTTTAGGTGCCTTAATCTTGAACAGTTTGATGTCCTTAGCCAGAAACCGTGCTTCCGTAATTTGATACATTATGCTCCCCTCTGTTTTTACACCCGGCGATTTTTTTCGCCGTTTAGTAGTTTTCTGCACTATGTGAAAAATATTACATAGTATAAATTTATAAGAAATTATTATTTAAAACAACTACACCTGAACCTATCCTTCATAACCCATCTGCCCTGTTTTAGCCCTGTAATGTTCCTGAATGCGCCTGTGATGAGTGCGCTCTTCTTCAGCCATACTGATAAACAGTACTTTTATTTCCTCATATGCTGCCGTTTGTGCTATATGATCATACATGGTATATGCCTGGGCTTCTTTCTTCATGGCAATTTCAAAAATATCTTCTAAGGATAAATCGTGCAAAGAATCGGGTACTTCTATCTGATGCGACGCCTGCGCTGCAGCTAACATTGCAGCATCAACAGGAAGTGAGCCATCATATAATTCCATTTCTTTAATACTTTTTAATGTTCTTTCGTGTATTTTTTCTTCATTGGCTATAGAGAATAAGAAATTTTTCACCTTTATACTTGTTGATTTTTCTCTGGCCATGAGATAAAATTTTTGAGCATTGACCTCTTCTTGAATGGCAATATTTAACAGATCATTGAGTGTCGTTACATTAACATTCATAACCTCACCTTTCTTTAAAATTTAGAAGGAAGTAACAAAGTAAAAATTTCACATAACAGAATTTACAAATTTATCAATATTTGCGCTAATAAATTGCCCGTCCAGAAAATAAATCACAAACTTTTACTTTTTACTCTATTGATGGCATGATTAAATTTTTGAAATAATTAAAAGGAAGTGTTATTTTAATCTGTGCAACCATTCCTCATACCCTTTATTATAGCATATTGGCATGGAATTTCATGCCAACGTGTGAAGTTATATTACCATGAATATTAATACGAGTTAAAATGGAATTCAGAGACAAGTTATTTACACTACTAAGTGGCATCTTTTTGACTGCGCTGGTGTTAGGAAATGTCATCGGTACTACCAAATTTGTAAACGTCTTGGGGCTTACCGTGCCGGCAGGTGTGTTAGCCTACCCCTTTACTTTTTTGGCTACCGATCTTATATGTGAATTATACGGCAAAAAACGGGCACAAACTTTGGTGTGGATCGGTTTTATTGTAAACTTTTTCATGCTCGGTATTATGACAGCAGGTCATTATCTACCCGATGCATCTGGCATATCAGGAGCAGCCTCCACATTTGAAGAAGTGTATGAATTCATGGTTGGTAATGTGATCGCATCTATGATTGCCTATCTGGTTGCGCAAACCGTAGATGTCCATGTATTTCATTTCTGGAAACGCTTAACCAAAGGAAAACACCTATGGCTTCGTAATAATGGTTCAACGACTTTTTCGCAATTAGTCGATACCACCTCCATTTTGACTATTTTGTATTTAGCCAATAATTTAGGCCCTGAAATCAATACGATCGGTAAATTAGCTATACTAATAGTCAATTCTTATATATTTAAATTTTTCTTCGCTTTATTTGACACACCGCTCTTTTATTTAGGCGTATGGCTGCTGAAAGAAAGGGTGCATGAGGATCCTGATGAAAAGATATGGGGGTATCATTCATTTCGGGAAGAAGCGCTATAGCTTCGCGCTACGCGCTCAGCGTCATTGGTCATTAGTCATTTGTCATTGTAGATTGCCTACTGCAGACTGCAGACTGCTGACTGGTCATTGCTCATTACTCATCATACATTATTAATAGTGGATTATATCTATTAGTCTCAAATAAAATTGATATTATATCATATATATGATATATTCATATTAAAAGAGGGTTAAAAGTGATTAGAACAATTATTTCATTAACTGAGGATATCAAGGTATGGCTTGATAATTACAGTCATGCCCATCGGCAATCTATCTCGGAGACGATTCGCAAAGCCATAATAGAGTATAAAGATAAGCGTGACAAGGAACAAAGCGATGGTATCATTCAAAAAACTTCAGGGATATGGAAGAAAAGAAAAATTGATGGATTAGCTTATGTTAATAAATTGCGTGAGGATTGGGATTGAATCAACTGAAGGCAAAGTTTTTAATTGATACGGTCATATTAATCGATCATTTAAACGGCATTGCATCAGCCACAAATTGGTTAAAAAATAACTCCGATGGTGAATCGGTTGTATCGGTTATAACGCGTGCTGAAGTTTTAAGCGGTGCTAATGAAGAGGAAATGGCCGATATTATTTTATTTTTGGACAATTATCACTGCATAGCTTTTGATAAAGGTATTGCAGATAAAGCAGATGAACTGAGGCGGAAGTACAACTGGAGACTCCCGGATGCTTTTCAAGCAGCTTTAGCCATCCAGCATAAATTATTATTGGTAACCCGTAATACAAAAGATTTTAATGAGAAAAAACATGCTTTTGTAAAAATCCCATACAGATTCAAGAGTTTAAAATAGATTTGACTTATATAATCATGAGGGATTAAATTTATTTTTTGGGTAAAAGATTTGGAATTTGGACTTAGAAGTTCCTAATTCCTAATTAAAAGGATTCCGGCGTAGCTCAATTGGCAGAGCGGGTGACTGTTAATCACTAGGTTGTAGGTTCGAGTCCTCCCGCCGGAGCAAATTAAAGCTCGGTCTTAGCGGGCTTTCTTTTTGCTTAATTCTCAATTGGCAGAGTCCCGAGAACTCAGGAATTTTTAAATATGAATTAATTATACACCAATAATGAATTATGTATAATATTATTAATTTAATAAATAAATAAGTATAATAATATA
>SMTZ1_10003157_pt1 | contig 23193 bp, 19 predicted proteins | sample DeeMarSWOR136_30_FD_25667 | JGI IMG/M metagenome (IMG submission 25667) | reverse complement strand
CTTGTATTCTTTCATCCCCCAACTCAGCACGAATGCTCTTCTGCGTCCCAATGGTGTCAAGCCCCTGCAATGCATGTGCATCACAAATCTCCACCTTGTTGTCTCTGATTAAAAGGTAGACGGGTCCTTCACTCTTGCCTGTGATGACAAGCTGACTGAATCCTGCCTTGACGAGTTCCGCTCCAAAATCGCCGCCCATGTTGGAGTCACCAAGGTGACCTGACTCGGGCGATTTTGAGGTGACATTGAGACGTGCGCCGAAACCGAGGGTTCCTGTCAAAAGGCCGGCCCCGAAGATGATAGGATTCTCGGGCGAAAAGGGATCTAGATGAGGAGAATAGTATCGGGACAGGAGATACATATTCATGCCCCTCCCCCCCAGGAACTTTTCGCGGAGATCCAATGAGATCGGTTTGGTCTCGGTGGTTCTTGTCCTTAGGTCAACAAAGGCAATTCTTCTATCCAGGACCATCTTCGTCTTGGCCTTCCTTTACTTTTCCTCCTGCTTCTGTCCTTCTCGTTCCCGGCACTGAGCATAACGGATCTTCGCTAGGGGGAAGGTGGCGTAAGAGCTCGTCACTGGGTTTCAAAGAGGTGAAGCCTTTTTGAGCGGGAGACGTCGACTGGTAATCCGGCATCGTCACTCAAACGAAAGCTGCATTATTGAAAGGTAGGGCAACACAATAATAAGCCTCGCGCTTTAATAGTACAGTCCTTTCTTGAGACGGAACCCGCTTTTCGTCATCTCCTTGATAATAGCCAAACCCTTTCGCAATGGGAGTATCTTCAGTATTTCACAAAATATCTCAGGCGGTGACTCCAAGATATCTTGCCTTGACGTCTTCATTATCTCTTATTTCTTCAGGGCGCGACTTGTGAACTATAGTGCCCTTACTTATGATGTAGACATAATCAGCCACTCCTAAGGCCATCGGGAAGTTCTGTTCTACCAGCAAAATAGAAATACCTTTTATCTTAAGGCGGATAATGATTCGTCCCAATTCCTGTACAATCATAGGGGCTAATCCTTCTGAAGGTTCATCCATTAAAAGCAGATCCGGATTTGTCATCAAGGCTCTTCCAATGCTTAACATTGCCTGTTCCCCGCCACTGAGTATAGTACCTTTATGCCTGGCTCGCTTCTCCAGTAATGGAAAAAGGGAGTATATTTTATCCAAAGACCATGCTCCGGGAACACCAATCTCTCTGGCGGACATGGTGAGGTTTTCCTTTACAGTGAGAGATGGAAAAATACGGCGGCCCTGTGGAATCAGCCCAATGCCCATTTGAGCAATCTTGTGGGGTTTTAGGCCGGTGATATCCCTTTCCTTGAATATTATGTTCCCCGAGCGGGGCGGCGTGAAACCGATTACAGAGCGTATTGTCGTTGTCTTGCCCATACCATTTCGACCTAGTAGAGTAACCACTGAGCCTTCCTTGAGATCTAGGGAGATTCCTTGCAAGACATAGCTATCGCTATAAAAAGTATGAACATCGATTAGTTTAAGCATTCCACAATCATATCGTTACTTCCCATGTAGATTTCTCTAACTCTGGGATCAGATTGGATTTCTTCAGGCATTCCTTGAGCAATAATCCTTCCATTATGAAGCACTAGAATCCGTTCTGCTACCTCAAATACCAAGTCCATATCATGAGCGACTAAGATCACAGTCACCTCTCGACCTAAATCGCGAATTCGACAAGCAATTTCAGCGCTTTCCACGTTGGTTAACCCGTTGCTGGGCTCGTCCATTAATATGAGTTTCGGTTTCGAGGCCAAGCACAGGGCAATCTCCAGTTTACGTTGCTCTCCATAGGAAATACTTTGCACGCGGTCGTCTTTCTTATTCCATAAATCAATCAGATCCAGCAAATCCTTAGCCTTGTCAAGGTGTTGGTCATAGAAAGTTATGGGACGAAAAACTTGAAAGCGAGATCGCTCAACACCATGAAGTGCTAACAAAACGTTTTTCAACACGGTGAGCTCGAGGAAAAGGTTGGTTATTTGAAAAGAGCGAGCTAAGCCAAGATGGGTACGTTGAAACACAGTCTTGTGTGTAATGTCCTTTCCGAAAAAAAGGACCTGGCCGGCTGACGGGGATAGCTGTCCATTGAGCAGATTGAACAAAGTTGTTTTCCCGGCCCCATTGGGTCCAATGATCGCCAATCGTTCGCCCGCCGCGACGCTGAAGGAAATGTTATGGGCCGCTTGAACTCCTCCGAAGTTCTTGTAGAGGTTGTTAACCCTTAATGCTTCCATAAAAAAGTTTCTCTCTTAGCCTTAGCAGTTGCTGGGCAATTCCACCACGGAGCGTCATAACAGATATAACAAATACAGCTCCTAAAACAAGAGGCCAACGCTCAGGAACTAGTATACTGGAGAAGTACTCCACAAGGATTATTATAAAGGAGCCTATTATGGGTCCCCAGACTGTGCCCAAACCACCTATAATACACATAAGCATTGCTAACGTAGACGTTGTGATACCCAGATGAAAGGGAGCGATAATCCCGTTGTAATGGGCGAACAAGATACCTGCTACTCCCGCAAAAGAACCCCCAATAATTAAAGCCAAATATTTGTATAACCATGTATTGTAACCTAGAACTTCCATACGGTGTTCATTCTCGCGGATTCCCTGCAAAGCATTCCCGAAAGGAGAATTTACAATACGAAATATCAAGAAAGAACAAATAACGAAGATCACTAAGATAAAATAGTATAATCCGGTAGAACTCCAGGAAAATAGGGAGGACAACCCGAGATCAGGAGATGGTATCCCCAGTATTCCATCTGTTCCGCGAGTCATCGAGTACCATTTGTTGGCTATATTCTGGAGCAGTAGAGATAAGGCAAGCGTAACCAACAGGAAATATATACCGGATACCCGAAGTGCTATGATACCAAGTATCGCGGCACTTGCTGCTGTAATCAGTATAGCAAGGGGGCAGATAATCCAAAAGCTGGTAATACCGCATTTCTTTATGAGAATCGCGGCGGCGTAACCACCAACCCCGAAGAAAGCAGCGTGACCTAGAGAGATAAGGCCGGTATAACCCATCACAATATCCAAACTCATGGCAAAGAGGGCAAATATAATAACCTTGGACATTATGTTCTGAAGGTAGAAAGGAAGGAAGGCAGGTAACACTAAGAGGATTATGGCAACGGCAGAGCAAGGAACTATTCGAAGGATCCATTGACGGCGGTGCAGGATGTTTGTTTCTCCATAATTCACACTCATCGTAAAGTCTTTCTACCCAGAAGACCGGATGGCTTAACCAGCAGGATAACTAACATCGCTATATAGGAAAGAAACATCGAAAGATCAGGGAATAAAGCTTTGCCAAAACTAATGATTAGGCCTATCAATACACCCCCTAGTAGGGCTCCTTGTATTGAGCCCGTGCCACCGACAATTACAACAACGAGCGCCAGGAGCAGGATTTCGAGGCCGAGTTCATGGGTCAGTCCAAATAGGTAGGCTCCAATAACACCAGAAGCGCCGGCAATAAAACAGCCGAGGCAAAAGACACCTGTTGCCACGAGTTCGTAGTTTACGCCTAAACCAACGGTCATCTCTTTATCATCCATTCCAGCTCTTATGATCGCACCAATTCGAGTTTTTTCCTGGAGCCACCACAAGCCAATTGCTAGAGCGATCCCGATAAATATAATGGCGACACGAGCTATAGAATACGACCAGTCTCCGACGAGATGAAAAGATCCTGACAAGATGGGGGCTATAAAAGGTGGCTTGGGGGCCGCTCCCCAAATCCACAAGCTCAGATTTGTCAGGATATAAATAATACCGAAGGTTAATAATACCTGTTCGTTGATCCTCCTGTGTAAATAGCGAAAAAACCCACGTTCAAGTATAAGTCCTATCAATCCGGCGACAAAGCCGCCGGACAAAACAGCAAGCCAATAATTCCATCCGTTTTTTACAGCTACAGTCCATCCAACGTAGCCACCAATCACATATATGGCACCATGAGCCAAATTCAGTACACCCATTACACCGAATGTAAGCGATAGGCCAGAACCTACAAGAAATAATATACAGCCAAATGAAATACCATTTAGGAGATTTAGTATGAATAACTCCATCGGAATAGCGCTTCTTATTGAAAAGTTTCTTTCAAGGAAAGAAAGAAGGATATGCTTCTTGCCAAAAAATGATCCAATAGAGACGACAAAAGCCTTTACCCCGACTTATTTGAGGGGAGTTATTGGCATTCTCAATAAAGTCCCCTCAAGTCGGGTTTTTCAAGCAGGCCAAGAGCTAAGGGTACGTCTCGCAAGTTGGCTCAATTGCGGGATATGTCTTTATCACCTCCCACTTAATCTCGCCACCTATCTTCTTGACTTCAGTAACATATATATCCTGGACCGCGACTCGCCCTGGACAGAACCTAAAATGACCTGAAGGTGTATCCATTTCCGTTCTAAGCAGCGCTGCCTTTAGCGTATCAGGATCAGTATTCCCTCCTGTGGCTTCGAGGGCTGCGAGCAGCACTCTGATCGTTATGTAACCATCCACGATTTTGTCATCAGGGATTTCTTTGTGTTTAGCAGTATAAGCCGAAAAGAATTTTTTGTTTTCCGGATTATCCAAACTGGGCAGGTACTTCTGCGATCCGACTATGCCGATTATCTTGTCACCCCAGCTCGGCATATATGATGGGGGTATTGATCCGGCTTCAGCTATTAGAATAGGCATCCTCTTGAAAAGCCCCAACTGATCATATTGGGCGTAAAGGCGCCCCTGCGCTGGTGGTCCCAATGATGAAGTAACCATAGCATCAGCCATCTTCAAGTTGGTAAGGTAGGGGATAAAATCCGTCTCTGTAATTGGGTGCCACTGCTGCTGAATTACCTGGCCCCCTCGCGATTTGAATTTGGATGTGAAGCCACCTAGAAAGTCTCGTCCCACCTGATGGTCAGTAGCAATAGTGGTGACTGTTCGGTAGCCCAGAACATCATAGGCATACAATCCAACGGGATACGTGGTATCACCATAAGAAGGAGACATCCAGAAGGCATATTTATTTATTAGTTCTTCCTTAACTGGAGAAGGATGGGTGTAGATTATATCGACCAATGGCAGTGAAGAAGTATACGGCAAAACTGAGAAATGTGCGCCTCCAATAAATGGCCCAAGGATAAGGTCCACTTTATCAGCTCCTACGAGTTTCTTTGCCTTATCAAGAGCGACATTGATATTCGTTCCGCCTTCATCCTCAACGATTAGTTTAATTTTCTTCCCTGCAACTGTCCATCCGGCTTCTTCAAGGGCAAACTTGAAAACGTGATCATACCACGAACCCCACATAGAGTGTGGACCAGTTAGGGGTAGGAGAGCGCCTATTTTTATGGTTTTTTCTTCTGCTACCGCAACTTTGCCATGGCTACCAAAAAAGATGGCGCTCATCAAGATAATGACCCAAGTGACTAACAGTAGTTTTTTCATAATGTTAAGCCTCCTTTCTTTAAAGTTCTCGATATAAGTTTCCCGTGGTGCCCCACATTTCAAAGGAAGTTCAAGGATTAAAATATTAAATATTATTAGTTAATACATTTAGCATTTCTTTCTGTCAATGCATTTCTGCTTGAAGAATTGGAGCAATGTCGGTCATTTCACAAATATCTAGGTTGAATTTTGGAAGCTGTCAAATTTCTATCAGCAAATCAGAGAGCACTGCAGTGGGGGTTAGAAGCAGAGGTTAAAAAGAGTTATATAAAATATAGTAAACTATGGCTAATTATATTTATGTTAGAGCAGTTGCCCTCGCCATTACGGCAATATCATCGTTGACATACCTTCCTAATCGCTATAATTAATGTATAGATATCTAATATATTAATTTTCTTGGGGAGGGGCTTTAACATGGGGAGATACGGCTACACCAGCAACATGGATGCCGACGAAAAACTACTAGTGGCCATCGTTCGAGTGTCCGAGTCTTATAAGAAACATTGCTCTTCCATATTCAGAAATTATGGGCTTACATTTGCGCAATACACTGTCCTCCGCGCTCTAGAGGGATCTGAAGGTGGACGGAACACAATTACAAATGTCAGCAAGATCATGCTTGTTTCAGGAGCGAATATGACAGGAGTTGCCAAGAGATTGGCGAAACACGGATTTCTTTTGCGAAAGGACGATCCCCGCGATGAGCGAGTAACGATATTGGAGATCACGCCTAAAGGGAGACAGACAATAAAGAACATAGAAGGTGAAAAAAACGAGCTCATAAAAGAATTCGTGACTGGCTATTCGACCGAACAGAAGAATGAATTTCTGTCCTGTCTGAAGGGATCACTCAAGAGGGCGCAGTCCTAGGCTCTGGTAGTGGCTCAGTAACAAGGCGATTCTTGTTGATTTAGCAGGAAGGACAGGCGCGGGGGTTAGAAAGTTTTGGTCAATATGGTCCCGAAGACGCTGGAAATATTGCTCAACCAACGATCACAAAGGCTTGAACAGCTCAGCAAATAATGAAAGGGCTCCCATAATGGAATACCAAAAACTTTTTTCACCAGCAGACGTTAGGGGATGTATTTTCTCCAACCGAGGACATGTGACAGAGGTCTTAACAGAGAGGTACAAAAGGCTGGCAAGGGGTGGACTTGGATCAATGGTTGTTGAGGCTGCAGTGATTCTTCCTTCAAGGAGTTCTTTTAATCTCCGGGTCAGCGATGACCTGTTTGTCCCCGAACTGAGAAGGTTTGTTGATGAAATCCGGTCCGCTAATCCAGAGGTCAAGATAGGGATTCAACTTATTCATTTCTTGAAGCTTTCTCGGAGTGGCTGGCGACAGAGGGTGGAGAACCTGAGGCGTGAAGAGATACAGACCGTCCCTGAGCAATTTGGAGCTGGAGCTCTCCGGGCTAAATCAGCAGGATTCGATTTTGTTGAACTTCATATGGCCCACTTCACAACCCTTGCTTCATTTCTGTCTCTGGTGAACGGGAGAAAAGATGACTATGGCGGAGATTTCGAGGGAAGGGTGAAACTCCCCACCCAGGTGATTCTTACAACGCGCGCTGCGGTTGGAGATAACTACCCCGTGGGGATGAGAATGAATGGTGAAGAATTTACGAAAGTAGGCAACACCCTTTTGCAGAGCCAACGCATAGCGCGACGTCTCGCGGGCATGGGTGTGGACTATATCAGCATATCGGCGGGTGAAAGGTTTGAAGACGCGGAGCCACCTCCCCCAAATTTTCCTCCTTTTGCCGGTTCGGGGTACAGTGGCTATAGGATGAGCCCGCGGTGGTGGCATCCAGATGGAACTCAAGTCTATCTGGCTGAAGGGGTGCGAAGGGCCATTAGGGATTCTGGATATGATATTCCTGTGGTAACAGCAGGCAAAATCCGAACGCCGGAGCTGGCAGAAGAAATTTTGGAACAAGAACAAGCAGACATAATCGGCATGGCAAGGGCGCTCCTCAGCGACCCTGACTGGCCTATCAAGGCAAAAGAAGGAAGATCTGAGGAGATTGTGAAATGTGCTGCTTGTGGTTATTGCAGTGAAGCGGATGAAAGATATGAAAAGGTCACTTGCATTCAGTGGCCCAGGGAATCGCTCAACGCGCCGTCACCCTGGCTTCTCACCCCGCCCTGTTCTGCAGCGTGTCCCGCTGGTTTGGATATACGGGCTTATGTGGATCTCATCGCCCAGGGCCGGTGCGAAGCGGCGTTGAACTTGATTGAACAGAGAATTCCTCTGGTAGGGGCGGTGAGCCGCATCTGCCCACGCCCGTGTGAATTAAAATGCAATCGTCGTAACTTGGATGAGTCGATTGCAATAAACGCCCTGAAGCGCTACGCGTTTGATGAGGTGACCGGCGGGAAGGGGAGGAGAAAGATAACACCGGCCGCCCGGACCAGAAATGAGAAGGTGGCCGTGATTGGGTCAGGCCCGGCCGGCTTGACAGCTGCTTACACCTTGGTCAAGTCGGGATACGGGGTGACCATTTATGAGACAGCCGGAATACCGGGCGGTATGATGGCCATGGGTATTCCGGAGTATCGACTTCCAAGAGAACTTCTGAAAGCCGAGATCGACAATATCAGGAGACTGGGTGTTGAGATAAAACTGAACAGTCCGGTGGGCAAGAACGGCCTGACATTGGACACTTTATGGACGCGGGGGTATAAAGCAATTTTCCTTGCTGTTGGAGCGCATAAGAGCATAAAACTTGGCGTTCCCAACGAGGACGTCGAGGGGGTTGTGGACGGGACATCCTGGCTAAAAGATGTCAACCTGGGTAGCCAGGTCAAGGTGGGAGAGAAAGTCGTGGTCATTGGCGGTGGAAATGTGGCTATTGATTCAGCGCGAACGGCACGTCGTCTGGGCGCTAAAACAGTAACTATCATCTATCGCAGATCGAGTGAGGAGATGCCCGCCATTAGGGATGAAGTCAAAGAAGCCGAGAAAGAAGGTATCCATATGCGGTACCTGTCGAGTCCTTGTCAGATTGTCTGCGAAGAGAACGCTTGTCAGGGTATAGAATGCGTTATGACGGAACTTGGAGAACCCGATGAGAGCGGTCGAAGCAGGCCGATGAGAATTGAAGGGACGGAGTTCGTCATTGATGCGGATATGGTTATATCCGCTATTGGTGAACATCCCGACCTTTCGTTTTTGGATGGAGTGGAGATTGAAATGGCACAGAACCATACCATCAGGGTGAATCCCCATAGCCTGGCAACAAATATCAAAGGCGTATTTGCCGGCGGGGACGTGGTGAGTGGTCCTGCAACGGTCATTGATGCGATAGCAGCAGGTCGGAAGGCTGCCATTGCCATCGACAGATATCTGCGCGGTGAAGCCCCAGACTACAGGCGACCAATTCCTGAGACAATTCCTTTTGAGGACCTCAGCTTAACAGGCATCAAAAGACGAAAAAGACAAAAAATGCCCTGCCTGCCACCCAAACGAAGAATCAAAGGTTTTCGAGAAGTGGAACTTGGACTCACAGAGCTATCAGCTCACATTGAGGCAGACAGGTGCTTGCAGTGCGGGATGTTTCCCAACAAGGAACGCGGAAGGTGAAAGCGCCTTTTCTTGGAGGTTAATGGTATGACTGACAATTCCAGTGAAACAAAAACTGTGAAGTCCGTATGTATGTTATGTTTTATGGTTTGTGGAATAGATGCCTATGTAAAGGGTGGTAGGCTCATCAGAATTGAAGGTATGAAAGAGCACGTGGCTACCAAGGGCGTCATATGTCCCAGAGGGTATCACTTACCTGAATATGTTTACTCCCCTGATCGATTGAAATACCCGATCATGAAAGACGAAGACGGTAATTTCAGGAGGGTATCCTGGGATGAAGCACTGGGATACCTTGCCAGCAAGCTCCAGGAAATCAAGGATGAGTGCGGGGCCCACTGCGTCGCAGTATCAGTCGGTTCCATCGGTGCAGAGAATATCCTCATATCGGCATTTGCGCAAAGGTGGAGGGCGGCTTTTGGCACGCCCAATTTTTTCTCCATTGAGGCCCACTGCTTCCGAGCTCGAATAATGGCGAGGCTTTTTACTTTTGGGGCCTACCCACTTTCGGATCCTGACAATGCCGAATGCGTTATCCTTTGGGGGCACAATCCTGATGCTTCTGAGCCGCCTGTGGCTGCAAGACTCCACAGGCTTGTTGATCAAGGGCTGAAGATTATCGCCATAGATCCAAAGCGTATACCGCTAGCGAAAAGGGGGATTCATGTCCCCATCAGGCCTGGCACGGATGCTGCCCTGGCGTTGGCTATGATGAATGTGATTATAAAAGAGGATATCTATGACAAGGATTTCGTGGACAAGCATACGACAGGTTTTGATGAACTGGCTGAGCATGTCAAGGATTATGCGCCAGAAAAGGTGGCTAAGATATGCGGGACCCCAAATGGTGATATCTACAAGATAAGCAGGGTATTTGCCAAGGCAAAAAGTGCCTGCATTGAGCAGGGCATAAATTCCCTGGATCAGCACATCAATGGCTTTCAAAACAGTCGTGCTATGGCTATCCTTCAGGCTATCACAGGGAACTACAACAGGCCTGGCGCATGGTGCAGAAATCCACTCATTCGATTGGCTGATATGAGACTTCCCGTTGATGGAAAACCAATCGGTGCTGAGGAGTATCCTATTTTCCATTCCTTTTGGGGTATGACTTCTCCTTATGGGCAACAGATGCTTTTGCCCGAGGTCATTCTCACTGGGAAACCATATCCCATCAAGGCAATGCTTGTAAGCGGGGGTAACCCGGTAGCCTCTTGGCCGGATTCTCAAAAGCTGAGAAGGGCCTTTGAAAAACTAGATCTGCTTGCAGTCATGGATTTATTTATGACCGAGACGGCGAGGCTCGCTGATATCGTCCTACCCGTGTGTTCGTCTGTGGAAACGCTGGGATTGGCTTACAACTATGGTTTGACCATGGGAATACCCTACGTTTTGTTGAGCAAAAAACTCATCGAGCCGATCGGTGAAAGCAGGCCAGATTGGTGGATCTATTCTGAGCTGGGAAGAAAAATGGGATATGGGGAATATTTCCCCTACACCAGCGATGAAGAGGTTGTTGAGCATATGTTGGGGCCTAGCGGGGTAACCGTGAAACAGTTACTGGAGGACCACCCAGAGGGGGTCATGTTCGGAGAAAGAGATTATGAGGTGCCAAAGAAGTTTAGGACGCCATCAGGCAAGATAGAGCTTTACTCACAGTCGCTGGCTGATCTTGGAGAAGACCCGATACCTGTTCACAAAGAGCCAACGCAGAGTCCCGTTAGCGCTCCTGAGCTAACAAAGGAGTATCCGCTGATTCTCGTTACCGGAGCCCGAATGCCTGAATACACACACTGGCAGATGAGGAATATTCCCGAACTTAGGAAAATGGCTCCTGATCCGCTCGTTTGGGTTCATCCCGACGCCGCTCACGATTCGGGTATTACGGACGGGGATGTGATATTCGTGGAAACACGGAAAGGCCGGATAAAGGTAAGGGTGGGCGTTACGGAGGACATTGTGCCGAATGTGGTGAGTTTGACCCATGGCTGGGAAGAGGAGATCAATGCCAACAATTTGACTGAATTGGATGCTCGCGACCCCGTCACGGGCTATGCGGAGTTTAGGAATGTGGCCTGCCGAATCAGAAGAGCTGGGGAATCGACTTAATATGTGATTGCTTCTGTTCCGGTGCCGGATGGGTCTGGTGGATAGCGGTTTCGCCTCAAACGAGCATAGCGGAAGTCTGGGGTCAGGGAGAATTCCAGAATCTTTCTGCAGGCCAGGGCCGGTCGTATCCCATGAGCCCATCCCCCCACAGCAAGAATCTATTGAAAAGTGACGTTCTTCCAATGACAGTCCGAACGATTTCATGGAAAATCCCTTCGGGCTTGTTAAATGGACATATCCGAATACAATTGGCGCAATCCATTCTATTTTTTGCCCAGAACTGGAAGCACTTCTCTGGATTCAAATACCACTTTAGTATCCCGTGCTGGTTCGACAAGGAAGGACCTTCCGTTGTCATGTCTCCGTAGGGAATAGCCTGGGACGGGCAATTCTTGGCACACTTCTCGCAGATCCTGCAAAAAGCCTGCACGCCGAAGGGCCGATAAGCGTCACACTGAAGAGGAAGATCTGTAAGAACTTTACACAGGCGCACGCGAGGCCCGAATTTTTCCGTGATGAGAAGACTCATACGACTGCACTCTCCCAATCCCGCAGCCATGGCAAGGGGAATACTCAGCGCCGTATCATTTCCGGCGGGAACCGCACGATAACCGAGGCCGCGGATAAAGCATGCCACCATGTTGGCCACACGGGCCATGTCCGAGTACCCCCGACCCGTGCTGGCCCCAGCCACACCGGTAAACCGTGAGCGAAGAGCCTCATAATCCATGGCTATGGCCATGACCACTGCATAATCGCAACCCTCGGGCACTTCAATAGGATAGTGCTCCCGGGTAACGAGATTAAACTCATGGGAATAAACCCAGTTGGGGTAAAGCCGGGTGATGCCAACGAGATCCGCGCCAAAGAGCTTGGCCGCTTTTTTGACAGCATGGCTCATTTCTTGAGGACTCCCTTGAGCCGGACCGTCCCTTTCTACCCAGTGCTTGATTTTCTCAGGCACACCCTCCCACGAGTATAGACCGAAGTTACTTCGCGAATTACCTAAGGCGGCGCTCCACTCCAGGTTCCAAGAGGCGTTGCGCAAAGCATAGTCTATTTTTCGGTACCCCACCGTTTCTTGGTACAAGGCTTCCCTATAGAACCGCTGAGCGTGAACCTGCATCTTTTCGTCCCAAGCGGCCCTTTTGAACATCTCGTTCTTCTGATCGAAACGATACTCTGGCACAGGGAAGGGTGGATTTCGTTTCCAGTTCTTGTTTTCCGTCGCCATCACATAATCCTTCTGTTTGCTAAAGAACCGCATCAATCCCCGGATTGTTTCTCAATTTTAATAACTTCTATACTCTCCCAGGCAGACGGTAACAGCCATTTTTTGGTGGCCAAGTATAGGAGAGGTCTGATTTCGTGTCAAGATGAAGGGGTTTAACAGAAGCTATGACCTTGCGGATCTGTGCTACAGTGAGAGTAGATTCCGTCTTTTGCAAACAGCGCTCAAAACCTGAATGTTATTTTGTCGTCCAGCTCTTTGTATTTCTTCTCAACCTGTATTATGCTCGCATAATCAACGGCGTTTGGAATTGGCTTGCCGTGAGAGAGGCTGAAGCCCTTGGGAGGTGGGGTCAGGATTTTGGGTTCTTCAAACTTAAACCCATTAGCTTCTTGACAAGCACTTTGGAATTAGGTATAGGAGAATTCACTTTCCGAGAACGGCGGCCTTTTCGGAAGGCAAATCACACTCAACTAACTCATTGAAAACTGTCGGGTTTCTTGTTTAAAGTCATTTTCGGCGAACCAAAGGCATATGGTGGGTCGTCCTTTAACCCTTCGGTAGGGGATCCCGAGACTTGGGGCTCTTAGTATGTAAAGAAAAGCTTGCAGATTTCATTCGCACCTCTCCGAACAAAAAAGAATCCATAAATCTAGGCAGCCAGAAGTTAAAAGAATACTGATTCCGTCCTTTTTCGCGAATTCTTCTTCATCACCATTTTTTCGTAGTCTTGCAAACCAGCCATCCGTGAGGATGCAGGAGAGCTTTTTGCAGCCTTTCCTTACCCATCAGGTCATTCGCTGGGATGAGAGCTCGAGCCTATCTTTGCGGGAGAATCTTATCCTAGAAGAACCTCTGTCGATAAAGATCCAGAATAGGCCGTATTCTGTTGTCATGCGGACACCGGGTGATGAGATACCCCATGTTGCCGGCTTCTGTCTTACCGAAGGAATTGTCGATTGCAGCGATGATTTTTCCTCAATAAATTTTTCCGAAGAGACGGACAACAATGTAGTTACCGTTTCACTGAAAGAGCCAAGGCAGCACAAAATACTTCTGCCCCTTGAAAGACAGGGTTCCTCCAGTCGAGGCAGCTCTGCCATTTGCGGCAAGGAGATGGTGAAGGACCTTTGCCAGTCTATTCCTCCCTTGACAGATGAAAGAAAAATAGATGCAGGAATGGCGATTGGCTGTTTGGATAAGTTCTTCCCCAACCAACACTTGGGCGAGGTGACACGCGCATCTCATGCTGCTGCTTTGTTCAGCTTTGACTTCGACCTTTTGTCTATTGCTGAGGACGTGGGTCGTCACAATGCAATCGACAAAGCGATAGGGAAGCTTTTTCTTGGTGACAACCTTCAGGAAGCATTCCTTTTGGTCCTTTCCTCACGAATAAGCTACGACCTCGTTCAAAAGGCTGGGAGGGCGCGCATTCCCTTCATACTTGCCATTTCACGCCCGACTTCTCTTGCTTTGCAAGTCGCATTGAAACTCAAAATGACCATGGCATGTCTCGCGAAACCAAAAGGACTCTATGTTTTCTGCGGAGAGCACCGCCTTGGAAATTAATTCGGAGCTGTTCATGATCACTGTTTGTAACCTCGCCTAGAGGACAAAAGTAAGCGGTCGTTACGCGGCGTTGAGTAGAATACGAATATCAGCCAACTTCATCTGCATTGGTCGTGAGTCTTTAGGAGGATAGATGGAACAAGGGCTACACACAGGACGATTTTGACATTCTATGACATTCAAAACAAGTTGGTTAAGCGGCACTTTGTGGAAAACCAAAATCTCTTAGTCGAGAAAAAGAATGGAGGGGATAAATGACCGAAGTTAAGAAGATTAGAACGGTATGTAATATGTGCCAGACCGCCTGCGCCGGGATGATTGTCCATGTAAAGGATAACAATATCATTAAAGTTGAAGGGGATCCGGACTGTCCTCCCAGTTATGGCCGATTCTGTGTTAAGGGGTACTCAACACCTTTCGTTCCGAATAATCCGAATCGGGTTCTAAAACCGCTCAAGCGAACAAATCCGGAAAAAGGGCTTGGGGTTGATCCCAAATGGAAGGAAATCACCTGGGAAGAGGCCTACGCGGAAATTGTTCCTCGTATGAAAAAGATCAGAGAGGAAAATCCTTTAAAGCTCATGGTCAGCATGTTTGATTATCCACCGTACTATCTCGCGATACCCTGGTGTATTGCCTTCGGTGGCCAATTCTATGTGGGGGCGGCAACGTGGTGCGGTTGGTATCATAATGCGTGTTACCAGTATTACCTGAGTTTCTTTCGGGAGGCGGACTATGAGCATGTGAAGTACTTGCTCCTGTGGGGCACTCAGTCCGGACATCTCGTCGATGCTCTTCCCGTGCCCGCGGCCAAAAAACTCGCTGATGCCAGAGTGAGGGGAACCAAGGTGGTCGTTATTGATCCCGTGGCTACGCCCGCTGCATCATTGGCAGATGAATGGATACCGATACGACCCGGAACAGACGGAGCATTAGCCCTGTGCTTTGGCAATCTCCTCCTCAATGAATATGGGCTCTACGACGTTGAATTCATTCGATCGAAAACCAACGGACCTTACTTGATTGGCCCGGATGAGCTTTATGTGCGAGATAAAGAAACGAATAAACCATTGGTGTGGGATGATAGCAAAAAGCAGGCTTTGCCCTTTGATCAGGTTGAATCTCAGAACATGGCCCTGGAGGGGGAGTGTTCCGTAAATGGATCCCAGTGTCGACCTGCTTTTCAAATCCTTAGGGAGCATCTCAAGAAATACACGCCGGAAAAAGTGACTGAGATTACCACGATACCGGTGGAAGACATCCGCCGGATCGCTCAGGAATTCGGGGAATCTGCCCAGATCGGGAGCACCATAGTAATTGACGGGGTAAAGCTCCCTTATCGGCCGGCGGCCATGTTGTGCGGTCGTGGACCGACGGCTCATCGCCATGCTATGCATGCTACATTCGCCTTAGAAATGCTCAATGTCTTTATCGGCAACCCAAATGTCCCCGGAGGGGTTCTGGGAATCGGTACCAATTACAAAAAAAGGTGGGGTACAGGCGTGGATGATGATGGCATCGCCACTTCTCCTAACTATACTTATTGGCATTTTTGGGGAGCTATGGATAGCTATCCGGCCCGACCCGTTTCGAAACCCATGACTTATGCTCTTCATGGTCTGTTTCCCATTGCAGCATACTGCGATGGCATGTTCCCTCTTGTTCTGATGGACCCCAAGCGCTTTGGACTTGAGTATGATCTCGAGTTTTTGATTACCGCCCATGTAAATCCGGTTGCAACATATGCGAGCCGCTCAGAAATGGTAGAAGCATATAAGAAAATCGATTTTATTCTTGGTTTTGCTGCAGAATGGAATGAGACATTGGAGATGTGTGACATTGTTTTGCCCAATGCTCAGTGGATTGAACGATACGATCCTATTGCCAATCCGCCTTTCAAGTTTATGCAGACCGGACTGGGTGACTGGCACTGGATGTTCCGACGTCCGGCTGTAGCCCCGCCGAACCCAGAGATCAAGCATTGGCAGGAAATCATGTTGGAACTTGCCGAGAGGGCGGGATTTGCGAAGGATTATTACGCGATGTTTAACGAGCACAACCTGATCCGGGAGGAGTATCAACTGGACCCGAACAAAAAGCATACCTATTTGGAGATGTGCGATGCTGTAATGAAGGACAGGTATGGTGTCGGCGTTGATTGGTTCGAAGAGAAGCAGACCAATGTATATGTTGAGAAAAAGAGTATCGAGGAAGCTTTTCCGGGGCCCTTTGTTCCGGGCCGGCACAATATCTATATGGAGTATTGGAAGAAAGCCGGTGAAGAGGTCAAGAAAGTTGTGAAAGAAATGGGTTTGGAGGATGTTTGGGAGACGGATGATTACAGACCGCTTCTGGAATGGTGGCCATGCAACGCTTACGAGAAAAAGGGCGATTATGACCTTTTTGCGGTGAACTACAAGGCATCTATGCATACTTTTTCCCACACCATGTATAACCCATTAACTTTAGAAATCGGGCATGTATACCCATGGGTCTATGGAGTTCAAGTCCACTCGGAGACGGCAAATAGAAAAGGGATAAAGGATGGGGATGAAATCTGGATCGAGTCAGAGTATGGATACAAGGTCAAGGGTAAAGCGGTTATTACGGAAGGAATACATCCAGAATGCGTTGGAACGATGGGGACCGCAGGAAGACTGACCCATGGCGAAAAAGTCGGAAGAAAAGTTGGCCCCCATTGGAACACGCTTGTGGGATTGAAACTGGAACGGATGGATAAAATGTCAAGCTCATTGGATGGGTGCTTCAGAGTGAAAATATATAAAGCATAGGAGAGCAAAATGAAACGATGGGGAATGGTCATCGATTTAAAAAGGTGTATAGGATGTAATACGTGTACCTTGGCATGTAAGATTCAAAACGGCACACCACCGGGAATCTTTTACCGTAAGGTCATGGAAAAGGCGAGCGGCAAGTATCCAGCGGTGAGAAGGACCTATTTGCCCATTCAATGCATGCATTGTGAAGATCCACCTTGTGTAGCTGCCTGTCCCTCCGGGGTTTTTTCCAAAAGAGAGGATGGAATTGTGCTCATTGATAGCGATAAATGTTATGGGGCCAGAGCCTGCCGAATGGCTTGCCCTTACAACGCCATTACCTTTCTTGAAGAAATCAAATCCTACTTCCCCGATGGGATCACAGCAACTGAGGAAATCTGGTACAGTAACCACCGGGCTGGAACAGCGGGGAAATGTAATTTCTGTGCGGATCGGCTGGACGAGGGGCTAGATCCGGCTTGTGTTCAGGCCTGCCCGACTGATGCTATGACTTTTGGAGACTTAAATGACCCCCACAGTGACGTCTCCACGCTGATCAAGTCGAGGGCTGGCTCCCAACTCCATTCCGAACTGGGGACAAACCCTTCGGTTTATTACGTTAGGTAGGGAGGAGCGCGATGAATACAGATCTGATGGAGACAAACGCAGAGAGGCTGCCTGTTGATGAACACAACATTCCCGAGTCCTTTGAGGTGAGGTTTATTCCGCAAAGCGACTGGAAGCTTAAGGAACTACTGGCGTTCTATCTGGGAGGTGTTGGAACAGGCCTTTATGTGATTTCTCAGTTTATGAATTTCACCGCAGGGCTTGTCATAGGGTTTATTCTGGTGGTTTTCGGAAAGAATCTGGCCCATTTGGTTTCCGCATCAAGGCCGACGAATGCTTTCAGGGCTTTTGCACGGCCTGGGACCTCCTGGATTAGTCGTGGAGTCTATTTCATCATAGCCTTCACAATTTTTGGAGCTCTGGATATCGCTTCCAGAGCCGGATGGATCGAATGGGGAGGCACTCTCGGGAATTTACTTTCCGTACTAGCCTTTGTTTCTGCACTTCTTGTTATGATTTACTTAGGATTTCTAATGGCTGGAGCCCGTATCATTCCTCTATGGCACTCTCCTCTGATTCCTGCAATTTTCCTCTCATACTCCTTAGCCTTCGGCGGAGCCCTGGCCGCAATACTTTACCCTATTAGCGGCATAGAGTACAGTATCGCTTCTATAACGAAATTGCTTCTCTTAACAATTGCCTCAACGCTCTTTCTTATTCTTGTGCATTTGATGGTCATGAAGTATTCCAACAAAGCGGCAAAGCGATCAGCTGAACTACTGATAAGAGGCAATCTGAGAAAAATATTCGTTGGAGGGGTGCTTATTGTGGGGCTGGTCATCCCTTTAATCATAACCGGACTTTCTCAAGTCGCTCACAGCCCTACAGGAGCTGGGACCGTCATTGCAGGTGTATTGATGCTCATAGGTGGATTTCTATTTGAAAGCTCCTTTTTGAAGGCGGCAATTTACACGCCTTTAATTGATGTGGAATAGCAAATGAGTACAGGCTGACTTCTGGATTACAATGAATGGAGTAGCCAAATGTCAGCTTCTAGTAAGCGTTTGAGGCTGCGCGCGCTTCCGGGAAGGCGCAATTGAATTATTGTGAGGTATCGCCTCTTGGGGACAGGCCATGACTCCATCGTATGGGAATATATGATAAGAGGCACGAGTTGTCTTATCATGCAGCTTAACTCTAAGGTGTGTTTGATTTTGAAGCATCATGGGAATGAATTCTATAAATATGACTGAGGGATGGCTCAGCAAAGAGAGGCACCGCTTTTTTTGCAAAATTTTGCCGGTGTAGTGAAAAGAAGCAAAATTTTTTTGTCGTTTATTATGTTAATTTTAATATATGGTCAACGATGGAGTGCTTTGAAACCCTTCTGAAAGGCTCGATTGAGGCCCACGGTCATGCTTGCCCAGGACAGGTTGTGGGCGTGCGCATGGCGATGCTGGGCTGTCGGCTTATCGGTTTGGATAATCCGAAGAGCCATAGTCAAATTAAGAAGCTCATTGTCTACGTGGAAATGGACCGATGTGCTGCGGATGCACTGGCCTATGTCACTGGCGTGAAACTGGGTCGGCGATCCCTGAAGTTTATGGATTATGGTATTATGGCGGCCACTTTCTTAAACCTGGAAACCGATATGGCATACCGGGTTTTATCCACAGAAGAAGCCCGCGATCTGGCCTGCATTTATGAACCGGCGGTTTCCGAGAAATCCCGGCAGCAGTTCGAAGCATATCAAAAGATGCCGGATAGTGTGCTCTTCAGGGTTCAGCAGGTGCAAATCACACTCAGCGAGTTCGATCTGCCTGGCCCGACCCTTCGGAAGGTTCGCTGCAGTCGCTGCGGTCAGGTGGTCCGTGACCACCGGGAAGTGATCTTGGACGGGGTGGCCCTTTGCAAACCATGTGCCCATGGCGCCTATTTTAGAAATGCGTACGAGACCACCTGGCCTGACATCAATTGGGCGCCCAAGTCAAGGGGGTGAGCTGTCCGTTCCAGGTTGTGATATTGACGTAAAACCTGGAGAAATCACGAAGAGCTTCCGAGTGAAGACAGGAGTCATGATGTGGTTGAGACCTGCCACCTCAGCGCCTGAGAGCTGGGATAAAAGAGTAGTGGATTCCAGGAAAAACGTAATCGTCCTTCGTGTGTCACCCCTGTTTTCATTGTCAAAGGAGTCAACACTGTGCTGAAAAAAATTCCATTGCAAGAGTCTATTGGGAGTGAGATTGCTCATGATATAACGGAAATTCGCCCTGGGGAGTTCAAGGGGCCGGCATTTCGTAAAGGTCATAGGGTCTGTGAAGAGGATCTCTGCCATCTTCAGCGTTTAGGGAAAAACTATCTCTACGCCATCGAGCCCGCAGAAGATGAAATTCATGAGAACGAGGCAGCGGCCATTCTGGCCGAATCACTTGCAGGAGATGGCATTGATTGGAAAGATGGACCCCGAGAGGGAAAGATAAAGCTGCTTGCGGGTAGAGACGGCTTGTTTGTTGTTCATACCTCCGCCCTGGCTGCCTTTAATATGGTGGAGGAGGTCATGTGTGCCACTCTTCACAGCCATACCTTGGTGAGGAGAGGCGAACTGGTGGCCGCAACCAGGGCGATCCCTCTTGTTGTGAAGCGTTTTTCCATCGAGCGTGCCGCGGCTATTGCCCGCCAGAACGGAGCGGTGCTGGCAGTTCGACCTCTGCGTCAGGCTCGGGTTGGGGTAATAATCACGGGGAACGAGGTGTATCATGGTCTCATCGAAGATCGCTTTGCTCCCATTCTCAGCGAGAAGGTCTCAAGCCTCGGATCCGAGGTGTCTGCCTTGGACTTTGCTCCAGACGATGCGAAGGCGATTTGTGAAGCCATCCGTTCTCAACTGGACAGGGGTTGTGATTTGCTTTTGCTCAGTGGAGGGATGAGTGTGGACCCTGATGATGTGACTCGCCACGGCATTGCGCTTGCAGGAGCAGATGAAATACATTACGGTTCAGCCGTATTGCCTGGGTCCATGTTTCTTGTGGCCTGCGTGGAAGGGGTTTCTATTTTGGGCGTTCCCGCCTGCGGCCTTTATCACCGAATAACAGTGCTGGATCTGGTGCTTCCTCGAGTACTTGCAGGGGAGCATATTGGGAAAGCCGAGCTTGCCTTTCTAGGCCACGGGGGCCTTTGCCGCGACTGTGCTAAGTGCACTTTTCCCCATTGTCCCTTCGGCAAGGGGTCTTAAGCCCCTATCTACAAAAATGGGACCTTTGACTCACCCAAGAAAATGGTCCTAATTCTGTGAGAATTCTCTGACACAATCTACAAAGAACAAGAGGGCTTGAAAGCCTCATCACTCGCCAAAGTCTTGACCTTTCCTGTTGCCAGCGAGCTAACCCGTCGAATGGTCGCTTGTTTTGTGGACCCAGATTCCTTGCAATACTTTTCTGCAGGGGTTTGCATGAAATGCTACGGTCCGGAGGGATCAAGCACATGTTCCGTAGCTTGGATGGATGATCTGTATGCGTTGATAAAAGATTCCGCCCCCCTAGGGTCGGATCTTTTAAATCTCTGGCCGCAGGATCGGGTAACAGCGCTGGATGTGGACAACCGGTGGGTGGATGGGGTAAAATATAAGGTCTCCAATCACAGGATATTGGGCCCTGGTGAGGATAGAGCGCATTGCGGAGGAGGCTGCCAGGATGGTCAGCGATTTTGAAAAACGTTTTGGAACACTTTCTGTGGAGAAGGGCTATATCACCAAAGAGCAGCTTCTTGAGGCCATGAGGATACAGGTGGAGCAGGATCTGGACGGCATAGAGCACAGGCTTATCGGCTCTCTACTGCTTAGCATGGGATATATGACCGTCGAACAAGTCAATGAAGTGATTGAGTCTATCAAGAATGACACCCGGTGAGATACCCACAGCCACATCCTCGGCGATGGCGAAGCTGCTCGTAAAGACGGGCCAACACAAGGGCAAGGTGTACCGGCTTAGCGAGGGTTCTGTCTCCATAGGCCGCGATCCTTCCAACGCCATTGTCCTGCCGGATAACTGGGTATCCAGGACCCATGCGCGGATCATACAAGAAGGTGAGCGGTTCATCATTGAGGATCTGGGCTCGGTCAACGGTACGCGGGTAAACACCCGCTTTATCACACGACATGTCCTGGACGGGGGAGACATGATTGCCCTGGGCGGAACGACACTTCAGTTTTTGGCTGTTGAATCTTCAGGGAGGCTCTTCACGGCTGACAGCATCGGCTCCGTAACCGTAAGAGTGGTTCGGGAGGAAGATCTCTCTGCAGAGCACACCGTGGAATTAACCGTATCCCCCAAGCAAGCCATATCTTTTCCGGGTGTTGCAGATCAAGCTGATCTCGGTGATTTTCGAAAGGCCTATGAGCGGCTCAGGGTCATGTACGAATTGATCAAGGATCTGGTCACCATAATGGACTTGCCCACGCTGCTGAATCGAGTTTTGGTGAAGGTGCTGGAGACTGTCAAGGCTGACCGGGGGCTCATTATGCTGCTTGATGAGGAAAGCGGAGAGCTGGTTCCGGCGGCGACTTGCAAGCGGGAAGGCCTCCAGGGTCATGAGGAAATCATCCTGTCCAAAACCATTTCAGGCAGAGTCTTGGAAACGGGCCAGTCCATTCTCACTTTGGATGCGATGCGAGACGATCGCTTTCAAGGGTCTGAGAGCATTGCCCTCCACAAAGTTCGCTCCACCATGTGCGCTCCCATAAAGGGGAAAAATGAGGTTTTGGGCATCATGCATGTGGATACCAAGCACCGGCTTGCCAGCTTCACGCAAGAGGATTTGGAACTTTTGACAGCTTTGGGGTTTCAGGCAGGGATCGTCATAGAGAATGCAAAACTCTTTGAAGAGTTAAAACAGGCCAATATTGAACTCAGAGAACAACAGGCACAGCTTGTCGAGGCTGAAAAGCTTTCAGCTCTGGGAAAGATCGCCGGCGGGGTGGCGCATGAAATCGGCAATCCCATGACCTTCATCTTGGGATACACGAGCCTCACCTGCAAGGAACTGGAGCAAGGAAAGCTGACACAAGAGGGGCTCAAAGAGTGCGCGGATCGCCTGAAACTCGTGGAAGACGAGGGTGAGCGGGTCATTCAAATTATTAGAAGCCTTTCTCACTTTTACCGTTACCGAGAAAGCACCATGACACCGACGGATATAAATCGGGGTGTTGAAGCCGCGTTGAGGATCGCTGACTTTCACGCAAAAAAGGGGAACATTCGCGTGGTCAGGGATTTCAACCCAGACTTGCCGGAAATCATGGCCGACGGGAACCAATTGCAACTGGTCTTTCTCAACTTGATCATGAACGCCAGAGATGCCATGGAAGAAGGCGGTACGTTGACGATCACAACGGCCGTAGAGAATGAAAAACACCTCCTGATCCGTTTCGTGGATACCGGCTGCGGAATTCCGGCGGGCGTGATAAGAAAAGTATTCAGGCCCCTTTTCACGACCAAAGACGAGGGGGAAGGGACCGGCCTCGGCCTTTCCATTAGTCATGACATTGTGAAGAATCACAAAGGAACGATTGAGGTTGAGAGCACTTCAGGAAAGGGAACCACATTCACCATCCGCCTGCCTATAAGAGCTGAAAGCCCGCAGAAGCAGGTTTTTTGAACCGTTTCAGGAAAGAACTGATTCGGCTACCACCTTGATAGTCTGGCAGTGGATGTCCACCGTGTCTTAGTCTCGTGTCCCAGAAATTCCCATCATAATTCCCAAAGAGGGAATGGCCAAGATTGGGCTCTAGGGGCCGTCGGGAGGTGGTCGTCCAGCCCGCAACCATACCTCTCATGCCTTTGGAACGGCCCCCTGTCCCTAATATCTGTCGCTGGGCAGCCC
>SMTZ1_10003479_pt1 | contig 23201 bp, 19 predicted proteins | sample DeeMarSWOR136_30_FD_25667 | JGI IMG/M metagenome (IMG submission 25667) | reverse complement strand
GGGCAAACGCCTGTCTCTTTTCGTCGATAAGACGGCCTGGAGAGATTTATCTGCTCTTTCGAAGCTACGACCTGATGATCTTTATAGGTTGTACCTTCCAGCCGTACCATTAACAGACCGGGTAAAACCGGATGACAGGTGCATGCCGCATATCGCGCATCTGACAGGACTCAGGTTCCTGGCCCTCGACCGTTCCGATATCACGGACAAAGGCCTAAAGTACCTCACCAAGCTATCCTCATTGGAATATTTAGGAATTCCCTATCGGGTAACAGACAAAGGAATGGCCCATATAGCTAAATTGCCCTCGCTTAAAAGAATTTCCTTTCCTGATGGGGGCCGTGGGGTCACCAATGCCGGCCTGCGCCATCTTGCGAAGATGACCTCTCTGGAAGAGGTGTATCTGACTGGAGAACGGATGGGCGATGCCGGCTTGGCACACCTTCGTGGCCTGCCCCGGCTAAAATACCTGTGTATGTATGGCAACGGCTTCACCGACAAGGGAATGGTGCACGTAAAGGATATTTCTTCATTGAGGATACTATCTTTTAGAGAAAGCCTGCCTGGCATAACAGATGCCGGTCTGGCCCATATATCAGATATACCAAACCTTGAAATATTGTGCCTGAGCGGCATGAAGGACATCACCGACGACGGTTTGGCCCATCTTACAAAGATGCGTTCACTTAGGAAACTGCAAATCGACAGCTCACAGGTTACCGATAAAGGGCTGTCATATCTGTCGCAGATAAAGACACTCGAACGGATAGACCTTCCCCAGGACCAGCATGGAATCACAGATACGGGCCTGGCTCATCTTGGGACGCTGCCCAACCTCAGGCACCTTGCGATTTCCAGAATTCACTTTATTGATCCGAAGATGAACAAGGAATATTACACAGACAAAGGGCTGGCGGAACTGGCAAAGTGCCGGCAGATGGAAGAACTCTACATCGGCAGCCCCGGCATCACAGATGAAGGAATGCGTCACGTTGCCAAGCTAACGAACCTGAAGAAACTCATGCTGTTCGGCTGCGAAAACGTGACCAATGAGGGTCTGGCACATTTGACAACATTAAAGTCACTGAAACACCTGGACATAACCGACTCGAAGATAACCATCGGAGGCCTGTCCCATCTGAATAAAATACCCGCTCTTTATAAGATGGTCCTGGACGAAGTAGAGCAGGACCATTCCGGCTTGAATATATCCGGACTGAAAAATCTTGAAGAGCTGACTCTCGGCCTCAAAACAGAGCGGGTAGACTGGGAAAACAAGTCAGTAATCTCTCAAAAGTTCACTGCCGCCGACCTTGTGTGCCTGGCCAAGCTCAAACGCTTAAGATGGCTGCAGGGCATAAACAACGTCACCGACGCCAGCCTCAAAAAGTTGTCCGGCCTGACCAATATGGAGCGATTCAGTTTTGCCGCGACCGGCCTGACCGATGACGGGCTAAAATCCCTGGCTAATATGAAAAACCTGGACCTTTTACATATCAATAATAAATACCCTGCAAAAGCATCCGGCGTCGGTGGGCGAATATTGACCGATGAGGGTCTGCGCTACCTTGGAGGGCTCAAAATGTTGACGTATCTCCAAATTGATTCCGACAATAACTTTAGCGCTACAGCTATACGGCGTCTTCGCCGGGGATTACCCAACCTGTATTTTCTTAATGTCAGCGGTAGTAACAGCCGGCCCACCGGAATGGGCTCAAGAACTTCCGCGGCCCGACAACCCCGACGCCCCACACTCATCGGCCGAAGGCCGGCCAGGTCAAGAACAGGTAGACAAAACAGGACCACGCCTACCAGATGACGCTGAAGTAACCGGACAACACGGCAGGCGCTACATAATACCGCATTGTAAGGCCAAACCACCTGTCGCATCAGTTGGCTTTTAACCGACTGTATTCAGATATTTGGCGCACCACACTACAAATCCCCGTTTTTGTCAGATTTGGCGGGGAAAATGGGGGTGGGGAAATTTTTTTAATATTTTTCATTTTTTTAATTGACAAGTTCGACAGTTGTCGAATATATTCTACATGAATAGAATATAACATAACTGAAGGAGTAAAGATATGCCAAAGTCGAGAAAAGTTAAAAAGCCCAACCAACGAAAGCCGCTTGTTGAACTGACCGAAGCGGAATGGGAAATAATGAAGGTGGTCTGGCGAAAACAGCCTTGTTCAGCCGGAACAGTCCAGGAGATGCTGGTCAAAAGCAGGGACTGGGCCTACAGTACGGTCAAGACCACGATGGACCGGATGGTGGAAAAAGGATTTCTAACAATTGAAAGGATTCGCAACTTACAGCTTTTCCGCTCATGTATAAGTGAAGTGGAAGCCAGACGAGGGGAGCTGCGCAAGATGCTTAAGCGTGCCTTCGACGGCGCCCTGACTCCTATGATGCAGTTCCTGATAGAGCACGAAGGACTTTCAAAAGAAGAGGCGTCACAGCTCCGCAAACTTGTAACCAGGGCTAAAAACAGCAAAGACTGACTGTCAACCAATCAAAGAAAGGACAGGTGGTCAAAATATGAACCAGATAATTAATGACTCATTGATTGTTTTGAACAATACCGGCTCAGGATTCTGCAATCATGCACTGAGCATGTTTGCCCAGTCCGGCGTCTTGATTATCCTGCTTTTAATTATTGATTTTATACTGCGCAAAAAGGTCCGGGCGATTTTTCGTTATTTTGTATGGATGCTGGTATTTATCAAACTGATTTTGCCACCAACACTATCACTGCCCACCGGCATTGGCTATTGGTGCGGCAGCTCCCTGTCCCCAAAAAGGATAATTTCAAAACCAATAACAGATAACACGTCTAACGCTGAATCTTTTATACCGGATATGTCCGAGGAATCTGCAATAAACAGCAAACCTGCTCAGACCCGGCCATTTCAAACCACTCCAGAAACAATTGCCCCGGCTACACCTGCTGTTTCTAATTTGCCTCATATTACCTGGCAGGCCGTTATTTTTCTTGTCTGGCTTGTGGGCGTATTGGTATTCTCCGTGTTGCTTATTCAGCGGTTGTTCTTTGTTCTCGGCTTAATTGCTCAAAGTGAACCTGCACAACTCAGATTACTTGAAACGCTTAATCACTGCCGTCAACAAGTTGGCATTAGGCGTAATGTCGAATTAAAATTATCAAGCCATGTGCAGAGCCCCGCTGTCTGCGGGCTTTTTAAGCCGATTATTTTAATGCCGACCTCTCTTTTAGAAGGATTATCGAAGGATAAGCTAAGAGCGGTGTTAATCCACGAGCTGGTCCACATCAAGAGATGCGATTTGTGGGTTAATTTCGCACAGACCTTTCTGCAAATCATATATTTCTACAATCCATTTGTCTGGCTTGCCAATGCTGTCGTCCGCAGGCTAAGAGAGCAGGCGGTCGATGAGACGGTGCTTGTGACTCTTGGTGCAAAAGCTAAAAATTACAGCAATACGCTTATCGATATTGCCGAGTTGGCGTTTTTCAGAGCCACTTTTGGTCTGCGTCTTGTTGGCGTAGCCGAATCCAAAAAATCATTACATAGGAGGATTAGACACATGTTAAGCCGACCTATACCAAAATCTGCAAAAATCGGTGTCTTGGGCGTAGTAACTATCATAACTCTCGCCGCTATTCTGCTGCCAATGGCAGCCGCAGCGAGGAACAAAGAGGTTGCCGCTGAAAGCAGCAAGCTGACGGTGCCGGAATTTATCGCGATCCTGCCGAATGGCGTAACAGTTGAACTGGTGGCTGTGTGTAAATATGGAGGTACGAGCACAGAGTGGTGGCGGCCGGATGGGACAGAGTTGGCGAAGGAAATCCGTATTAAAAAGGCCGGTACTGTTGCTGCAAGCGGGAAAGCTTATGCTGTGGCAGTGAAAGTAAAGGGGCCGGAGAATATGGCTTTAAAATGGGGGAAGATTAAAGGGGCAAGAGGGGGAGCATCTCTTGAAGTGGTGGACTCAAAAGGTCAAGCCATCAGTAATATGAGAGCCCAAAAGGTTAACATCGATGAGAAGCTAACTGCGACGTCAATACAACTCGGCGTAGCAACCGGCAACTGGGAAACAAAGGCAGAGCATAATGGCAGAAGTATCATGAGCACAGGAATCGAAGGTGGAGGTATCGTTTTTTCAGAGGCCTATGAATCAAGCGGCGTTGTAAAGATCAACGTATCCGATGATTTTCTCAATCTTGACCACCGAATTATTGCAATCGACAAAAAAGATACTGAGCACGTTCCACAGAATCATCGTTGGACATCTGCGGGAAAGGTGCGTCAAACGATAGCTAGTTTTCACAACCTAACACTCAATCAAATCAGGGAGTTTCAATACCAGGTTCGTCCGTACGATTGGGCTGAGTTCAAAAATGTTTCGCTCAAACCTGGCGTCACAACTGATGTGGAGATTGGTTATGAGTTTGCCGATACACAAGCTGCTCCAGCCGTAAAGAGCCTGCAAGCTTTAATTGATTCCGCCAAGCCGGGCGATACTGTCACTGTCCCTAAAGGGCTCTACACCGAACCTATAGATATTAACAAATCCCTTACCCTGAAGGGCGAATCACGGGCAGAATGTGTTTTTGAGATAACCGCCGACAGGCCTGCCATATTTATCGGTACCGAAGGAAAAGGCAAGGTCGCGGCCCAGGACCTGACGATTAAATGGCAGCTCGCTACCAGCAATAAAGGTATAGAACGCCCATTTGCATTAGGGGTAAAAGACACCAAGGCAGAGATTAAAAATTGCAGCTTTGTGCCTCTGGGCAATTATCAAAGGTCGCCGGTTGCAGTGAGGGCCGACGGTTTTTCCGACCTTAATATCAGCAGGAGCCGGTTCGAGGGATTTGAATATGTTATCTGCTACGGCCAGGGTACAAAGGGCAAAACCACGGACTGCCTGATTATGAATTGCGGCCATCAGGGCATAATAAACTATTCAGGCGCTACTCTGCATGTCGAGAGAAACGTGATAACCGGCTCAAGGTTTCACGCCGTCCGCTGTACCGGAGGGACTCTCCATGTAAAAGACAACCTCCTTATTGACAACGCCAACAGGGGCATCTATCTTGGTAATAGAAGCGGCAGCGGCACAATCACCAATAACCTTATTATAAATAACGCGGTAGGAATCGGTGCCTTTGCACGTGCCAAGTACGAAATTAAAAACAATGTCATCGCAGATTCGAGTTATTCCGGTATTGGAATGTATAAATCCTGCTACCTAACGATACGAGATAATATCTTGTTGAATAATGAACGCGGCTGGATCATGTTTGACAAAGGCGAGAAAGGTGGAAATACCTCCTATAGAAATACGTTCTGGAAAAACAAAGTCGATGATGAGAATTTCAAAAAGACAGGCAACTCGATAAACGCCGATCCCGGCTTTACGGACCCGGAGAACGGCGATTTCTCGTTAAAGCCCGGCCCCGCAAAGGAGCACAAACAAGGCCTGACAAACCCGAAGCTTTTCAAAGAACTGTGGAAAATCTGGAAAAACCGCGAGGATAAAAACGTACCCTTCATAAAATAAATCCTCCCGGTGCCAAAAAATAAAAAATCAAGCGATGTTGAAGCGTATAAAATCACACTTTTCGCTTTTCGTGCCTTCATGTCGGATACAGCTATCAAATCATGGACGGTATTGATAGTACTGACAGATATCGCTGCGATTGTATTTCCAATTTTAACCATGTACTTGCGCCGTCCTGATGTCTCGGATGCCGCAATGAGCGGAGAGGTGTATACCGCGGGTGGTTCAGTTTCCTCAATAGACCAATGGCTATACTTTTGCGTTTTTCTCTGGACGGTCATTTTCACTTCAAATACACTATTGCTGTTCCGCAGCCTGTTTCATAAATGCGACAGGCGGCAGCCAAAGCCGGAAGATTTATATTGGCTGAATATGCCGGCTCAAGCGTAAAGCAATGCTTGGGTCCAACGCGGACAGCTAAACCCTTCAATTGTCGCAGTGATTAGATTAACAGAAAGGAGATGGGAATGAACCGTCGAGAATTTTCCAAAAATATGATATTGCTTGGAATGGGTGTTCAAGCCGGCTGTACAAAAGTCGACATGAGGGACGTTGATATTCAACTTGGCAGTTTCTACGAGGAACCCGCGAAGAAATTGCCTATAAGGAAATTCGATGTCATCGTCGCCGGGGCCGGTACGGCTGGTGTCGTCGCAGCAATAGCAGCGGCACGTCAAGGTGCCAAAACAGCTCTAATCGAGGTAAAGGGCTATCCCGGCGGAACTGTCACTGAAGGCGGCACCGCACTGCACAGCTTCTATAACCTGTGGAAGGCCTTCCCCGGAGCAAAAAAACGCCAGGTAGTAAAAGGGATTGCACAGGAAATCATTGATCGTCTTCTCAAAGTCGGCGGTACTTCGGGACATGCCGAAATGTCCAAAGGCTACAATTATGATTCCGTCTGTACCTGCATTGACACGGAAATGTACAAACTCGTCGCTTTTGAAATGCTTGTCGAGGCTGGCGTTTTCGTCTGCGTCAATACCCTTCTTGCTGGAGCCATCATGGACGGCTCCAAGATCAAAGGAGTAATAGTAGAGAGCCGCTCAGGACGGGAGGCCTTCTATGCGAAATCATTCGTGGACTGCACCGCATACGGTGACCTGGCCGCTTATGCCGGTGCCGATTATACAGAGCCCAACGACTATGCAGTATGCAATAGTATAGGTGTGGGCAATGTTAGTATCGATAAATATTACGAGTTTCTCAAATCGCATGACGCGATTACTCAACAGGCAGAAGGCCTTCGCAGCGGCAAAGACAACCAAATCGTGCGGCTGGACGGCAGGAGAGTTAATCTTCCGGATGGTTTTAAAGATGGGGCGGCAAAGATTGGTATGTCAATGGTTACAACCACTGTTCATGACAATTACTTTATGTTTATTAAGCTGAATCTTAAAATGCCCGTCAGCCCTACAAACAGAGATGCGGTGGCCAAAGCGGAGTTATTGCTACGAAGGCGTCAGGCCCAGGCCATAGAACTGTTCAGGGAGTATATACCCGGCTGTGAGAAGGCGTTCATCGCCCGAACCAGCCCCAAACTTTGCATCAGGCGAGGTCGATTGATTACCTGCGACTATGACATCTCTCACGAAGATGTCATTGAAGGCAGACACTTTGATGACGAGGTTATGGTTTACGGTTTTCACGACTCTGCGCCCCACTATCAGATTAAAAACGGCGGAACCTACGGAATCCCCTATCGGGCCCTCTGCGTAGCAGGAATCGAGAACCTCTTCGCTGCCGGAATGATGATTACCTCCGACCGCAGGGCGCACATGTCAACCAGAAATACCGTAAGCTGCATGGGACAAGGGCAGGCAACCGGCACTGCTGCTGCCCTTTGCGCCGAAAAGAACTACGATACACGACAGCTCCCATACGCCAAATTAAAAAGCACGCTCGTCAAAGATGGCGTATACTTTGAAAGTTAAAAAAGTATCCACACAAAATTTTCAGGTTTAAAATTGGATATGAAATATAATCAGGTATGTGAAACACGATATAAGCAATATTAAAATCAACTTGAAGCCATATCAAACTGACTGTACATGCTGAGCTGCTTCATTTTAAGCTCACCTGCCTGCTCATTTTTTTCGATAAGCCCGGCTATGAGTCCAATTTGATTAAGTACCATTTCAATCAAACCAAAATTTATCATTGTGGATTCAATATTATATTGCGGCAATGCCATTACGACATAACCGCAATGAGTCTCTTCCACCGCCAACTGGGCTGCAACAACACCGATATCGTTAATTTGAGTTATGACCGGTTCAGCTCCGTCATCGATTTTGGCACACACTTCTTTCAAAAACGATTCGCTAATGTCCAGATTGGAAAATTTTGCAGAATCACTAAACCAGCGACCCTCATCTCTGCCAATAATGACGACAACAGGCCCATCATCGGGCAGAACATCGAAAATCTCTTTGGCAATCTGTTCATTTAACACACTGTTTCGAGAAAAGTGCAAATCGTCTGTATCCATGCAGCCAACCCCTTTTCGATAAAAGAATAATGCCACTCGAAAAGACTTCGGTATAATCGAACGGATACTTTCTTTGCATTCTCATCCAAGAGATTGTTCTGCACTCATTCTGCTAAAAAACGCCCTCTTCGAGATTTGATGTGGATTTATGGGACCTCCACCCCCTGCTCAAAAGGCCGATATCGAATGAACTCAGGAACCAAGCCCGGCCTTGAACCTGGCCATAGGAAACAACCTTCCGGGACAATCAGTTACGCGCGCCCCCGGAGTGGTTCCGTGGCCGTAAATACGCCACTTCGGTATCCTGTAACGGTTTTGCAGAAACCTGACCAGTTTTGTAAGAGACCACATCTGCCCTGCCGAGGGATAGGTATAATCAAAATTACCCACAAGGCAAATTCCAATCCCTTTTTCGTTCCCCCAGTTGTTAGGTGTCTTACAATGCGCCCCGGCAATCTGCTTTCGCCAGCGAAACGTCACTTCGACCTCGCCATCACCACTATCAGTGCCGTTACCTATAACAAAATCGTATGCGACACCATCCCAATGGTGCTCTTCTCTGTGCTGCTTGTCAAAGATAGCACTATTACCGTTCCTCGTTGCAGAGTGATGTATTATGATAGCCTCCCATCTTCTTTCCAATCCTGGTGGTGGATACCAATCACGGGGAATATTTCTATCTACAACACTTGAGGTCAGATTCGGCTTTACAGCTTTTGGTTGAGTAAGTTTAATATCCACAGGGCGATATACAATTTGGGGCGTCGGCTCTTCATTATTCGCGCACCCGCTCACAACAAATAGAAAACCGCAGATAATAAATACTTTTCTAAACATTGTAATTGCTTCTCCTAATCCGTTATGGAGTCGCCTCTGATGTGCACGTAAAAAACTCCACTGTTGATTATGCCTGAGTTTGGTCTTTGTTTTTGGTTTGACTTTGCCCCTCTTTATATTTGACCATATGTACACTATTCCCGCACTCATTGAACTTAACCACATCCATGTAGGAGCGCATAAGAAACAATCCCCTCCCTTCGGGCTTGTAAAGATTCTCACCATATCGCGGGTCCGGAACAGCGTCCGGATCAAATCCTTCACCCTCATCCGTCACCGTAACTTCTACCCTGTCCGGGGCCACCAAATAATCAATCTTAACCTCTTTGGTAACATCCATACTATTGCCGTGTTTAACCGCATTAATAAAAGCCTCTTCCAAAGCCAGATGCACGGCAAAAATGTCTTCTTCTCCAAAACTGTTAGCTTTGAGTCCGGACAAAATCGACTCGCAAACGGTTCCAACAGCAGATGATGTACTTTCCACAACCGCTGAGCGGCTGACCGGTGTTTCTGATGCCATATAATTATTCCATCCCGAAAAACGTCTCCAATGACCTTATGAAAGAAAGATTATACCTCATATCATTAGCCATCCCTCTCAATATAAGATAATCTTTGCCATTAAAAACAATGCAAATCGCCTTTGTCTAATCTGTACTAAGCAGACTCTCGATTGCACTGTCAACGTCTTCACATATATCAAATATCTTGTTAAGACGAGTTATTTTAAAAATTTCGTAGATCCTTGGGCTTATATTACAGAGCTTTAATTGCCCTTCTTTCTCGTAAACCTTTTTGCTAATCCGCATTAATAGGCCCAAAACGGCGGAAGATAGAAACTGGACATTGCAAAAATCCAAAATCAAATTTATCCGATCCACCTCCTCCACCACCGACATAACAGACGCTTGAAGTGCCTGAATGTCCATCTCTTCGAGGATTTTCTCGTCCACAAAAGTAACTATCGTCGCGTTTTCAGCATATTCGACACTTATTCGTGGCTTAATTTGAGTCATAACAGTCTCCATACAAAATTCTTTCCTGTGAAGGTATCCTACGTTAGAATACCTCGGATGTCAAGTTTTTTACATACTTGGAGCAATTTTTGGAAATATTTGTCATTTTATACGTTTTTACAGAAGAAAATCCCTGTATACTTAGGTACATAGTTAATCCTGACGAATGAAACGCGCACAGAAAAATTCGATATTCGCAACACGTTGGACTAAATAGAAGCAACTGCTTAGCCTGAAAGTGTTATCGGGAAAAAAAAGCTCACGATTTTAATCGAAATATGAAAAATAACACATAAAAACATGCACAAGTCACAATTTCTCTTGCGCCCTTGTCCGCTTGTGCTCCTGGGTACCTACGAGATGAATATTAGCGAATTTCAACGAATAATTGCCAAAAAATACGAAAAGAGGGACCGCCAGAGAGGAATCCCCGCCACCTTTATGTGGTTTATTGAAGAAGTAGGGGAACTTGCGACAGCCCTTGCTTCCAATGACCAAAAAAACAAAGAGGAAGAATTTGCTGATGTATTTGCCTGGCTATGCACACTCGCAAACATAACAGATGTGGATATGGAAAAGGCCTGCAATAAATACACTTCTGATAACATCGAAGGCTTCAAACCTAAATAGTTTCGGGCCTTGTTTCCCCGTAATCTTATACGTCATTGCTGTCCTCCGTTCCCTGTCCCTCATCACCGACTTCTTCCGGATGTTGAACCCCTGTATCGGCATTGGACGCCATCAAAGCTCGGAAGAAACACCACGCCAAACCAACCACGATGATCAGAAAAACCGCAGATAAGATAATATACGAAACTCCGCTCAGCTTGTCCCGAATAGGCACGGTCTCTTCACCGATTTTAGCACCGTCCATCAGACCCAGCAGTATCACCGCAACAAACGCGCTCACATCTATCGTAGCCAGTATCCCCGCCCACCGTGCAAACCACGATACCTGGCTACCGGATGTATTATGCTTATCTAAAAGATAATTGCTCAGCCCCATCGCAAAAATACTGACACCCAGCAACAACCAGAACACAGGATTGCCCAGCTCATTCTCAGCCGCTTCCGGTATTGAAGAACTGAACAAAATAACCAGCAATCCCACTGCCGGAACCAACGCTATCAAAAAAGACAACAATCCACTCAACCTGCCCTGCATACTCAAATCCGAATATTCGTTAACCGGCGACTCAACATCATCCCGGCCTTTGACCAAACCGAAAATGACAGAAAAGACAGGTACAAGCGCCACTATCAGTAGCCCCACGCAATTTGGCAGTTTCCACTCACCTGCAGGATTACGCAGCAGACCGCCATTGCCGTCGTAAATATTTAGTCTGCCCTCTTCTCTCTTGATTAAATACGCATCCTCCCCATCAGTTATCTGCCAGCTCACACCCGCCTGCTCAATCGAAAAAGTCGCCTGCTGGGAAATTGCGCTCCCCTTATCTTCAAATTCCTTCCGCAATTCTTCCGAAATCATGCCTCTATCCAGAACACTCTGATATTTTGGCTCAATCCTGAACAGATATCCGCTGCTAATATCATCGAAAAGCTGCCAGAAGAAAAGCGTACCCAGTAGAACCGGAATTACCAACCGAATCAGATAATCCCACCATCTGCCAACTTGCCAGTCGCTGCGGCTGTTCGCGTGACGCCGCAAAGTACCAATCCGCCAAAGCCAGCCCAGGACCACGCATTCCAACAATCCCATAAACGTTATCCCCCACGTTCCGTTCACGAATCCGTCAATAATCCCAAGCCAGTTGAACCCCGCCTTCGTCACAAACAACAAACCGAATCCAAAGCCCACCACGCTCAGCAAAGGAAGAACAACGCTCCTCCGCCATCCGGTCTTGTCCACGATGCTCGCAAGAATCGCTTCGGTCATAGAAAACGCCGAATCAAGACCAAGCGTGACAAGGGCAAAGAAGAAAACAAAGCTGAACCACGCCGAATATGGAAGCTGGGCCAATGCATAAGGAAATGCAAAAAAAGAAAGTGAAGGCCCCGACTCTGCCACCGTCTCCACCGTCACAGCATGACCCGCCTGTTGTGTCACGAACGCCATTCCACCCAACGTGGCGAACACTGCCAATCCCGCAACAAAACTCGTCGCAAAGTCGGCAATGCTGATAATAGCGGCATTGTTATTCAAATCGCTTTTCCTGTGCAGGAAGCTCGCGTAAGTTATCATAATACCGTAAGCAAGACTCAACGAAAAGAATACCTGACCGAATGCATAACGCCACGTAATAGGTTTGTAAAGTTCCGACCAAACAGGATCCAGGTAATAAGCCAGCCCCTGCATACTTCCCTCAAGCGTCATGCCTCGCACAGCAAGGATAAGCAGCATAAGCCAGGGAAGCGGAACAGTCAACCACACAATCTTGCCCACAAGACGCACACCTTTGAATATACAAAAGTACATCGCCACCCACGTAATCATTAAAGGAAGCACGATGTGCCATCTAATAGACCCAAGGTAGAAACGCGCACTTTCGATGTCAATCTTGCCCAAATATGTCTCGTTAAAGAATTGCCTTGCGTTCTCAACACCCTGAAGCCCCTCACCGGCCCAGGGCAGTTTCCCTCCCGTAAATATCCCGACTATACTATACCATAGAAAGCTGAAGCAATACGCCAGAATCACAGGGTAATAAGTCACTATCACAAAGGCCAGTAAAATCCCCCACCAGCCGACAAGCTCAAAATGCCTGTGACCCCGCTTGAAAGCGTCCGGAGCTGCACGCTGCGTATAATGGCCGATGCTGAACTCGAGTATCATCACTGGGATTCCGACCACAACAAGGGCCAGTATGTAAGGGATCAAAAACGCTCCACCTCCGTAGCTGTAAAGTTTATATGGAAATCCCCAAAGATTACCAAGACCTACCGCCGAACCTACCGCTGCAAGGACAAATCCGCCTCGCGTGCCCCAGCTCTCTCGTTGCTCTTCCAGAAGCTCAGGTTTCATATGTTATATTTCGCAGTCCTCTTGCCCTTGCGCTCTGAAATCTGCGCATCCTCATCTTCTTCTACTGTTGCGCCCTTATTGCTTATGCCAAGCAACTCAAGTGTATTACGCTCAATGATATTTTGAATATTACCTCGCGGGACCGTCGGTAAATTCGTATCGGCTAAAAGCATATTAAAACCAAGCAGCTTCTCTATGCACTCTCCCGCCTTATTCGCCGGAAATCCACTGCCGAAAAGCAGTTTATCCATCACTCCTCGCTCGTATGCTGCCATCACGATATTATAAACCTGCCATACATTGTTCGGCCTTATCGTCAAATCCGCATACATATTTTCGTGTTTCGCAACTATTGACAACGTCTGCTCGACAAATGGTATACCCATAGTGCCAATTACGATTTTCAAGCCGCCAAACTCCCGTGCAATCACATCCAAAAGATAAGGCTGAGCATAGTCAAGAACAGCTTCACGGCCAAGATCCGCCCCGCTATTATGAAAAAAAACAGGAAAACAAAGTTCCTGCGCCGATTCGTAAAACTGCATCGCCCTGCTGTGTGTCGGGTGAAAACCACTCTGACAGCAATACAAAACCGCGCCTCTAAGTCCCAGCTTGTCTCTTAAAGATGTCAGATGTTTAACAGTGACGTTATCTTTTGTCGGATCTATTACAGCAAAACCCACCATCTTCTCTCTATGCTTGCCCACATATTCTGACAGCTTCTTATTGACCTTTTCGCTCGATTCCTCGGCTCTGGCCAATACTATACAGGCATCTACTGTCTCTGCCGCCTCCAGATGCTCGGATGCACTAACATCATCATCGGCTACAAAATTTATATGCGTATGACAATCAACTATCATATACTTTTCCTCGAATTATTTAGCCGCCTTCCATAGCAACCAATATAATCGCCGCTTATAGTAATCCTATAAAATTCTAATGTCAAGAACAAACATCATCCCTGCCTACAAGTCTTCTTGAAGGCTTTTTAATAAGGTTTCTCGTAACAACGCTTTTTTATCATTATTCGTCTTTTACTTGTCACCCTTACAGGGCTATCTCAGTTCGTCACTCGACCCCATAAATATAGATTTTTTCGGACATTACTTCAAGTCTTACTCTATTTTCCACGCAGAATTTAAAATCTCCTGATTTTCAACAAAATATCGCAGCTTTTTCTTGACCTTCCGGCCCCACAGCAGTAATATTACCCAAGGTTGTTAGCTCAACTGGCTGGCCCAAAAAGGTGGCCGGTGATCGGTAAAGATGAGTCTTGAGTCTTCGTTCTTGAGTCTTGGATCTTTAATATGGATTGTCCGGTGTGCAAAAACGCGATGATTACACTTGAGCTTCAGAATGTTGAAATCGACCTTTGCACAGAATGTGACGGTATCTGGCTCGATACCGGAGAACTCGAAATGTTGCTCGGAGAACCCGAAAAGGCCAAACAGCTTCTCAACTCATTTAATATCGACAACACCTCCTCCGAAAAACCCAGAAAATGTCCGATTTGTCTGAAAAAAATGAAAAAAATTGTAGTCGGTTCGTCCAAACCCATCCTGCTAATAGACAAGTGTTCCAGAGGGGATGGCCTGTGGTTTGACAAAGGTGAACTAAAGGACATCTTTGACAGAGCCGCCTTGGACAAAGATAATAAAATTCAGGAATTGTTAGCCGACATGTTCGGCAGGGATCAAAATACTGAAAATTAACTTATTTGAGAAGGAGACAAAACCATGGACTTAAGCTCAATACTTGCGATCTCGAAATGGAGCTATATACTTGGGATTGTTGGCATCGTTATTCTCGTCATCGCACTGGTAATAAAGAAAAGCAAATCGTAATAGAGCACAACAAAAAAGTAAAAAATTTAACTAACGAAAGGGGGAAAGTATGTATGCGCTGATTATTGTCGCAGTTATACTTATCCTGCTTATTCTTTTTGTAATCGGCATTTACAATGCTTTGATTCGGCTGCGCAACCAGGTCGACAATGCATGGTCGCAGATTGATGTCCAGCTCAAACGACGACACGACCTCATTCCAAACCTCGTTGAAACCGCAAAAGGATACATGAAGCACGAGCGAGGGACGTTCGAGGCAATAACAGAAGCACGAAGCAAGGCGATGGGCGCAAAGACCGTCTCCGAAGCCTCGAAAGCCGAAGGCGCTCTCGGTGAGGCACTCAGCAAGTTTATGCTCGTTGTCGAAAACTACCCGGACCTCAAGGCCAATCAAAACTTCCTTGCGGTTCAGGAAGAGCTGACCGGCACTGAAAACAAAATCTCGTTCGCACGGCAAAACTACAACGACCAGGTCTTGTTCTTTAACAACAAGATTCAGATGTTCCCGTCCAACATCGTTGCGAATATGTTCAATTTCACCAAGCGCGATTTCTTCGAGATTGAAGTGGCCGGCGAACGCGAAGTGCCGAAAGTCAGCTTTACTCAATAATCCAAAACGCCGTTGAACAACTTTGAACAACCAACTTAGGGCGTCTTTGGCTTTATTGGCTTTTTGATTTAATTTCCTTTGCGTCCTTTGCGGTCGTTGCGGCAAATATATTAAACTAACAATGTGGGAATTAATACGAGTAAACAAAAGAAACTCCATACTGCTGCTGACGACAATGGCAGTATGTCTGATACTGCTTGGCTTTGTCATCGGCATAGGATTCTTCGGTCCGGAAGGCGGTGTTTTCGGCCTTATTATCGCCATTGTAGTCTGGCTCATTCTCACGGGGGTCAGCTTTTCGCAGGGTGACCAGATTTTTCTGGCTGCAAGCAAAGCAAAACCGGTCACCCACGATGTCCATCCGCAGCTTTTCAACCGGCCGAAGTCCCGAGACAGCATCGGTCGCAGTAACCGCAGGCCTTTTGGGCCGCCTCAACCGAGATGAGCTCCAGGGTGTCATCGCTCACGAGATAAGCCATATTCTGCATCGCGACATCCTTTTTGTAACGCTGGCAGGGATAATGCTGGGCTCGATCGTGCTGCTGTCGCACGTCTTCCTGCGCGGGATGTTCTACAGCTCCATGGGTGTAAGCGGCAGAAGGACCTCTTCCGGTGGCAAAGGAGGCGGCTATGCCGCTATCGTGATGTTGGTAATAGCCATAATCGCAGCAATTCTCGCACCTATAATGGCCCAGTTGCTTTATTTTGCACTTTCGCAAAGACGTGAGTACCTGGCCGACGCAGGCGCCGCACGCCTGACCCGTTACCCGGAGGGGCTCGCCAGCGCGCTGGAAAAAATCGCCAACGACCCGTCCCCCCAACTGGCCGGTGCTAATAAAGTTACGGCCCCAATGTACATCGCCAATCCACTCAAGAAAAAAGGCCAAAGGAAACTCTCCGACCTGACCAGCACCCACCCGCCCATTACCGAAAGAATACGAATCCTGCGCAATCTGACCCACGGGGTCTCTTTTAAAGACTACTCGGATTCTTATAGCTCCGTGACGCATACAAAAACGGTCGTACCCGTGGCCGCTCTTTCCAAAGAAGAAATCACGGTCCGCCAAGCCAGTGAAGAAGCCAAAAAGAAAGAGCGCCGCGAAACCCAAATGCGCCAGGTCAATGACATTATGCGAAGGGTCAACCAATTCGTCTTCCTGACCTGCCTGTGCGGCTTGAAACTGAAAATCCCGCCCAATTTCAAAAGCGACAAAGTCAACTGCCCGCGCTGTAAAAGAACGCTGGATATAGCCAAAAAATAAGGCTGGAAACCGGCCGTGAGATTTACACAGGTGATTAATCGTTAAGCGCAGCAGCATAATTTTCCTCTGAAATTGGGTTTGTTTGGGTTTGTATTGGGTTTGAATTGGCTCTGAATTGGCTTTGAATTGGGTTTGAATTGGCTTTGTTTTTCCCACTCCACCAAGTGTCCATTTTGTCATAATCCTTTGTTAATAGGCTGTTTACGTTCATTTGACTTTTTTGAAAATTGGCTTTGTTTGTTAAAAAAGGGTGAATTTGTAGAGGATTCTCTACAGTTGTAGAGATGGTGCGGTAGGCATTATAGTAATTGGTTATTGGTAACTGGTAATTGGTTGTTGACTTTATCTTCATATTGGATAAGGAGTTATCTATAGACTGAAATCCTAAAATCTAAGCCCTAAACTCAAAATCTTGCCTAACTTGCCAAATTGGTTATTGGTAAATGGTTAATGGCTACAGAGTTAAGACTTCTGATTGCCCAATTCTACACTCTCTATTCTAAATTGTCGTTTATATTATACCAAACCCGGATGGAATGTTCAATGAAAATCAAATTTTTTTAAAAAATTATCCCGAGCGCAGAGAAAAAATATAATCCCCGCATTGATTTGACCTCCCTGCCTGTCATTGCCGCTGCAGCCTTAGCTCTCTCATTTCAATGGCCAGTCGGCCGGGCAGTAGCAGAGCCATTCTTCAACAAAGACTTTCAAATCAAGATAGTCGACCTTATTGAATCCATCATCGTAGAGGTCGGCCGGCAGTCCAGTTCCTTTTAACCACCAGTATTCAGCGAATCGTGCAAAGTGCTGAAAGTCAACAAAGCATAAAGGCCCGCCCGGCCAGAATCCGCCTAATAGTTCGTAGTTACCACCTCTGCTGTAGGCAGCATCCGGCTGACCGATTGTGCCGGTGAGTGTGTATGGCCCACCGCTGCTTTGCCCACCGCCGCCGTCAATCGTGTACCAGTTTACTTCATATTGGCCGTTGGCGCTTGACTCTGCCAATACTATCAACAGCATTACCCAAATCAATGATCTATGTATATCTGTTATGGTTTTCTTTTTCATACTTATCCCCTTATTCTTTTAAGGCTTACCAAAATACGGCCTCACCGAGCGAATTGCTTTCTGCAATCAACCCAGGGACAACTTGCTACTGCCCCAGATGGCCATGAAACTTGATACTGCCATTCTGGAACAACCTAATAACCCCACCGTATATCCGGATCCCTGCCACCTTCATCTCCTTGATGGAGAAAAGGCGTGTGTTGTCATAATCTGTGCCCTGGAAAAGTATTTGGCCCGAAGGATTTGCACAGGTTACCTTGACTCCCGGCAGAAACTGCAGATTCTGGCCGGGTTCAAAAAGTGCACCGCTATCCGTGGTTGCATCCTGGTTAAAATATCGGTAATTGAAGCCTTCCTTGGGGTATAATCCCCCGATGGCATGACGCAGGGCAGCAGCAGGGAAGATATTTACCAGCATGTATTCTTCTTCAGGGTTACCCAGGTGCAACATATCCAGAAAATACCAGGTGTTACAGCCATCTTGTTCTGAACAATCCTCCCTTCCCCAACCATAATTCATATGGTACATCCGATCAGGTGTCGCGCCTAACTCTAACCATCCGTCTGCAACGATTGAGTGTCCTACGACTTTGTATTGGATTGGTTGGTTACTATTGAGTTGCTCCTTTATGAGGTTCCACCAATCACCCGGACTGTATTCATCCCTGATTAGTTTGACACAATAGTCAGAGTAACGATATGGTCCTTCATAGACAACCTCCATATCCTCAGTGGGGACACTTGACCTACAGCCCGTGCCTCCACAGTAGTCCATGCCCACTGCCACCCCAATCTCGTGGCACAGCTCAGCGACTGCCGGCGAGCCTCCTGTGACTGCATTCGGCATGTTGGCCCAATCGTAAGGGTCATCGTATCCGGTTCCTACGCCATAAGGCGGCCAGGCCCAGTACCTCATAATCTGAGCCGCAGCCGTGGCTACACAGCCCACCAGACAGCGGGGTTGGTCACAGTCATCACCTGACGGCGGTGACGGGCAATCACGATTATAGGGGTCCCCTTGATGCCAATAGGAGGAAAGCAATATCAGGCCTTCAACATAGTTCATCTCGATAGCCCAGGAGGGTACCTCCTCTGCCTTATCCTGTTCGTGTTCCAGCTCGGCCCAGGCATTGCGGCAATTGTTCGGAATTATACTATCCAGCTCTGCGGACTGAACGGTGGCGATCGGACCTGCCTGTTTCTCTATGTAGTTCAAAATCCGCTCCATACATCCCTTTAACAGGTCAACCAGATCCTCGTCTGAATCGGGATTCAGGTTACAGGTATCAGAGAACGCCTTTACCGGTGCCAGTTCCCTCCTCAAGGAGACAATTATTTGGCCTTTGGGCTGGACCCGGCAGAAATAACCCAGCGTTCGCTCGCCGCGCTTGAATTCCTGTATTTCTGCCACACCGGCTGTCTCGGAACCGCCCCAGTTGCCTCTTTTCTGGATGATCAAAGTAATCCAGTTATTTGCCACCCTCAAGGCTTCGCCCCTGGTTACTAACTCAGCCCGAACCGGCGTCGCCAGTTCCGTAAGCACCGCGAATGCCACTAAAATTGTAATTGTTAAGCGTTTCATAATCGTCACCGCCTTTCTATTGCAGGGTTACAAGGACCAGTATTTGTTCTTTTTGACCTTGTTCCAGTTTTTCCATGGCCTTGCCTAAGATGGCGCCGCGAGCACGGTCATAATCTGTCGCTTTCATGGCATAGCCCGCAGTAGCAGAGGTAGTCAGCAAATCACCCGGCTGCACTGGGGCATCTGTCGTATCCACTTTGCAGTACACCCGTCCTGCCAGGGCCACGTCCTGGTCAAACTGGCTTACGCCGAGTCGAACACCGGAACCCAGTCCCTTGCCGCCGGCCACAATACCAGCGACTTTGCTATCGTAGGCCGACCGGCTTACTGTCAACTTGCCCGGATTTTCAGAATCTATCACCAGTACCGTACCGGCCTCGATATCGGCTTCTTCCGTCACGTTAAACCCCTCTGCATAATCAAGACCTTCACCTATCTCGACGATTGGATCTCCGTCCATATCCGATACTCTTATTCTACCCGCAACATCAAGCTTGGCTCCAGGTGACGTCGTCCCAATGCCGACGTTGCCGCCTTCTTTAATCATAAATCGAACACCACGGAGGGTTCCCACATACTCAGCAATATGAAACTCGTCATCATTATTCCCATAAAGGGTCCACCTTCCAGTTCCCGCCCCATTTACAAGGTCAAGAAAAGGGTAGGATGTGTCTGATCCTTCAATCCGAATTCGGCTCTTGACGTGCAACTTATCAACCGGATCCATGGTTCCGATGCCCACTTTGCCGCCGAAGTATGCGGTGCTGACGTCCCCTTCCTGCTTGCGGACATAGAAGTCAACTTTGTTCTGTTCGTCCTCGCAGTAGATGGGATAAATATCCGTACCCGCGTCATTATCATAGTCAGAAATAAGCAGCTTGACCGAGGAGCCGGTGTTGTACCAAGTATTATACTCGCCACCAAGCACCAATTGCTTTTCGTGTCCTGCGACGGCGCTGCCGACCGTCCCCCCCTGATACTCGCCTAATGTCAGTTGGCCGACCGGGAGAAAAGTGCCGATACCCACCCGATTGTTGTTGTATATACACATCTGGACATCTTCACCGGCGCCGAGCCACAAGACGTGGCCAATCAATGTGGAGCGGGAGGTAATGCTGCCTTTCAAGTTATTGTATATATCCTTAAACTCAATGGTGCCCCATGCGTCCGTTATCGGATTTGATCCCAATCCCAGAAACGAAAGATGCCCCCCCATCTCATCCATTCCGGAAACGCATAAACCTCTACCACCGCCGAAGAATCCTGAATAGTTATTCTCTCCGGAGCTATAACCATATATAGCGGTACTATCGCTTGATATGACGTGAAGCTTTGAGAGGGGCGAATCGGTTCCGATACCAACGTTACCGGCATCGAAATAAATATCAGAGCCGCTCGCCGTCCACAGAGAACCGCCCCCCGAAAATAGAGAGCCATCCTGATAAAGATTACCACTGAAATTGATATTCCCAACCACATCAAGATCATAACTCGGTTTCGTCGTGCCGATGCCGACTTTGCCGTCCCGTCCACGACGTCCGAGTCCACTTGGCTCACCACCTTCGCCGGGCAGCAAAATGATGTCTCCACCATTACCACCGTCATCACCCATAAATCCTCCCCCATCACCACCATCCTGTGCTTTAATTGTGATGTCGGTGCCCCAAATTCCTGGTTTGGCTTTGCCGCCGTCGATGTGCAACTTTCCATCAGGACTTGTTGTGCCGATACCGACATTCATAACCTTGTCCACAAAAATCCCTCTCGTCTGAAGTGCGTACGGTGTAGGCGTAATCTCCTGGCGCGGACTTAAGGTAACAAAAGCATTAGGGTCATTACTGTCACCCGGCCGCACATCGATCTGGAGCCAGACAGAATTTCCATCAAAAACACTACTGCCGAAGTTTAATTCCGCTGTAAAGTAGCCGTCGATTACATCGAGGTCGTTTACATCAGCAGTGCCTCCTACCTGGTTTGGATCTGCCGGGCCGTAATAGAGCTTGAACTGAAAGTCGTATCGCCCGTCCGCGGCACTGTTTGCGTCAATGAGCCTGCCTTGGTATGTCCACGCCGTGCCCATTGGCTCCGCCTCGCTGACCGCTGCCGACCACACAATCAGGATCAGAGCCAAAACAAAAATTGTTAACATTTTTGTAGTTTTCATTGTTCTACCCTTTCAAAAAATTGTTAATTTGACTGGATTCCAACGGCGCACAATGTGCGCATCGATAACTTCTCGTGAAGTTTAACGAAATCCTCATTATGGTGTCGCATCTACCATTCTGCCTCCTATATTTAACCGGCCTGATTGTAACTTTATCAAGCCAAAAGTCAAGAAGAAATCTACGTAAAAAGCGTCAGATATGAAAGATAGAGTACAGAACAGTTTAAACCGGCATTTATAGGTCTAAGAGATGCGGGATATCACACTTTCCGATTTTGTTAGAATTCAGAACTGAGAAGGGAGAAGTTAGATACGGCTAAACGGTTGGACGGTTAGACGATTTCCAGTCGCCAGAATTCAGATACAAGTCTCAAGATATCTTATGCATTAACTGCAAACAGCTCTTTAACCGTCGGGCGCATCAGGACAATGATTGTGAACACACCCAGGACCGTACCATAAGGCATGAGCAAACAGCTAATACAGGCAACAACAAAACAAAACGTGTAGCGCTTCCTTTGTGCAAGGAAACTGCCGGCAATAATCAAACATACAGCAAACGCCCAGCCACACAGTATGATAAATCCAGGTATCAAAATAAATATAAGGCCAATAAGTAAAACCGGAAACTTATCATCCCCGGAAGCTTCTCCAAGACCCGCTACAAGGATCACCAACCCCATTAACAAGTGCATAATGGGAAAGCAAGCTATAACGCCTGTAATTCCCCCGGCAACATAGTGAAAAATTGAAAGCAGTTTGAGATGTTCTTCGTCCTGATTCATTTTAATGCACCCTTCCTGTTTATTATCCGGAAATCAAAACAACTCTATTATACACAGAGAAATCGCACCTGTACAATAGTGGAATTACGTGGAACCATCAACATCGGGAAAACGCAGAATCACCGCTCTGTTGGTTGAATTCTCCTCCATCGTCCTAATGGTCCTGCGTCCTGCGCCTCAAGTCTAATTAATCAGCGAAGAAATCGTTCCTCGAAGCAGCCTTGCGAGTTTGGAGCCGGCCGCTTCGCGCTGACGGGCTTTTTCTTCGGCCACAGCTTCGTTCATGGCCTGCATTTCCGGGAACTCTTCCAGCAGCTTATCTATGTAAGCTTCTTCTTCCTCGTCGGTCATATAGTTTTCCCTGATTTCCTGCAACTCTCCACTATCGAGGAAGTATCCTGCGCAGCCATAGCACTCATCGACGTTCACTTCTTTGGCGCTTTTGTATTTATGCGTCTGCATCGGAATTCCGCACTTCGGGCAGTTTAGCTGCGGGCGGTCGGCGTCATTTACACGCGGACTTCTCAGCGCCTCTTCGAGCGCCTGGCCGACACCTTCGCTGTTCTCATCCAATCGCACCAGCTCCAGCCAGTCAAACCATATCCCCTTGCATCCGTCCCTGCATACATCAACCTGAACACCGCCGAAGTCCTCCTCTACCATGGGCTTTTCACATACCGGACAGTTCATACTGCACCTCCAAATCAAAATATAACCTGTTACCTTTACGGCAATCAAAACAGGTTTAATATTCCCTCGCTTCCCTGCTCAGCAAATCCCGCCGCCGATTGCCACCCTACACAATACCCGGAACCAATGTCCGTGATAAAAATCCCGCCATCAAAATCCTGGATTCATCCGGCGGGATATGTTAATCTGCCTAAACCTGTACAACCTGCGCATTGGCCAACAACTAACAAGCCATACATGCAGCTTAATTGTCGCTTACAACCTGGTCTTTAGACAATCCGGCATAAAACAGCAGTCCACGTTTGAACATTCGCCATTT
>SMTZ1_10001565_pt1 | contig 23201 bp, 19 predicted proteins | sample DeeMarSWOR136_30_FD_25667 | JGI IMG/M metagenome (IMG submission 25667) | reverse complement strand
TCATTGGTAGATATTGGTGATTTAAATAAAGCAGAAATGAACCAGTTCATTATAAATAGGTCAAACCATAAAGTACGAGGATTATTTGAGTTGTTTCTTGCATTTTTAGAAAAAATTAAAGTTAGAATGCCTTTTTCACTTAACCCAAATTTCGATGAAATTCTTAATCATACCTTAGGAAAATACAGTGGTCCAAAAGTCCTAGAACAAGGAGGATTAATTCATGACTTATTAGCAGATTACCATGAAGAGATTCCATTGGCTATTGAACATTCAAATTGGGCAAAAGCGCTAATTGAAATAATCCCTCGTTATTTAGATATTCTCCCAAAAGCTGAAGGTGATCAGATATTAGATTTATTATGGGAAAATAAATTTCATGAAGAACATGTTATCGAGAAATATAGATTAAAAATTGCGGAAATACCAAGAGAAAAAGAAAAAACATTCATGTTTAGATTAATGAATATGCTAACAAATCAAATTTTAATTGATGAAGATAAAGATAAAATTTTAGCAGGTGCTTTAGCCCTTAGAATACTTGGAGGTATTTTCGTAGAAATTTTTGGTGGTAGAAATACTCAAATTAGAGGAATTCGTCTTAATCAATTAATAAAGGATAGAAAAATTTCAAATCCAGACAACAAAAAGAAAATTGATGAGCATATTAACAGAATCCTCGAAGAAGATTTGAAAGCGATTCAAAAGAGAACTATGACAATAAATACAATTATTCCAATATTAACCAAAAAAAGATATTTCATCAAAACTTATGACATTGCTATGAAAGATTTTCCGGAATTTATTGTTAAAATGATAACTGTTAGGGAAGAGGAGAAATTGAAGGATATTGGTGAAGATTACAAGAAATCAGGCATGTCAGCAGAGTTAATACAACTGGTTAATAATTTTTTGAATGAGCTTGACTTAGCAAAAAGGTTCTATAAAAAGTATTTTGAAGAAATGTACTCCATTGCTACGGATGCTCAAAAAAATATGTTAGCTATTAGAAAATTCTTTAAATCTTTAGTTGATCTAAGCGACAATATAGAAGCTATTGAGTTTTTTGAGAGACCTATTGCAAATACAGAACATATGATTTATATTTCATTATTGAAATATTTGTATGATTGTTTACCAGATGTATTTGAGATTACGCGAACTATTCTTGATGAACAAGAATATCAGAAAAAAATAATGAAATTAGATACATACCTAAGTGATTGGAAGCTTGAAGAACTTAATTTAGAAATTAAAGAAGCGGAAAATAAAATTAAGGAATATGAAGGGATGCAAGAGTGGGATACAACAGATAAGATCAGGAATTTAACAAAATTTCTTAATAGAGATAAAAATGAGATTAAATTCTATGATATAATGTTTAAACTCCTCAAGGAATCAGAAAAAGTTGATGATATTCTAAAAACAAGATTAGATTTCTCAAAAACTCTTTTAAAATATTCAGATTCTCTAAAAAAAGTACATTCTAATCTTCCTGCTGCCTTACATAATTATATGGAGAATTTCAATGATTTTACTCAAGAAATAGGTAAAATAATTGAAGAGTTAAAAAAGAAAAGCTCCTTGGGTATTATCTCTCCGTTTGATCTTAGAGAGAGGAATGATGCAGCAGAAATGGCAAAAAAAGAGCTTTCCTCGCTCTATACAAATGAGAATTTCATGAATCATATTAAATCTATGCTTGAAATCTCAAATAGGAATATTTTATAAAAAAAAATATAAAAAGAAATTCTATTCAATTTCAAGTATATTTTTTACCAACTTTTTCTTCTCTTCTAGTTTTGCTTGCCGTGAAATCATAATCCTTTGTGCTTGAGGAGAACCCGCACCATGCATAGATTCTGTTCTATAACTAACTGAAGCTACACCCATCGTTAAGTTTTCAATAAAACGTAAGATTTTATATCGATCTTCAGCACAAATTCCATCACAAGTTGTCAAGTATTTTTCAATTAAAGGTCCAATTTCTTCTGATTTAAGATCCGCTTCAGAAGGCATTGTACAAATGATCCCTCCTGCAATATCTTCAGCAAGCCTTCCAATTTCATAGGGAAATCGTGTCACATTTTGCTTGCATACATTTGCTAATAACATATCCATTTCATAATTCCCGGCTTCTCTTTGAAATCCTAATGAACTACAAGCGATCCCACAACTATATAAGGTTTCGTTTAGATGAGTCATTTCAACAAGTTTATCTCTAATATGAGATGCTTGTTCAGTACCATTGTATTCTGAAATTAGAGCTGTAGCTCCTATAAGTACATCTCCAACTCCTACTTTACACCCTCCATAAGATTGTCTATGAAATCCTGCAAAACGATTTACTAATTCTCCTGAGAATTCAACTTCCCCTTTCATAAAGATATTTTCATTTGGAACAAACACATTATCAAATACTACAAAAATTTCTTGACCACCAAATTTGAAATTGCCGATATCTAATTTTCCTTCTTCTATTTTTCTAGTATCGCAAGATTGTCTTCCGTATATTAATGTAATACCTTTTTCATTTGTGTCGACTCCAAAGCTGACAGCATATTCTTCTTCACCAGGTCTTAGAGCAAGAGTAGGCATAACTATAACTCGATGTGCGTTTAAAAATCCTGTTTGATGAACCTTAGCACCCTTAACTATGATACCATCATTTTTTTCTTCAATAATATGTAAATATGCATCAGGATCCGCCTGATCTTTGGGTCTTTTACTCCGATCGCCTTTAGTATCTGTCATTGCCCCGTCAACCATCAAATCTTGTGTTTGTACTTCAGTCCAATATTTTTTAAAACGTTTATGATAATTAGTACCTCTTTTTTTGTCCATTTCATAAGTTACACTATATAAAGCATTTGCAGCATCAAATCCAACACAACGTTGGAAACAACATGCAGTATGTTGGCCCAATAGTCTCTGCATTTTTACTTTTTTTATAAGATCATCAATAGATTGGTGAATATGAGTAAATCTATTTATTATTTCACCGGTAAGGTGTGATTTTGTGGTCATAACATCTTTATATTCATCCATTTGAGCTAATTCATAAATTTTCATTACAGTATTAATGGATGGTTTGATAATAGGATGATTCCAAAATTCCTTTACTTTTTCACCAAACAAATACAAATTTACTGGCCGTTTAATACTTTCTAAATATTCTTTAGGTGTTTTTAAAGGCATGATTTATTTAATTCTTATAATTATACATTAGTTAATTAAAAGAAAATTGAACTTTTATAAATACCTAAATTAAACTATAAGTGAAAATAAGCTTTTAATTCTATTTTTTTCTAATTACACATGCTTTAATAAAGTCTAAATAAATGGGTGATGGATTATATGGACGAGATTTAAATTCGGGATGGAATTGAGTACCCACCATCCAATGATCTTTTCTATCTAATTCTATACTATTAATTATTTTACCAGTTTCATCTCGACTCGATATTCGTAAGCCCTTTTCTTCAGCTTCAGTAGTAATGAATTTCTCTTGAATGTGAAATCTATGTCGATAACGTTCAAATATTTCTTCTTGTTTATATGCCTCATAAAGCCTTGTATTTTTCTCAACAACTATTTTTTGAGCGCCCAATCGCATAGTACCACCAATTTCAGTTATCTCCTTCTGGCTCTCTAGAATATCTACAACGGGATATGGAGTATTAGGGTCGATTTCTGTTGAATTTGCTTTTTTTAAGCCAAGGTATTTTCTACAAAAAGCCACAAAAAACAATTGTGCTCCAAAACATATCCCCAGAAATGGAACTTTTTCCTCCATAGCATACTCGGCCGATTTTATCATTCCCTCCACTGCTCTTTTCCCAAATCCAGGAGTAAGCAAAATTCCATCACATTCTTTAAGTTGATCATTAAGATTTGTATTCTCTTCAATGTTAATCATTTTCAATTCAGTTTTATATCCTAAATGAGCTGCTGCATCTTCTAAAGCAACATTTATTGAGATATAAGAATCTGAAATGTTAAAATATTTTCCGGGCATTGCTATTTTTACTGTTTTTTTAGCATTTTTAAACAATTCAACCATTTTTACCCATTCAGAGTAATTAGTAACCTCGCTATAGGCAACTAATTTCGCTTTTAAATCAATAAGTTCACAAATAAGATCTCCTAATCCTTGTTCCTCGAATAATAGAGGTAATTCATAAACGATTTCTAAATCGGGATTAGAAATCACAGCATTTTCGGGAACATTTGAGTATAAGGATATTTTTCTCTTAATGTCACTATCTAAAGATTTTTCACTTCTACCAATAATTATGTCAGGTTGCAACCCCAAACTTTGAAGCATCTTAACGGAGTGTTGCGTGGGTTTGGACTTTTGTTGCCCTACGGCTCTGGAATAGGGAATAAGGGTTACATGAACAAATGCAGTACGTTTCGGATATTCTAACTTTAACTGTCGAAACGCTTCAAGAAAAATACTTGATTCTAAATCTCCAACTGTTCCTCCACATTCAATTAATAATACGTCTAAATCTTCTTTTTCAGCGATCTCCATTAATCTTTCTTTTATTATATCTGTTACGTGTGGTATTATTTGAACTGTTTTACCCAAAAATCTCCCCTTTCTTTCACTAAGGATTGTTGTTAGATAAATTTGACCTGAAGTTATATTATGAGAAGGGTGCATCTCAATGCCTAAAATCCGTGAATATGTACCAAAATCCTGATCAATTTCAGAAATTCTGTAAGATCTTTCGTCGGATCCTAGAACTGGCCTAAAATACCATACATCTTCAGTAATAAAGCATTCACCATGCTCAACAGGATTCAAAGTTCCTTGATCTACATTTTAGTATGGATCAATCTTAACCACGGATACTTTAAAGCCACGAAATTGAAGAACCTTTCCAATACTTGCTGTTGCAACGCCTTTGCCAATTCCGGACATAACTCCGCCTGTAACAAATACGAACTTGCTTTTAGAATTCATCATTTATATTACTATTTTAAAAACCAATTTAATTTTTAATCAAACTATTTAAACAAAATTATTAAAAGATACCAATTTTTAAAAGAATTTCTATAACATAGTAATTATATTATATCCTTTGTTAAAAGCCTTTAAAATTCAATCCCTTACCAGATTTAATGATAATTATTTTTCCAAAATTTAAAGAAATAAATAAATAAAAGTTAACTAATTTTTTATTAGAGCATCTTAAATAATTGTCTTAGCGCCAATGACATGATATAATCTTGGATTTGTGAGGTTCCTCCTCCAACTTGATGTATTCTTGAGATTCCCAATAAATCACTCATTAAGGTATTATCACACAAGCCAGCACCTGCCATAAGATTAGCACATCCATAACACACTCTCTCTGATAATTTTGCACTTTGTGATTTTAGCTGTGAAGCAATAGCAAACATTGCTAAATTAAAATTTTTTGGAAGAGTGCCAAATTGGGTCAACTTTTCATCAATTATTTGACAAATATGCAAAGTTGCTAAAGTCAAATTCATTGTTTTTGCCCACATCTCTGCTAAAGGAAAACCAACACCTTGATATTTTAATATTTCCTTATCAAATTGCTTTCTCATATTGGCAAAAATAGTAGCATGTGAAATTGCGTTCCATGCTTCTGCTACATTTACAAGTACAACACCTAATCTCTCAAGATTTAATCCTTCGAATAGATATTCTCTCCCTAAACCTGGTTTAGCTATAACATATTTAGGTGGGATTCTTAAGTTTGTGAAAGTTTCCTTGCCAACATGTACCCTTGGTGTCCAAGGAATATTAATTCTTTCAGCATACCATCCTTCCCATGATGTATCTACTAAAAACTGAGCCATCGTATTTCCATTATTTTGTTCGGAAACAGCATAAAGCAATGCTAAATCGGCTTTAGAACCATTTGTTTGATAAATTTTTTGACCATTTACTGTATAACTGCCATCCACGTTTTCTTTACATGTTGTATGCATATGAACCGCATCAGAACCACGTTCTGGTTCAGTAATACAAAGACACCCTATTTTTTCTCCAGTGATTAAATCTTTTAATGCTTTCAGACGTTCCTCAACATTTTCATGATGAAGCATTAATGGATTTGCTACTAATACACTTGCTCCCATTCCCATTACTAATTGGGGATCAAAAAAATCTGTAGCGATAATCCTCATAAATTCTGCCGTAACTCCATAAGGTTCATAATTCAAACCCAATTCTTCAAAATTATTGACTCTTGAAATCAAACCTTGTTTCCCAATTTCTGGAATCCATTCATAAAGATCTTCTGTATGATTTACATTGTACTTTTTTTCAAATTTTAGGTAAAAACGTTGACTTTCTTTTAAAAAATTGAAAAATTTTGGTTTTAAAATGCTGGTTAGATTGTTATTTAAAAATTTATAACGATTTTTTAGACTCAACTTTTCTAAAATCTCATCATTTATACATTGGACTGTTCCTTTTTTATTTTCCAACTAAATACAACTCCCTACAATAATAAAGAATTCTGTTTATATTTATTATTAATCCAAATTCTTAAAATAATTTTATAAAAATTTATTATACGATTCATATTGATTTTCTAAATGAAATATTTTTTAATATTACCTTATAATTAAAGCCTTCGTTTTATTCCAAAAATAAAAGAGCAGCATTTTGATAAATATGAAAGACAAGGAATTGAGCCTATTATCTCTTTCTAAAATTACCACAAATGAAATTTTGATTGAAGAACAAATCGGAAGATTAGAAGCTGTTAGATTTCAAAATTTTAAGAAATATCTTTCAAGTCAAGAAGCTCTTAGACGAAAATTTATCATATCAAAAATTTTTGGATCGATCATATTTGGAATTTTACCAATTATTCCATTGCTAACTTATTTTCAAGTTTTAGAATTCATCAATGAAGCCACTTATCCTATTGAATTGATTTTATTTGCAGGGAGCCTTCTTTTTGGAATTTTTTTTCTATTCCAATTTTTTAATTTTTTCCTTATGGCCATGTTAAATACAATGAAGATTTTATCAGGAGATATTTTTAAATGGTTTGAAACCTTACCACTATCGCGAGAAAAATTAAAAAGGCTGATTCTATTAACTATAATTCGTAGTTTAGATATCCCAATAATTATTATTACTATTTCTTTTCCTGTTATTATGTATTTTGGGACGCAAAATGTTTTAATTTTTTTAATAAGCATAGGGATTTCGATATTAGAGACAATCTTTTCATTTAGTTTATTAATTCTCTTTGCTGAAAGATTAAATAGAGTTATAAATATAAATAAAGTTGGCTCGAAAAGAACACACGTAATTCGCTTATTAAACTTAGCAAGCTATATTATAATTGTAAGTGGTAGTGTTTTTTTAATCCAATGGGCTTTAAGTTCAATAGAGACATTCTTTATATTATTTTTTAGATCATTTTCTCCCACATTAATAATAATGATTCTAAGCATGATTCCTTTTCCAATCGCACCAGGATATCTAATATCAGCATTCATCGCACCCAACCGAATTCCAGGGTTTATATGGTATAATATACTCATTGGGTTTACTCTTTTTCTAATTCTAACCTATTTGATTTATTATCAATCGACTAAAAGTGTTCAAAAAACAACATATTCCAAATTAAAGGTTGATTACCCTTTAGATACAATTGATGCCAAAAATAGAGTGAAAATTAAAATTAAACCACCTATACTGGCACACATCCGTAAGGATTTAATAATTGCTTCTCGAAATCTTAATACTTTTTTATCTTTAATTATGCCAATTGTTATTGGATTTATTTTTACTTTTACTTATTATAGTACACGTATTGCTGGGATCACTCCATTCCAATTTGATTTCGTTCTAAATATGTTTGTTATTCTTGGTTTTAATATTTTTATTTCTGGTATGATTGTTAATGGTCTTCTAACTATGGAAGAATCTGGAAGTGGAATTTTAGCCTCATTACCACTTATACCTAGAAAACAGGCATACGCAAAATTAATTTTGATGAGTTTAATTCAAATTATTTCAGTATTAGCTCCCTCTTTGATGTATATTGGAACTAATGTTTTCTTTAATTCATTATTAACAGCATTATGGGCTTTACCGTTTGTCTTAGTACTCCTTTTTATTATGTTCGAGTTAAGAGTCTACTTATTCGGCAGATCTGTGCATTTCTATTTAATTGAAGAGATTCTTCCAGAAAAAAGGTTGAGAAAATGGATTTTGATATTTATGATTGAATATTTTATTTATTTCGTGATAGTTAACATTACTACAGGATTTTATGTGATTGGAGGGGTAGAAATATTATTCCTATTTGTTATTTTTTTCTCATTAAGTGGGTTTATACTCAGTGCTTTAGTTTTTAGAAAAATTTTTTTATCAAGAAGAAGAATTCAACTAAAAATTCCTATTGAAGGTGTATCGACTCGATTTACAGAACACAGGTTAATAACAATTTCGATGCTTATAATTTTAAATATAATCCTCTCCAATTTAATTTATCTTATCCCTCTACCAACTTTTCCTTATATTGTAATTGATAGACTCGGTTATGAGATATATAAATTTATTTATCTAATTATATATAATTTCATTTATGTCTTATTGTGGATTCTTATTGCGCCCAAATTTCTAGGAATTCCATATGGAAAAATGGGATTAAGCCAATATTTAAAAAAAACAACATTATCTAAAGGCAAACGCCCGCTAAATGACATTGTTAGAAATCTCATAAGTGCAACTATTTTTATCTTTCTCACTTTTTTTATAGTTATATTTATCTCTACTTATCCTACAGGAGTACCGCCTCCAGAAATCGTTGGAAATTATTACTTATATATTGCAATCTATATTTTTTGCTTTTATTTCTGGCAGGTTTATCTATTCATTGGCATAATATTTCCATTAATATCTAGTAAAGTTGAATCTTGGAAGGCGATTGTATTGACTGCTTTAATTTATTCGATATTTAGCCCACGCTTAGGATTCCACTATCTTTTTGGTAATATTTCTCAAATTCTAATCGATTGGATATATTTATTTTTACCTGGACTCTTAGCAACCTATATATACATGAAGAAAAAAAATCTTTTTATCACGGGGTCGATAATTATGAGTTTTGATTTCATAATAAGACTTATTATTGAATACACGATAATCATATCTATAACTATTTAGAGTCAAAATGATAAAAAAGGAAGAATGAAATTTAAAATTCAAATACTACTTTTAGCGAATTGTATTCGCTTTTATTAGAAGCTACTTCCAATGCTTCCCTAAAATTTTCCAATGAAAATTTATGAGTAATGAAATCGCTCACATTGACTTGCCCAGAAGATATTAAATCTAATGCTATTTGCATAGTTCGCTTCTTTTCACCCTCAAGAATTTCGGAACCAAATGTATTTGAAGCAATGAGAGTTATCTCTTTGACAAATAATGGTGTCCAATCTAATTCTAGATTTGCTGGTTGTCCTATTAATAATAGAGTTCCTTTTGGTTTTAATAGTCTGAGACTAGTTGTTAATGATGATCTATTGCCTACACAATCAAAAACAATGTCAGCTCCACCACCAACAAGTAGAGGATCTTGTAATGGAGGTGATACTGTCCTTACTCCCAGTTTTCTGGCAATTTTTCTTATAAATGTGCTTTTACTTGCTAGAAAAACTTCATCAACACCCAATTTTGTTGCAATATCAAGTTGGGATTGCCTTGTATCTAGAGCAATAATTTTACACTTAGAGAATACTTTCAATGCTAAAATAGTGGACAATCCCATAACTCCACAACCTACTACAACAACATTATCATCATTTTTTGGTATATTTTTTAGAACTCCATGGATTGAACCAGCTAAAGGCTCAGCAATTAATGCATCTTCAAAAGAAACCGAATTTGGTATTTTTATAATTTGACTTTGATGAGTAACTAAATATTCTCCCCAGCCTCCACCGGTGTCTTTACATAAACCTATCATAATTCCTGGAGCAATGTTACCTTTATCGAAATTATGGCATAAATTAAAGTTTCCATCTTTACAAGCTTCACATAATTCAAGACCCCTAGTTTCACAACTAAGAACCTCGTCAATTAATACTCTATCTCCAACAGAAAGATTTTTTACATTTGCACCTACTTCTGTAATTGTACCCACAATTTCATGGCCAGGAACTGTAGGACCTGAAACAAAATTAAGTTGGTACGTAGACTGATCAACCTCTAAGATATGGATATCAGTGCCACATATACCACCCAATTTTACCTGCACTTTTACCCAATTTTCATTTATTAACTGTGGTTCATTAATTTCCTCTGATTCCACTAAATCATATATTTTAGGTTTAAAATTAGGATCTAATAATTTTTTATTTAATAATTCAAGAAATTTTTCAATTTGTATTGTTAAAGCTTTCATGATAGGAAATTCGATCTTGTTTCACTTAAATTTTATCAATTTTGAAGATACAGAGAAAAAAAAATTAAAATTTCAACGGATACCAATTGCTATAAAATTCCCATACTACCCATAAGTTTTGTGGTATCAGGTGTTTCGAAATCAATTTTTACATCTAAAACTGCGGGTTTTCCAGAATTTTTTGCTCTTTCAAATGCTGGTTTTATCTCATTAGGATCAGTTACAACTTCTCCATAACAACCAAAACCTTCTGCACATTTTGCAAAATCAAATTCTGGAAGATCTACATCAATGTAACGTTTTCCCTTGAAAAGCTTCTGCCCAGATTTAATCATACCCCATGAGCTATTATTAGCTACTACGTATACTAGATTTTTTAAATTTAATCTTACAGCGGTTTCTAAATCTTGTATATTAATCATAAATGCTCCATCCCCTGCTATTGCTACAACCTGTTTATCTGGCTTTGCTAATTTAGCTCCAATTCCATAAGGGACAGCAGTACCTAATTGACCCATACCTGTAGCAGCTAAGCTCGAAAGTGGTTTTCGTATATTATAGTCGTAGATTTGTTCTGCTGCTGAAACTGAAATATCTCCACCATCTAGTATCAAAATTGCGTTTTTATCCATTGATTCATAAACATCTTTGATTAATCTTTTTGGCATTATAGGAGTTTTATCTTTTGACAATTTCTTATTTAATTTTTCAATATTATTCTGTCGAGTCTGAATCAGTTTTTCTAACCATTCTCTTTTTTCAGTTCTTTCAATTTTTTTCAGTTTCTCAAGGATTTGTATTAAAAATTGTTTGCAATCACCATGAATACCTAATGTTATTGGTTTAGCACGCCCAATTATTGATGGGTCGATATCTACTTGAATTAATGTTTGAGAATCTTTCCAAAAAGGCTCATCTCCATGTGCCATAGTCCAAGAAAATTTACACCCTAAAGCAAGAATTACATCTGCTTCAGGGATTACCTTCAATCCCATGCCTGCAACACCTGCTCCTAATAGATGTCGTGACTTTTCTGGTATCGTTCCCATCCCACTAACAGTTGTTAATACAGGTAACTGTAAATAGTCAATAAGTTCTTCTAATTCATTCCAGCTTTCTGATCGTGAAACGCCTCCACCTGATATTATTAAAGGCTTTTCTGCTTTTAATAAAAGATCAAGGGCTTTTTCTATCAATTCATCTTTAATAGCTGGTTTTTCAATTGAACGGTATTTTCCAATATTTAAAATGGGTAATGCATCCTCTTCGATTTCCTCGAGAAAAGCATCTTCAAAGATCTCCAATAAGACAGGTTGAGGACGCCCTCCTAGAGCTTCTCTAAATGCCTTATGAACTGCATCTGGAATCTCTTTAATTTTTCGAATGCTTTTTTGATATTTTGTAATTGGTTTATACATTGTGATTTGATCAAGACTCCCTTGCAAAGTAAAGGAGTCCTGAAACTCTGAATTCACTTGAGGTACAATTGTAATAACCGGGATATTGTCAGCCCAAGCAGCACCAACACCAGAAATTAGATTTGTTGCTCCAGGTCCGACAGTTCCAAAACAGACACCTGGAGTATTTGTTACTCTTGCCCAAGCATCAGCTGCATGAGCGGCGGCTGCTTCATGTCTAAATAAAACAGTATCTATCCCCTGTTCCCGACCCCATTGGTATATTGCATCATACATGTTTAAAAATTGTCCACCAGGAACTCCAAATAAATATTTGACATTTTCTTTTAGAAGACATTTTATTAAAACATCGCCACCATTTATCATTTTCATTTCTTCTGCCATATTATACACTTAAATAAATATATTTCATATAGTTTGATTTAAACTTTATATTTTTTAGTTTAAATAATTATCTAATTACTTTAATATAATGAGATAAAGATTCGGGGATTTTTTGGATAAAATTATGCTTTATGTTCAGGGTTTCAAGTCTATTAAATGAATTAATTTCATCTGGAATTTCCTCAAATTTATTGTAGCTAATATCTAATTCTTTAAGTAATGTAAGCTTCTTTATGGAAATAGGCAATTTCCTTATACCATTTCTTCTTAGGATTAATTTTTTTAAGTGAATTAGAGAGCCTATTGATTCTGGAATTGATGAAATAATAATATCATTGTGGCTATATTTTCTTAATGAACATAAATACACATTAATATCATGTAATTTAGAAAGAGAATTGACGATATCAGTGTTATTTTTAATGAATTTCCAATTGAAATAGTTAAAATTTAAAATTTCAACATGTTTATTTTTAATCACTAACCAAGGTTCTCCATCTTTAATATCACTTAACTCTTCAAAATGCTTATAAATAAAAGGATCAATTTCATAATTTCTTTTACCTTTGGCAAATAAGACCTCTAAATCTAAAAAAAATTTCGATTCTTGAGAGTCTACTCCAACTTTAGAAGAGAAACTTTCATTCCAACTAGTTAAATCCTTTTTAATTAATTTCAAATGAGGAGAATCAAATTTCTTTATGGAATCAAAAATTACCTTTAAAGGTAATGGAGATTTTTCATGTTGAATTATCCATTTTAGAGCAGGCAGGCTATCTTCTAGAAAATTATGAATTAAGTAATTTACAACCGAAGCTCTCACAATTGCACTTTCATCTGATATCATGTAATTTTCAAGAGTTTTAAATATAGTTTCAGTATAAATCTTTAGATTTCCTAATGTTTTAATGCTTTCTACACGCATTTCTGTATTATTGCTTCCTTCAATTAATAAAATTAACTGTTCTACAGCATTTTCCTTACTTAAATCTCCATTTATAAAAGCCTTCTGGATTTTTTCTGGTTTTGAAATTTCTTTCATTTATCCTCTTATGATCCGTTTCTTAAAAACTGATTATATAAAGAGTATAGAATTTCTAAAGCTTATTAAGATTAATCTTTCTTAAAATAAGTTTAAAAATCCAATTTAAGTTGCTCTATCTCTGCAAGGATAAGATCTGCGATTATTTCCCATTTTTTTCTCGTGTCAAGATCACTTAAAGACATATTTTTAATGGCTTTCCCCTTTTTAAGAAAGTCAATGGCTTCCTCAAAATTTCCTAAGATCTTATGACATATTCCCATCTTAATATACGTCTGATAGATAAACCAAATTTCTTTATCTAGTTCTCTAACTTTTTGGAATTGTTCTAAAGCATCCTCATAGTCATTAAAAAACATTAAAATTTCTCCTTTTGTATCATAAAAAAGTGCATTACTAGGAACCTGCTCGATAAGGTTTTGAATCATCTCTAATGATTCTTCTTTCTTATTCAGATATTGTAGCCACAAAGCCTTATAATTAAGAAGATCTTTATCTTCTGGATAAGTTTCAATTAATGCATTTATAATTTCTAATCCTGCTTCAGTATTCCTCATTTCTTTAAGAACATAAGCTCTTATCAACTGTATGTTCTTTTCTTCTTGAGGGAATATATCTAGCATTGTGTTTAATAGAACTATTACCTCTTTATATTTATTTAAATTAATTAAAATCTTACTTTTTGAATAATACAATTCAATATTGTTAGGGTTTGATAAAATTTCTTCTTCAACTAAATCCAATGCTTCTTCAATTCTGCCTTGTTGACTAAGATCTCCTTGTTTTTTGTTAAAATGATACGATTGAATCTCTTGCCAGATTAAACTTTCCAATTTATCGTAGCTGTCTCTTAATTCTTTCTTTTTTTCAATTTTATAAGCCAAATAATTTATGTATTTGGGTAACAATTTCTTTAAAGCTTTTCTTAAACCATTTGAGAATATTGTCCCACATATCTCATCTAAAATAGCATCAACAGCTAATTCTATTGTCAATTCAGGATTTTTACTTGAGGTATCTTCTGACAAATTATATAAGTATGTGAATTTAGCCACTTGTTCTTCAACAATGGCATTAAGTATCTTCTCTAATTTTTCATTAGCTTGAAAGTAATAGTCGATATCGTTCTCATACTCCAATTTAAAAAATTTTATAGGATAAATTGTATCTTCGACAATTCTTAAGACTGTAAAATTTAGTTTGGTTTCATTAATTCCATATTCTTTAGAAAATTCTTTAGGAGATATATACTCAGGAAATTTATTCGGATGATTTATGGAAATAAAAAGTAAGACCTTGTTAAAATCTTCCTCGTTGTCTAAAGTGAATTTGATTTTTTCAATATCATATGGTAATTTAATAACATTATTGATATATCGAAACTTAATATTCTTGTCTTTAATTTGATATTTTGTAAAGAATTTGTTAGTCTTCTTTGTGATCTCCTTAATACGCTGACTTTCTGCTTCTAAAATTGATTGTTTATCTAAATCATATTGTCTTAGCATATTAGTATATTCTGCTTTGCCTGCTTTGGTAATTCTATATTCTTTATTTTCCTTTCTTATAAAACTTTTTTTCTCGATTAAGAAATTCATATTTTTTGATAATGAGGACTGATTAATTGATAAAGGTTCAGTTAAAAAATCTGACCATTTACAATAATTGTTATTATATAACATCCAAAGAATCCAATGATCATAGTTCCTCCTTCTAAGTATAGCCTCAGGAGGATAACTCAATTTTCTTTTTTTCTTACCTTGAGATAATTCATAATATCTTTCCTTACCTTTTGATTTAATACGATAAACCTTTTTTTTCCTCCCATTTATTTCTACTGGAAGTTTTTGAGCATAATTATTATTCAAAAATTTGTTTAAATAATTTGATAAGGTTGATTTATTAATTACTTCTGTTAAACTTGCCCATGTACTAGACTCATTATTATTGAGCATCCAGAGTAGAAGAAATTCATTATTTTTTTTATATAAACCTAAAAGCTCTTTAGGAGGATAATTAAACGATTTAACCATACTAGATCTCAATTTTCATTTTATACACTTCACTATATTTTTTAATGTCATAGTATATATATATATTTTTTGTCTAGAACTTATCTCGAACTCTAGTTAGAGTTTCTGGAGATAAACTATTAATTAAACCTTAAACAAATTATGATTAATGAAATAAATGGGTGATAAATGAATGGTAAGTGAAGAAGTAATAGAAGATCATTCCAATCAAGTAACACCATTAATATGCTCAACAAGACTCAAAACAAGATTGAAGAAGAAAAGAAAAATAAAAAATTTCTTTTCAAACGAAGATGTTGTCTTAGTATTATTTAGTATATTGGCAAGTGCAATAATAATAATTTTAATGTTAGTTGCTGGTACCATCGGAGCTAGTTTTCCTACTAATGGTTGGTGGTTCTAAAACCACCAGGTTAGGTTTTATTGGGTGGACATATTAAAAAATAGAAAGGGAAGAAGAAAGAGGGCGGTTGAAAGGAGAGCTCATATTGTTATTTTACAATTGAGCTCTCCATAATTTATTCTTTTAAAAAAAAAATTAATTAAAAAAAGAGGGTGATTAAACTGACTGAAAGTAAGCAAGTTATAGTATCAAACTTTCAAGAGTTCTTCTATGTCTTTAAGGAAGATATAAATGAAGAACCAAAAAAAGAAGCTAGAATTGATATTCCATTTACAAAACAAGCTATTTTAGGTGTAAAGCCTACATCTGATAAGATGAGAGACTTGATAGAGAGAAAAAGAGTATCAAAAAGGTGGAAACAATCATTTAATTATTATTGTTTGCATCCTGAGAAATTTAAATTTGGATTTAAAGATTTTAAATGAGGTGACCTTAAATGACAGTTAGTAAGAAAATAGTTATACCTGATATAGAGGATAATGAAGAGATAATTGATGATTTATCAAATTTTAAACTTAATAGGATTCCAAGAAAGAAATCAAGAAAATCAATTATTAGAATTTCTACTTATTCTTATGGAAGTAATGGTATTCAATGGCACTATTTCTCCAAACGGAATAATAAAAAATAATCAAATTTTTTCTAATTTTTGTTAATCTTATTTTTAACTTTAAATTTTGAATTTGAATATAGGGAATTACTAAATCACAATAGAATTAAATATAAATCGTATACTAATTTACACATCTAAAATATTTGATTTTGATAAATTCATCTAATGAATGAAGGAGAACATAAGTTTCGATTTAAAATTACAGTTATTGGAGATGGGCAGGTAGGGAAAACCTCATTAATTAAAAAATTCACGAAGGGTCTATTTAATAAGGATTATATCAAAACTGTGGGGGCTCAATTTTCAATATATGATAAGTTAATTAACAGGGACAATATTCAACTAATGTTCTGGGATATTGCCGGTCAAGATGATTTCAATTTTTTACGTCCATATTTTTATAGAGATAGCATAGCAGCAATTATTGTATTCAGTCTTGAAGAAAATGAAATAGGAGAGGAAAGCTTTAATCACATTTCCGATTGGAATGAAGATGTTAATACTTTTTGCGGAGATATTCCTATTGTTTTGTTCGCAAATAAAGTAGATTTAATTGATAAAGATAATTTAGAATTGTCTAATATTCAAAAGATTGTAGATAGCAATAATTTTCTCGGGTACTTCGTAACATCTGCTAAAACTGGGCTTGGAGTTGTAGATGCGTTTAATGCAATTATTAATGAATTATATAAAAAATATAAAAGGGTATCAGCAGCTCTATAAAAATTAGATTAAAAAGCCTTATATATAAGATAATCTTCTTTTTTTGTAAAATATTGTATTTCTAATTTATTATAAAGATAAATCCATGCCTAAAGTAATCTTAGATAAAATAAAGAAAGCAGAACAACTTAAACATAACGGAGAGTATCAAAAAGCGCTCAAGATCATTACAAGTATAGAAGAACAAGGAATTATTTCTAAAGAAGATTTACTTTCATTACTTCTTCTCAAAAGTTCTCTCTTATTAGAGCTCAGGCATTTAAAAGAAGCCCAAGATCTTGCAGAAAGCGTTTTACAGCAAAGCAAAAATTTAAATTTGTATGATAAAGCTATTGATGCATTAAATATTATAGCTTGGGCTTATCGACGTCTTGGTAATTTAGAAGAGGCTCTTAATATAATAGATCAAGCGGTGGCAATTATAAATACTCAATTCTCAGAACCAGTTAAAGAAATCCAAAAAAAGCATGCATCTTTATATTTAATTAAAGGTAGTATTTTCTTTGCAAGGGGAAATTTAAATCGTATAAAAGAATGCTTAGAACAAGGTTTAAAGATTTCAAAAATAATAAAAGATCAGAAATTGATAATGCATTTTACTATTAACTTTGGTACCTATTATGGAATAAAGGGTAACTTGGAGCTCTCATCAGATTATCATAGTAAAGGACTAGCCTTAGCTAAGGAAATTAATGATAAACAAAATATCATTATTGCTCTTAATAATTTAGGCTGGGTTTTTCGAGAACAGGGAAAATTAGATGAAGCATTTAAAAATATTAATCAAAGCTATGAACTCTGCAAGGAGATAATAAGCCCTACAATGCCAATAGTTCTTGACTCTCTTTTTCATTTAGCTCTTGATAAAGGAGATCTTAAAGCAGCACATAAATATTTAGAAGAAATGAAGGAACTTAAAGAACAAGAAGAATATGAGATTATTAAATTAAATTATTCAATTAATAAAGCTCTATTGTTGAAAGCAAATCCTCGTGCTCGAAATCTTTTTGAAGCTGAAAAGATATTAAGGCAAGCCGTTGAGGAGGAAATTATTTTATATGAAGCTCATATAGATGCCCTCCTTAATTTGTGCGATTTAATTTTATTAGATCTTCGGAATACTAATGATCTTGAAATAATAAATGAGTTAAATCCTTTTATATCTCGGTTATTGGATATTGCTGAAGATAATAACTCCTACCCACTTATTGTGGAAACAAAACTCTTACAAGCAAGATTAGCTCTATTAACTTTCGACATAAACAATGCTCGAAAGTTGCTCTCAAAAGCTCAAGAAATCGCAGAAAAATATGGGTTAAATCGATTATCTATTAAAATTTCAATTGAACATGACGAATTACTCAAAAAAATAGATTTATGGGAAGATTTAAAAAATTCAAATTCTCCATTAAGCGAACGCTTAAAGTTAACCAGATTAGAAGAAGAAATGAAACGATTAATAACAAAACGCACTATTGAAGTTCCAATGCTAATAGAGGAAGATCCATTATTACTGCTAGTCATGACAGAAGGTGGAATTCCAGCATTTTCGCATGCGTTTTCTAGAGACTGGAAATTCTCTGATGAGCTTCTTAGTGGATTTCTAACATCATTTGATTCAATTAGCAAAGCAGTGTTTTCAGAAGGATTAGATAGGGCTAAATTTGGAGATCACACTATTCTTATTTATCCACTTGGCAATTTTTTAATTTGTTATTTATTTAAAGGTCAATCATATTATGCTAAAAAAAAGTTAGGGCACTTTACTACTAATATAAAAGAAAATTCTTCATTAGAACAGATCTTTAAAAAATTCCTAACAGATTTTCATACAATTCAACTTAATGAAAACCCGAATTTAGAAGAACTCATTAAAGATAGCTTTCTTATTACAGATCAATGGTTATTAAAAGAATAGATAATTAAATTATAGTAAAGCTTAAGATTAATCTTATTAGTTATTTTTCAGATCAATATTCAATTCCTAATAAAATAGTTTTAAAAATGAATGCTGAGGAAACTATTATATGGAATAAATGTAATAAATGTGGATTCTTGCAACACCAAACCCATTTAAGATGTTTAAAATGTAAGGGTGATAAATTTGAATCCATAGTGGTTTCGGGAACCTGTAAATTATTAACTTATACAATATTAAAAGCACCACCAATGGAATTCAGAGATCAGGAATCTTATGCTCTAGGTATTGTAGAATTTGAGAACGGGGTAAAGCTATTAGGACAACTCACTAATAAAGAGAATTTAAAAACGGGTATAATACTCCAACCGATATATAAAAAAATTTGTAATGATCTAAATGGAAAAGAAGTGTATTCTTATGTATTTGAACCATTAGAATAACTTATAAAATATAGAAATCTTCTCTTTATTATAATATTTTAAAAATATCATAGACTAAATTAAAATAATAGATATCAAATATTTTTATATTTTCCATGACCAATAAATTAAAAATAAGATTTTCTGGCAGAGGAGGTCAAGGGATCAAATTTGTAGGAAGTGTATTAGTCCGAGTTGCCATGGTTGCTAATTATTACGCGACACTTACAGTTGACTATACACCATCCGTTAGAGGGGGTCCCATTTTTTGTGATGTTATTCTAGATTCTACTCCTATTTCATATCCCTTCTGCGATAAAGATGCTGATATTTTTATTGCTATAGATCAAAAAGGATTCGAACGTGCTTCTGAATGTATATGTGAAAAAACAGTCTCTTTTATCGATGAGCATACAATTGCTAACCCCGAAGAAATCATCCAGAAAGGTAAAATCCAACGTGTTCCAATTACAAGACGAGCTGATGAAAAGAAAATGCCTAAGAGCGCGAATATTCTTTGTTTAGGATTCCTTTCTGAATATCTTAAAGAGAGTGGAAAAATTGATTTTAAAGAAGAATATTATGACCAAGTTTTAAATAATATGCCAAAAAAGTTTAGAGCTATTAATATTCAGAGTTATCAGCTTGGTCAAACTCTCTATCGGGAATTTATTAATAAAAACCATTAAATTGTATTTCTTTAATAAAATTTTCTAAGATTTGACTTTTAAATTCTTACAAATGTAGTTTCAGATGAAGAAATCGTTATTTAATGAATTTCTTATACTGTGAAAAAGCAAATTTAAAAGAGACTCTATTATTTTAAACCATAAGAGAAAAAAAATAGTCAGTGTATATATACAACAGGATGATTAAAAAATGTTAAAATCTAAACGGACACCCATTTTACCACCTCCAACCCCCGAGAAAAAATATGAAATATATATAGATTCTGAACAATGTGATGGTTGTGAATTATGTTTATCATTCTGTCCAAAAGAGATAATAGAAATAAGTGAAGATAAGTTCAATAGTCGTATGCTCCATTATGCAACCGTAGTTAAACCTGAAGAATGTGCAGGCTGCAGACAATGTGAACGGTTATGTCCTACAGTTTCATTATATATTTTAGAAACAGATATCAAAGAGGTCATAAAAAATGAGTAATTTAAAGTTCCAAGAAAAAAAAATACTAACTACGGGAAATTATGCGTGTGCCGAAGGTGCGATTACAGCTGGATGTTTATATTTTGCGGGTTATCCTATCACACCGTCCTCAGAAATTGCTGCCTACATGTCAAGACGTCTTCCTCAAGTTAACGGAACATTTGTTCAAATGGAAGATGAGTTAGCTTCAATCACAAGCTGTTTTGGAGCCTCTTATGCTGGAAAGAAAGCCATGACTGCAACTTCAGGACCCGGTTTTTCACTTATGGCTGAAAGTATTGGTTTGGGTGTGATGTTAGAAGCTCCAACAGTTATTGTCACAATAATGAGAGGAGGTCCTAGTACAGGACAACCTACAAACGCATCTCAATCCGATGTATATCAAATAAGATATGCTTCTCATGGAGATTATGAGATAATTGTATTAACTCCATCAACAGTTCAGGAAATGTACGATTTAACCATACATGCATTTAATTTATCTGAGAAATATCGTATACCTGTAATTGTTGCAGCAGACGGAATTCTAGGACAGATGATGGAAATTGTTAATATACATTCGAATATTGAATTGATAGAACGTAAAAAACCTCAAGTTCCGCCTGAGAAATATAAACCTTTTGAGGTCTATGATGATGATCTTGTACCTGGAATGGCAATAGCAGGAACGGACTATTCTTTTTATGTTACAGGATTAACTCATGATACAGAAGGTAATCCACAAATGACACCAGAGGCCGCAGAATTTCTCATTAAACGGCTTTGTGAAAAAATTAGGAAAGCAAGACCTCAAATTAATGATTGGGAGGAAAGGTATTTAGAAGATGCTGATATCATAATCTTAGCCTATGGTATTAATGCAAGGGGTGTTCCAGAAGTTGTGGAGCAAGCACGCCAAAAAGGATATAAGGTGGGATTTGTAAGATTAAAAACCCTATGGCCCTTTCCTGATGAATTAATGGAAAGAATAGGGAAAGTGGGGGCTTCAAAGGTTATTGTCTGTGAAATGAACAATGGAATGATAATTAGAGAAGTCCAGAGATTTCGCCATTTGTTTAATGTTTCTGGTATTACAATTCCCACAACCATACCATTTAGTCCTAAATTTATTTATGAAAGATTGATGAAGGAGGTTTAACATTTGAATCCATCAGATCAAATATCAGTCCCCCCTGAAGCACTTGGTCATCCCTTAGTTGATATGCTAAATTTACACCGTTTCATTTTTTGTCCAGGTTGTTTAATTGGGACCGTAATTACATCAATTACAAGCTGTTTAAAAGAAAGAGGATTTACATCTAAAGATTATGCTATTGTATCTGGAATAGGATGTACTGGTCGAGCTAGTGGTTGTTTTAAAGCGCCTGCTTTCCATACTACACATGGTAGAGCTATACCTTTTGCAACGGGTTTAAAATTAGCTAATCCTAAATTAAAGGTTATAGTTCTTTCGGGAGATGGAGATATTTTTGCTATTGGTGGGAATCATTTTATCCATGCTGCTAGAAGAAATGTAGAAATAACTGTTCTCTGTATAAATAACAATATATATGGAATGACTGGAGGCCAAGTTGCCCCTACAAGTCAAATTGGCGACATTACTTCAACAACCCCCTATGGTAATGTGGAACCTCCCTTCAATTTGGTAAGTTTAGCGGCTGCGGCAGGATCTACATATGTCGCGAGATGGCCTGCATATGACACACTTAGATTACAAAAAAGTATTCTTAAATGCATAGATAATCAAGGATTCAGTTTTATAGAAGTACTTGCTCCCTGTTTTGTCCAATATGGGTCAAAAAATAAATTAGGCGATGCTGTCGAGATGCTAGATTGGTTAAAAAAGCAAATTAGGATTAAACTTGATTGGCCTCCTCAGCAAGCAACTTTTGATTTCAAGAAAGGTATTATTATCTGTGGAGAATTTGTTGAAGAGGAACGTGAAGGATATAGCAAAAGAATTGAGCAAGTTCGAATTAATGCTCAAAGTAGGAAATTAGGAAGAGTAATTGAAGATAGTGAGTAAGTTTATGACTGAAAGTGAAAATAAAACTGAAATTCAACCTAATATTGGAGTTTTCCTATGCAAATGTGGAAAAAATATTGGCGGAACCGTTGATATTGATCAATTAGCAAAAGATATTGAAGAAGATACTAGAATCAAACTAGTTCAAGTTAATACTTATACTTGTTCTGATCCCGGTCAAGTGGAAATTGAAACAGCAATTAAAGAGCAAGGTATAGAGAAGATAGTTGTAGCAGCATGTTCCCCCAGATTGCATGGTCCAACTTGGAAAAAGCTTTTAAGACGAGTTGGTTTAAATCCTTCGCTAGTAGAAGTTGCTAATATCCGAGAACAATGTAGCTGGGTCCATCTTTCAGAGAAAGAAGAAGCAACTAAAAAAGCTAAAGAAATCCTTGAAATGGCAATCGCAAAAGCTGAGTTATTAGAAGCGATTGATGATATCACTGTTCCGATTACACGAAGAGTTTTAATTATTGGAGGAGGAGTAGCAGGAATTCAGGCTGCATTAGATTTAGCTGATGAATTTGAAGTTATTCTTGTAGAAAAATCACCTACTATTGGAGGAAAGATGGCCCTCATTGATAAAACTTTTCCAACAATGGAGTGTTCAATTTGTATTTTAGGTCCAAAAATGGCT
>SMTZ1_10006928_pt1 | contig 23211 bp, 16 predicted proteins | sample DeeMarSWOR136_30_FD_25667 | JGI IMG/M metagenome (IMG submission 25667) | reverse complement strand
CTTCACGCTGGCCACACGGCCATACATATCGGTGGTTGCTTCGATGATCACCACGCCTTCCACTCTTGCCTGGCGGGCGATTTCTGGATAAAGCGGCTCTACTTTTTTGATCAACTTGGGAGGTTTGATTTCTCCCACAGCGCGGATAGGAGCTTCGACCTCGCCGACGACACCGCCGAGCACACCGCCGACGACTCCACCGACACCCTCGACGCCGCCTTCCACGCCGCCTTCGATGCCGAAGTCGGTGAGTTCTTCTTCGACGATTTCATCGGGGATTTCCACTGGGGCGACGAGTTGGCCGGGTTGGATGTTGGTTTGGGCTTTGACGGGTTTGATGCGGGTTCTGGCTTTGGAGCTGGAGCGTTTTTTTGCTGGAGGTGGAGGAGGTGGAGGAGGTGGAGGAGGTGGAGCAAGAAAAGCGCTGTAGACTTCAACCTCTGGCAAGTTTCCCGTGTTAAGAAGAGGAAGGACGAGCATGGCTGCCACTGCTGTCACATGCAGTAAAAGAGCGATCGGAAATGCAAGCGCCTTTCTGAAGCTTCCTTTCTCTCCGATAAAGAAAGAGTCTTTGAAGAGTTCAGGAATATCTCCCTTTCTTTCTGGCTTTGTTTTTTCAGCCATTTTCTTACCTCTTACTTGATTTAAAACGAAGGATTAAAACAAAGTAAAGTAAAAGGGAACAGGACATATAGATCGAAGAATAAGTCCCTATTATGACACCGATCATCATGGTAAAAGCGAAGTCATTGATGACCTCTCCCCCGAATATAAATAACGCCAATACCGTCAGAAGAGTCGTGCTGGATGTGATGACGGTACGGCTCAAAGTCTGGTTGATACTGGAGTTCAAAATGTTCTCGAATTCAAGCTTTCTCAATATTTTCAGGTTGTCTCTGACACGGTCAAAAATGACGATGGTGTCGTTGAGCGAATAACCAACAATAGTCAGGATAGCGGCAATAACAGGTAAGTTCAATTCTCTGCTTGTCAGGGAAAATAATCCTACCGTTATGAGTACGTCGTGGGCCAGGGTTAGAATGGCTGCTACTCCGTAGGCAAATTTGAAGCGGATTCCGATATAGATGAGCATTCCGATCAAGGCCCAAACCGTAGCTTGTGTGGTTCTCCGTCTGAGCTCCTGACCGACTTGAGGTCCAACTGTTTCCCTTCGCTTGATAACCATGCTGCCTAGAAATGTTCTATTCTTCAGATCATTTATGATTTCGTTATCGATTCCGCTCTGTTCGATTTGATTAAAATCTTCGATAATACCTTTCTGTTCCGCCGACTGTCTTAGATCGATGATCGCTCCTGCCGCTTCTTCCGCTTTGTCGGGATAGGTCTCTCCGAGAAGAGCAATCAATGCATCCAATTCGATGACGTTGAGGTCTTTAAGGCCTTTTTCCTGGGATGTTTTGTCTACCTCAGTTTTGAGAGCATCAACCACTCTGTTTCCCATGATCACATGGGCTTCCAATTCTTGGTCGAGTTCTTCCTCGGGGAGCATGGTCCGTATGATATACTCTCTCTCTCCTCTTTCCACTTCCTGAATCTTGCTTGCTCCCAGTCCCGTATCACTCAGTGACTGCCTGAGCTCCCCGATGGGAAAGACCGATTTGAATCGAATCTGGACCAATGTACCACCTGCAAAATCCACGCCGTAATTCAGGCCCTTATGTACCCAGATATTGATGATTCCGACGGCTATAACGACAGCGGATAGACCGAAAGCAAGGAACTTGTATCTCATTAGCTTGAAGTTAGGCTTCTTGAATATCTGCATTTTAAATACTCAGCTTTTCTCTCTTCTTTTTTTTGGTAAGCGTGACGTCGAAGATTAACCGGGAGACGAACACAGCCGTAAACATGCTGGCTGTGATTCCGATAATCAGAGTGATCGCAAATCCCCGGATAGGACCTGTTCCGAACTGGAATAGAAACACAGCGGCAATGATAGTGGTGACGTTGGCATCCAGGATGGTCTTGAAAGCACGGGAGAATCCTGAAGCGATAGAACTCAATATGCTTTTTCCCTGAGCGAGTTCTTCTCGGATTCTCTCGAACACGAGCACATTAGCATCCACCGCCATTCCGATGGTCAGGATGATTCCGGCTATCCCAGGGAGTGTCAAATGTGCCTTGAAATAGGCGAGAGCACCTGCAAGGATAAGGATGTTCAAGATAAGGGCTGAGACGGCATTAACACCTGCCAGCCTGTAGTAAACCACCATGAAAATGAGTATCAGGATCAAGGCGATGATGATGGATGTGAGTCCCTTCCGGATGGAGTCTGCACCCAGGGAAGGACCTATGGTTCGTTCCTCGAGATATTTGATCGAGGCGGGCAGGGCACCCGCTCTGAGGGCAACCGTCAGGTCTTCTACAGCTTCGACTGTGAAGTTTCCGCGTATAATCCCCGTATCAGAGATCCTGTCCTCGATTGTGGCAGCCGTGATCACTTTATTATCGAGGACGACACTTAACAGTCTGCCCAGATTGTCAGAGGTAAATTTATAGAAGCGCCTTCCGGCCTCTGGAGAGAGCCGGAAGGAAACGGCTGGGTTGTTCCATTCATCCTGGGAACGCCGGGCATCACGGAGGTCTTCTCCGGAAACAATTGACACCTGATTGACGAGATAGTAATTGCCTCCCAGATTCCTTCGCTGGTCTCCAGGTAGAATTTCCATGGCTTCAGGGACCTTTCCATCGTATTCGGTTAATAAAGCCTCTTGCGTTGCTGCAGGGCCTGCTTCTACCAAGCGCCATTCGAGCCGAGCTGTCGTTTTGAGAATGTTTTTCACCCGCTCTGGATCTTCAATGCCCGGAAGCTCAACGATAATTCTTTCGCCCTGAAGACCTCCTTGCCGTTGTATGGGGATTTCCGAGAGTCCGAGCTCATCTACTCGGCCACGGATGGTTTCGATCGATTGCTTGACGGCCTGATCACGAAAGTAGGTTGCAGCATTGGCCTTCATGGTCATTATTGCATTGTTTCCGCTGAAGCTCGCGTCCCACTCTCCGAAATACTCATCTAGAAGATCTCTGACATCACGTTCCTTTTCAGGATCGAATCCCTGCAAAGAAATACGCCCTATTCGTTCGTCGCTTTTAACGATGGTGTCGTAGCTGATATCTTTTCTTTTCATCTGGTCTTGCAGACGAAGAATTTCCTGGTTAGTCTCGTTATTGATGGCGTCGTCTGTGACTACCTGTAGGACGAGATGCATCCCCCCTTCCAAGTCCAGTCCGTACCGAATTTTTGTCGAGGGTGGATAGGCGAGAAAGACAGAAAGGGCGATGACACCGAGGACGAGGATGATTTTCCAACGCAAATTTTTCTTCATCGTACTCTTCGGATTACAATTTTATTCATTATGGTTCTCTACTCCGAGTCTTTTTCAAGCTGCGTCAAGAATGCCTATTTAACTTCCTTTTTCTCGGAGAGAACAGCGGCTACCGCGTTTTTGGAGATATCGATTTTCACGTTGGAGGCGATCTTCACCTCGATTTTATCCTGTTGGACTCCCATCACGGTCCCGTGGATTCCTCCTGTGGTGATGATCTTCTCTCCAGGTTGGAGCTGCTGGACCATTTCTTGGTGTCTTTTCTGACGCTTTCTTTGGGGCATGATGATCAGCAGATAAAAGATCACAAAGACGAGAATAAAGGGAATAAGAGCAGTGAAGAGGCTTCCCTGTCCGCGTGCAGGGGCCTCAGCCTGTACAGTAAATGTGAAGAGACTTGTTAAAATCATACTCACTCATCCTCTACTTTTTCATTCATTATACTACACTTTAGCTGGCCAAAGGAATTTGATTGAATAGATTGCCTAATTTTTTGGAAGATGTCAAGATAAAAATGAAGGTTGTGTATGGTGTTGAGAATGGCTGAACCTATCTCCTGTCTTTCATACAGATGACGCAGATAGGCCCGGGAAAAGTTTTTGCATGTATAGCAGGAACAGCGCTCGTCAATCGGTCTGCGGTCTTTTTCATACTTCTTGTTTTTTATGACGATTTTTCCCGTACTGGTAAACAGTGTGCCGTTGCGAGCGTTTCTTGTGGGAAGCACGCAATCGAAAAGGTCGACTCCATACTCTACGGCCTGGAGGATGTCTTTGATGTATCCGATGCCCATTAAATAGCATGGCTGATCTTTAGGAAGAAAAGAAGAGGACCGTTCGACCATCTCCATGAATTGGGTTTTGGGCTCACCAATTCCAAGCCCTCCCAGGGCATAGCCGTCAAAGCCGATGTCCATCAACTCATCGATGCTCTGTCTGCGAAGATCCCAGTGGATGCTACCCTGACAGATGCCCCAAACATGTTGAGATGTGGGATTTTTCTGAAGGTAGGCATGAGAACGTTTAGCCCACTGAGTTGTGATTTTGACCGCTTGCTGGGCCTCTTTTTTCGAGGAGGGATAGGGAAGGAAGTAATCCAGAAGCATCATGATATCTGTTCCTAGATCCTGTTGAATTTGGATGATATTCTCTGGAGTGAGAAAGATTTTGTTTCCGTCCAGATGAGAGGAAAATTCCACTCCGTCTTTTTTAATCTTGGCAAGGGGAGTAAGACTGTAGATCTGGAATCCCCCGCTATCTGAAAGGATGGGATAATCCCAGGAAATGAAGGAGTGTGCACCTCCCAGTTTTTTTATAGTCTCTGTGCCTGGGCGAAGATACAGGTGGTAAGAATTGACCAAGATGAGTTGAGCTCCCAGGTTTTTGACGATGCTGTGGGGCAACGCTTTGACTGCACCTTGGCTTGCTACAGGTGCAAAGGCAGGAGTTTGGATAGGACCGTGCGCCGTGTGAATGATTCCTGACCGTGCTGAGGAGTGATGATCAGATGCGGTAATCTCGAATCGTTTTTTCATTATCCGTATTATACATTAATTCGGGATTAATTCGGGGACAGTATACGCGATTACTGAACTAATGGAGAACAATCAAGGGCTAATCCCTCAGGAGGAGAACCGGAAATAGATGATGTCTCCATCCTGGACGATATAGTCCTTGCCCTCGAGCCTGACTGCGCCCTTCTCTTTTGCCGCCTGAAGGGACTTAAATTCCAGGAGCTGCGACCAGGGTAGGACTTCGGCTCGGATGAATCCTTTTTCCATATCGGTGTGGACGACTCCTGCAGCTTTTGAAGCGGTGGTATCTTTTTTGATAGTCCAGGCTTTGACCTCCTGTTTTCCGATGGTAAAAAAGGTTATGACCCCGAGAAGATCATAAGAGGCCGTTAAAAATTTGGCTGCGCTGAGCTGCTTCAGTCCGTACTCCTCGAGAAAAACATCTTTTTCCTCCTCCTCGAGTTCGAGGATTTCGGATTCGATTTTTCCACAAAAGGCAAGAACATCAGTTCCTTTCTTGGGAGCAGAATAAAATTTTTCTGGAGTCTCGATCAAAGAAATGTCCTGTTCATCTACGTTAACCATGTGCAATAGAGGCTTTTGACTCAGAAATGCAAAGCTTCTGATAAGCTTGTCTTCGGATTCAGAAAGTTCTAGCTCACGTATCCCATGGCCTTTCTCGAGCTGAGTTCGGATGCGTTCATGCAGGGCTTTCTCTTTTTCACCCTCTGGATTCTTTGTTCGCTTTAGCTCTTTGTCCAATTTTTCCAGTCGGGATTCTACTGAAACCAGATCGGCCAGGATGAGCTCTTCTTCCATAGAAAGGATGTCTTCTGGGGGAGCAATTTTTCCTCGGGGAGGGGGGATCCTCTCATCTGAGAATGCTCTAACAACGTGAGTCAAGCCATCGGCCTTCCGGAGATGGCTGAGATAGGTTTCATCCTTGACTTCACCATAGGAGATACCGGCCAGATCGATGTAGTCGATTGACGCCGGATATTTCGTTTTGTCGGAGTGGAGCATCCAAATCTGGTCCAAGCGCTTATCCGGAACAGAGCATGTGCGAAGATGGGGTTCTTTTCTTCCACTCTCATAGGCGGATGTGTCTACCTTTGCTCCTGTCAGGAGATTGAACAGCGTGGTCTTTCCGGACTTCGGATAGCCGAATAATGCAAAATTCATTCTTCTATCATTATACTAAATCACAAACCAAGAAGCGAAGAGCGAGGTACCATGCCCGCTCGCCTTCGGATGCAGCTTACCTGACTGATGTTGAACTGTAACGAAGATGGAGATTCTTGAGAGAGTGGCAAGTTGACTTGATAAATGAAACGATAAGGGTATAATAGGAAGTTCTAGAAAATGGAAATGAAAAAATCAAAAGCTATTCTGCTTCTCCTGCGGCTGCCTTTCCTCACTGTCACCATAGGAGGAGTACTCCTGGGCACAGCTTTTGCCTCATGGAAAGACAACGAGTTTGACCTGGTCCGATTTCTTCTGGTTCTAATCGGCGCCTGTTTTTTTCATATTGCCTGCAATGTGGCCAATGACTATTTTGATTTCCGTAGCGGAAACGATGCTCTGAACATCAATGCTCTCGTTCCCTTTTCTGGAGGAAGCCGTATGATTCTCGATGGATTTGTGAGGCCGCAAGAGGCGTTAACCGTATCGATTACTTTTGCTGTTTTGGGTTCGGTGATCGGTCTTTATCTGAACTTTGTGTCTGAAGGAAATATCATCTTGTTCATAGGAGTGGCTGCTCTCTTCCTGATCTATGGCTACAATGGATTCCCTCTCCGATTGGTCAACAAAGGATTGGGCGAAATCGCCATTTTCTCGGCATGGGGTCCCCTCATGGTGCTTGGTTCCTATTATGTGCAGACCCAGGCATTCCCTTCCGTTTGGCCTTTGATCGTCTCAGTCCCTTCAGGGATTTTGACCACTCTAGTGCTCCTGATCAATGAGTTTGCAGATAGAGAAGCAGACGCAGCAACAGGAAGAAAAACATGGGTGATTCTCTTTGGATACAGGGCGAGTCTTTTGATTTATCTGATCTTGGCTTTTTTTTGCTTTGTCACTGTCTTAATCGGGATCTTTTTGGATGGATGGCCGTTATGGACACTATCTGTCCTCATCACCCTCCCTCTTCCTTTCCTTGTCTTTCGGATTGGCCGTCAGAATCTGGAGAAATGGCCCCAGTTTCTCCCTGCTGTCAAAATTACTATATTGATGAATTTCCTTTTTTTGGTTATATTAAGTGTTTCGTTTTTGGTGTAGCATGAAAAAAGAGAAAAAGGAAAAAAAGAAACGAGAAAAGACGGTCTTCCGGGAGTATTTCGAGCTTATCGTGGAGACGGCTGTGTTTGTTTTTTTCGTGATGACCTTTGTTGTCCAAGCCTTCCAGATTCCCACCGGTTCTATGGAGCCGACTTTGCTGGTGGGCGACTTTCTTCTTGTCAACAAATTTGCCTACACCGAGTCAGTTCTTCCCTTTGAGAAGGCCCTGCTTCCCAGCCGGGATTTACAGAGATTTGACATAGTCGTGTTCAAGTATCCCAGGGAACTGAATAAAGATTTTGTCAAGAGAATCATTGCCTTGGAAGGGGAAACAGTCGAGATCAAAGATAAACAGGTTTATGTGAACGGAAGTCCCATTCCAGAAGAATACAAGGTTCATAACGATTCTCAGGTTTACAGCAAGGCAGAGTATTACCAATACGACGAAGTCATAAGAGATAACTATGATCCTTTAACAGTTCCTCCTGGACATTGTTTCGTGATGGGAGATAACCGAGATAACAGCCAGGATAGCCGTTACTGGGGGTGTCTGCCATTGCATTTGATCAAAGGAAGGCCTTGGGTCATCTATTTCTCTTACAAAGCCGAACGCGATGCTTACCTGAAAACGAGTCTAAGAGAACGGCTGAGGAAGTTCGTCAATTTCATTCCTAAGGCAAGATGGGGACGCCTCCTTAAAGTCATCGAATAATTATCCATTCAAAATCTATTTAAGTTTTCCTTCAATTTTTTGTAGCTTTGTGGAGGTTTTGTCAAATATTTTCATATGATATGTATATGAGGACGAAAACTGAGGATGAGGATACCTCTCGAGGATTGAGCGGGCATGGTTTCTCTTCTGCCTGTTGACCCGCCGCTCATTTCGTGATAATTTTCCATCAGATGAAGTTCCTCAAAGCCTTGGTAAATTCCCTGTTCACGGGCATGTTCTTTAGTATTCTTCTTGCCCTGCTTGTTTACAATCTAAACATCAACCTCCCGTTCCAGTTTCTCTTTCTTGGGCAATTGTCATTGTTTATCTTCATTACTTATGGATTGCTCATCGCTCTCCTGTCTGTGCTGTTTTTTTTCATTTTGAAGTTTATTTTAGGGATGGACTTTAAGATTGCTTTTGTCTCACCATCTTTTCTGGCCTTGAGTTTCTCGCTTGTTATCACCTTTTTCCTGTTGATCTTTAAAACAAACTATGATTATTTTCTCGCTTTTTTCAATCAGGGAATACGCGATTTGCTCAACAGACAATTCCTTGCCCTGCTCTTTCTTGCAGTGCTCGGTTTCATCTGCTTTTATGCTTTCCAAAGGTATAAGAAAATTGTGATCTTTCTCTGCCTGTATTTCTTGTTTTTCTCCGCAGCCATGTATTATGTTTTCCAGCAGCGACTCTCCTATCCTCTTCCCGAAAGATTCGAAAAAGTGGCCAATTTAGAGGCTAAAAGAATTGATAAAAAGGTCACTATCATCGGGTTGGAAGGATTGAGTTTTGATGTCATGATTCCACTGATTAACGACGGCAAACTCCCAAATTTTGCGTGGCTGCTCCAGGAGGGAAGCTGGGGGAGGCTGGAGAATTTTTCCCCAACAGATCCGCTGATCCTCAATAGTTCCTTCAATACTGGCAAGTTTCCTTCCCGACACCGTAAGGTTTCTCCGTTCAAATACCGCATCCTTAAAACTCATCAGGAATTTGAAGTGATCCCTCGTTTTATATTCTTTGGACAGATTATGCGGACCGGCCTGCTTTTGAGGTCCGAACAGGATCCATCTTGGCGGTCTGATGATATCTGGAAGATTTTTCAAGATAATCAAACCAGCTTTCTCCTCAAAGACTGGCAGCAAGGCCAATTGATCGGCAACCCATCACAGAGATCTGAGACACGTTTCAACCTCATCTTCAAAGACCTCAAACTCGATACCAGTCAGATGTTCAATATAGTGAAAAATGCCTTTTTCACCGATTTTGAATTTGAAACCCAAATCATGCAGGAAAGAAATGAGATCCAGCCCCAAATTGTATATTTTATGTTGAGCGGTCTGAATATGGTGGAAAAAATTTTCTACAAGTACACTTTCCCAGACCTTTTTGGAAATATCGACCAGGATGAGATCAGCAGATACAGTTCTGTTATCGAGAAATATTATCAATTTTATGATGAGATCATAGGCAAGTATCTGGCCTCCCGGAAGGAAGATGAGCTTTTGATTGTGTATTCTCCTCATGGTATCGAGCCGCTTCCACTTTGGAAGCGGGTCGTGGAATGGATAATCGGCAATGCTGAAATATCGGCTTATCATGAGTTAGCCCCTGAAGGAGTGGTCTTCTTTCATGGGAGGGAAATTTTGAGGGGGAAGTATATCCAGGAGGTGAGGTTAATCGATATCGCTCCCACACTGCTTCATTATCTGGGTCTTCCCATTGGAAAAGATATGGATGGGATTGTGGTAAGCTCTATTTTCAGAGAGGAGTTTAAACTTGAAAATCCGGTATTATACATATCCTCATACGAGGAACATTCCATAAAGCAGCCCAATTGACATGAAGACTCCTGTGATAGCTCTCCTGACAGATTTTGGGGAGGAAGATTTTTTTGTGGGCTCTCTCAAGGGAGTGATAGCCACGATCAATCCCTCTGTCCCGATGGTAGATATCACGCATCAGGTGCCTTCCTTCGATGTCCTTGCCGGGGGCTTTATTCTACACGCTGCGTATAGATATTATCCGTCGGGGTCGATTTTTCTTGCTGTAGTCGATCCAGCCGTCGGGACGGCGCGAAAAATCCTGTTGGTCGAGACCGAAGATTATATGTTTGTCGCGCCAGACAATGGAGTGCTGAGCTTGGCATTGGAAGCCGAAAACACCAAAGCTTTGATAGAAGTAAAGAATTCCAAATATTTTCTCCCCCTTCCGAGCTCGACCTTCGAGGGTCGGGACAAGATGGCCCCAGTAGCAGCGTGGCTTTCAAAGGGAATAACCGCTTCTGAATTCGGTCCTCGTGTCTCAGATTATGTGAGGATGGATGTGCAGAAATCCCGGGTCGAAAAAGAAGAGATTCTGGGGCAGATTCTTTATGTGGATAAATTCGGAAATTGCATCACCAATGTACCCACTGAAGAGTTCCGCCGTATCAAGGATGAGACAGGAGAAAAGAGAGTGATCTGCCGAGTGGGAAAGAGGGATATTGCCAGGTTCGAACCAAGCTACTCCTTTGTCAGCCAGGGTGAACTGTTTGTTCTTCCTGGGAGTTTAGGCCTTATCGAGATAGCGGTGAGGGAGGGTTCCGCCCAGAAGCGGCTTGCCGCCCATCCGGGCGATCCCGTAAGGATCTTTTTAGAATAAAGGCAGAGACAGTGGAAGAAGAATCGAAACATTTTGAAGGGACCATCGAACGCATCGTTTTCTACAGCCCTGATACAGGATACACTGTGTGCAAATTCTCACTTCTTGATGGTCAATCGATAACCGTGGTAGGGTCTTTTCCCCCTCTTTCTCCCGGAGAGTTGCTGAAGATAAGGGGGCAATGGGAGATCAATCCGAAATTTGGAAAGCAGTTCAAAGTCGAAAGCTTCCTTCCAGTTCTTCCCTCGTCTGTGAAAGGAATCGAGAAATTTCTCTCGTCAGGATTGATCAAAGGAGTGGGACCAGTCTTGGCCAGAGCGATCATTCTCAAATTCGGGGAAAAGACCATGGATATCTTGTCTAAGAACCCGAATAAATTGAAAGAAGTGGAGGGAATCGGCCCAGTTAAGCTCAGGGAGGTAAAAAAATCTTGGGCTGAACACGAAGACATCCGGGAATTGATCATTTTTCTCCAGGAGCACAACATTTCAACCGCATTGGCTACCAAGATTTATAAACACTACGGAGACAGGTCTTTTCATATCTTGAGGAGCAATCCATACCAGGCCTGCCATGATATTTGGGGGATCGGATTCAAGACAGCCGATCAGATTGCTCTGAAGCTGGGTCTCGATCCCAATTCCCCCGAGAGGATCAAAGCCTACATCCGGTATCTTTTGGAAAAGGATAATGAGCAAGGACATGTGTTTTCTTTCGAGGCGGATTTAAAGAGAAACTGTATCAAGGAATTGGATCTCGAGAAAGAGGAGGAGTTCGATCGGGCTATTCAGGCACTCAAACAGTCTCAGTTGGTGAGAAGCGAAAGAGTCGATTCTGACTCAGCCATCTACCTCCCTTTCTATTACGAGGCCCAGCGGGATGTTGTGCAGAACATCCATAAGTTGGCAAAGGTTCCTATCCTCACTCCTCCCTTCGATGTGGAAGAAGCGATCGCTGATGTTGAGAAAAGCTTAGATCTTCGCTTTTCGGAGGCTCAAAAGCTTGCCATCAAAGAGAGTTTTCAGAAAAAAATCTTGGTTATCACAGGAGGACCTGGCACAGGAAAGACCACCATAGTCAAGGCTGTTGTCGATATCTTCCATAAATGGGGACGAAAGGTCCTGTTGGCCGCACCGACCGGACGAGCAGCCAAAAGACTTACCGAGGCAACTGGGAAGCATGCCAAAACCATCCATCGGACATTGGAGTTCAATCCGAAAGCTGGGACTTTTCGTAGGGAAGAACAGCATCCTCTCGTTGGAGATGCTCTGATTATAGATGAGTTCTCCATGGTAGATTTGCCGCTGATGTTCCATCTCTTGAAAGCTGTTCCTGAGTGGATGCGCCTGGTCCTCGTCGGAGACAAAGACCAGCTCCCTTCTGTAGGCCCGGGATGTCTTCTTAGGGATATCATCGAGTCCCAGACGTACAGAATGCACACCTCATCAATCAGGGAAAATCCTTGATCTACCCGCCAAAGGGGAGTACAGAGGCAGATTTTTTCTTTGTCCGCCAAGAGAATGTACAGAAGGCGTTCAGCACCATCATGAAACTCTGTGGATACAGTATACCTAATAAACTCGGAATCAAAGCGCTTTCCCCTCACATTCAGGTGATCAGTCCCATGTATCGTGGAATTATCGGTGTGGATAATCTGAATGCTGAGCTTCAGAAAAGACTCAATAAGTTCAGTGAGAGCCTCAGACTCGGAACCCGGGAGATAAGAATCCATGATAAGGTGATGCAGGTACGAAACAATTATGAAAAAGAGGTATTTAACGGAGATATAGGTGTTGTTGTGGATATTGACAAGAGAAATTACAGGTTGTATGTGGACTACGATGGCCGGGTGATCAAATATGATCGGGAGGAAATGAACGAAATCACACTTGCCTATGCCATCTCTGTCCATAAGTCTCAAGGGAGTGAATATCAGGCTGTGGTGATGCCCCTTCTGACTCAGCATTTCATCATGCTGCAGAGAAATCTTTTCTACACTGCTCTGACCAGAGCGAAGAAATTATGTGTGATTGTTGGATCATACAAGGCCCTTCACATCGCTATTAAGAACGATAAGCCGATTAAGAGGAATTGTCTTGTCAGGGATAAGCTCATCCATATACAGGATTTGCAGGGAGCAGGAAAGGGATAAAATGAGCAGAGTATGTATAGTTTATAGTAATAATTCTAATATAAATATGAGTAATAAATATACTGCAATAAGGAGGTGCCTATGAATAAGTCCTCTCGTTTGAAAGGAATCCTGATCGGGGTTGCTATTCTTTTTGTGGCTGTACTCCTTGCTGAGAACCTGATCGTTAAGGTCCAGACCACTTCTGTGAGGAAAGAACCTAAATTTTATTCTCCTGCAGTGGCCACACTAGTGGCAGGAGAGACTATCACCCAGATTTCTGCTCAGGCAGGCTGGTTCAAGGTGAAGACATCCAAAGGAGTCGAAGGATGGATACATTCGAGCGCAGTACAATCCAAATCATTCACCCTGGCTGCCATAGACAAATCCTTGAAGACTCAAGCCACAGCAGAGGAGGTGGCACTGGCAGGAAAGGGCTTCAACAAACAGGTGGAGGAAGAGTACAAATCCAGAAACAAGGAGTTGAGTTTTGCCGAAGTGGATCGTATGCTCCGAATAATTGTTAAAACCGAGGAGCTTCGAAAATTCCTTGAAAATGGCAAACTCGGAGAATTTGGAGGTCCCCGATGAGAAGTTCTAGAGTGAGATCTATCGTTTTGACAAGTGGAGCCGTGGCCCTGTCCATGTTTTTGATGACTTGCTCTACGGTCCAGGAGCAGATTGGGACGATAACGGGCGGCAAAGTCACCAGCAGCGATGTGGAGACCGCCACCAAGGTCACCAAAGCCGTGCGTAACAGCTTTGCGGATATCACAGAGGAGGAAGAGTACTATATCGGGCGGGCCGTATCAGCTATGATCCTCTCCCGCTACCCTGTCTATAAAAATGAGGCTTTGACGCAGTACGTGAATTATGTGGGGAACGCAACAGCGATACACAGCGATCGTCCGGAGACTTATGCTGGCTATCATTTCCTGATTTTAGACACCGAAGAAGTCAATGCAATGGCTGCTCCTGGAGGCTTCATTTTTATAACCAAGGGACTTTTGAAGCGATGCAGGAATGAGGAGATGCTCGGCTGCATTCTTGCCCATGAAGTGGGACATGTGACAGCCAAGCACGGCCTCCAGTCCATCAAAAAATCTCGTCTGATCGATGCCTTCACGATCATCGGACAGGAGGCAGTCAAGAGATATGGACCTGAAAAACTGGCCAAATTGACCGATATTTTTGAAGAAGTCTTGGGGGATATTGCCGAAAAGCTTATCGAGCGGGGATATGACCGCAAATATGAATACGAAGCCGATAAGCTTTCTGTTCAAATCGCCAATCATACGGGGTATGATGTCAACGGCCTCCTGGATTTCCTGGACACCATGGTCGATGACACTTCGACAGAGTCAGGGAAGGGATGGTTCAAAACCCATCCATCCGCCAAAGATAGAATGGGTAGAGCGGAAAAAGAAATATCCTCGCTGGCGTCAGCACCGTCTGAAAAAACAGAGCGGACCGATCGGTTTCAAAATGCCATGAAGAGTCTGAATTAAAGCTGTTATCCGGGATGAAAAACAAATGGATCCGGGGGCTGATCATCGGAGCCGCTGTTTTCGTGTTTGTCCTGATCCTGTCTATGACCCACATATTCGATGTCTGGGAGTGGAAAACTTGGGACTTGAGGCTTCGGCTATTCTCAGACCCTTCCCGAGCGAGCGAAAACATCGTGATTTTTCTTGTAGACCAGGACAGTCTCGATGTCTACGAGGAACAGCAGGGGATCTCCTGGCCCTGGCCCCGTGAGATGCACTCCTACATCCTTGAATACTGCAGAGAAGGAGGAGTGAGGGCTGTTTTCATCGATTTTATCTTCTCCGAAGGCTCTGTCTACGGTTTGGAAGACGATCTGGCATTGGCTGCGGCCATGGACCGATCCGGAAATGTTTTCCTTCCCCTCTCTTTGTCCAGGACGCCGAAAGAGGATGAGGAGAGCAATCTGGATTTATTGAAGAAGTTCGCTTTGAGCGAGAATCCCTTCCCACAGCATGCCGTTCACACCATGCAATCGGTGTCGCTTCCGGTAGAGAGCCTCATACATTCAGCGCAAGGATTGGGAAACACGACGTTTACACAAGACAAGGATGGGATTTACCGCCGGGTGCCCCTTTTGTTCAGTCTGAACGATCTTCTTTTGCCTTCTGTTCCGTTAGCGTTAACCCTTTTTCATGATGCAGATCCAACTCTTGCTCAGGTTCCTTTCGACTCCTCAGGCCAGATGGTGATCCGCTATTATGGTCCTACCGGCACATATGCCAGTTATTCTGCTGCAGCTATCATTAATTCCTTTGCGCAGGTGCAGGAGGGGAAGACACCTCAGGTTCCGCCTGAAACATTCAAAGGAAAGACCGTCTTCATCGGAAGCAGTGCACCGGGAATCCTGGATCTGCGCTCTACGCCTCTCAGTCCAATCTGTCCAGGCGTCGAGGTTCTGGCCACCGCTATGGATAATCTTTTGCAGAAAGACTTCATCCGCATTCCTCCCCTGTTTGTTTTTCTTTTCTTCCTGTCCCTATTGTGTTTTTTCACCGGCATCGGGACATCTCTTTTAAGTAAAACCTGGATGACTGTTCTCTTTGGCTTATTTTGTCTCGTGCTCCCCTTTGCCTTTATCTGCCTCGCATTTCTGGCCGGATATTGGCTCGAGTTTGTCGCCCCTGGTTTTGCTGTGATTTTGAGCTTCACCTCGGCGACTCTTCTCAATTACAGCCTCGAAGGCCGGCAGCGGCGGTTCATAAAAAGTGCTTTCCGCCACTACCTGAGTCCTCATGTTATCGAGAAGGTATTAGAGAATCCTTCTTTGCTTCGATTGGGAGGGGAGAAGAGAATCATTTCCTCTTTTTTCTCCGATGTTGCCGGATTCACATCTATATCGGAGAATCTATCTCCTGAGGAGTTGGTACATCTTTTGAATGATTATCTTTCAGAGATGACAGAAATCATCCTCTCCTTGGGAGGGACTCTGGATAAATATGAGGGAGATGCTGTCATCGCTTTCTGGAATGCCCCTCTCGATCAGCCAGACCATGCCAAGAGGGCCTGTCTGGCAGCACTCCGGTGCCAGAAAAAACTGGAAGAATCGAGGCCTGTTTTTGCTGCAAATTTCGGACACGAACTCTATATGCGCATCGGGATCAACTCTGGACCCGCTGTTGTGGGCAATATGGGCTCCCACAGCCGCTTCGACTACACGGCCATGGGGGATACGGTGAATCTGGCCTCCCGCCTTGAGGGAGCCTGCAAGCACTATGGGCTTCCTATCCTGGTTGGAGAAAGCACATTCAGTATGGTTAAGGAGGACATTCTGGCGAGGGAGGTGGACCTTATCCGAGTGGTAGGGAAGAGCAAGCCCGAACGGATTTATCAACCAATCGGGAAAAACAATGAGGTGACTCCCGATGGGATCGAGAAGATCACCGACTTTCACAAAGCTCTCCAGTTTTACAGGAAAAAGCAATGGGATGAAGCCCTGCCTCTTTTCGAAAGCTTCGAGAAGGATCGAGTGGCGCAGATATATGTGGACCGCACCCTTCGGCTCAAAAAGTCCCCTCCTCCTGAAGACTGGTCTGGTGTCCACGAATTGAAAGAAAAATAGAAATGGGCTTTGAATATCTGTTAATATTTTGATAAAAGCATATATTATCAGCAATTTTTATGAATAGTTCAGGCTGGAAAAGGATAACAAATGACAGAAATATTGAATCTCGAATTTTGGGGAGTAAGGGGGACATGCCCTGTTTCTGGTAAAAATTGGCGCACTTATGGTGGACATACTCCCTGCTCATCTCTCGAACCTCCTGATGGAAGCATACTCATCATAGATGCAGGAACAGGTATCAAGCAGCTCGGAGATAAGCTCCAGAAAAGAGAGATCGGACGATCTATACACCTGCACCTCTTACTCACTCACTTCCATCTCGATCATATAATGGGCTTGCCTTTTTTTATGCCCCTCTATTCCCCTGATGTGACCTTGACTATCTATGCTGATTGTTCGCCCCAAAAAATTGAAGAATACCTGAGCGGTTTTATGGGAGGGCATTATTTCCCTGTCTCATTCATGGAAACACAGTCAAAAAAAATATTCAAACAGGTTCATGGAGGAGGCATTGAAATAGGAGAAAACCATATTTCTCTTTCTCCTCTTCATCACCCGCAGGGGAGCGTCGCCTATAAAATTCAGTCGAACAGCAGCATTGTGGTCTTTGCAACCGACACCGAACATCCTCCTGAGGGCATCGACAGGAGACTTGCCGATTTTTCCACGGATGCAGATGTTTTGGTCTATGATGCCATGTTTACACCCCAGGAATATGAATCAGGAAAAAGAGGTTGGGGGCACAGCACATGGTTGGAAGGAACGAAACTGGCGAAAGAGTCAGGAGTCAAGAAACTCTACCTTTCTCATTTTAATCCCGAACATACCGACAGTCAGATAGATGAGATAATCGCTCTGGCCCGAGAGCAGTTCGAGCAGACATTCGCCGCTATAGAAGAGAGCGGTTAAAGGAAAGGAGGACCGATGGATACCATCTCTTCTTCCCCGATCGCCTTATACTTCGAGATTTTTTTGATTTTTCTTTCTGTAGCGGCCACAGCCTTGCTGTACATCCTTGTCCGGTCTTTTATCCGAAGAGTCTTGCTTCCGAAGGGAAAGGCTGCAGGCTCGCTTCTTTCAAGATTAAACGTTCCGATCGTTTTTTTGATCGTCACTTTGATCCTGAAAATAGAGCTTGTACGGAATGCCCTTTTTCCTTCTCAGAGGTTTCATCCCTATTTCGATGCTGCTTTAGTTTTCTTCTTCATCGTCTTCCTGATCAGGCTTGTGGATGGAATTCTCCTTGGCTGGCATGAGCGGCGCAGGGTGGAGTTTCCTCTACCCAAGGTTCTTCACAGTCTGATCTTGGCGGTTCTTTACCTCACCATCCTGTTCATCATATTCAGAGGTCTTCTCGGGATCAACATCACCCCCTTCCTGGCGACTTCAGCCATCCTAACCATGATTTTAGGCTTGGCCTTTCAGGGCGTGCTCAGCAACATCCTCGCGGGTATGTCACTCACCTTAACCAAGTCTTTCGGCAAGAATGACTGGATTCAGGTCGGCAAGGACGAAGGGATGGTGCTCGATACCAACTGGAGGGAGACGCGCATCTTTGACCGGTACTCGAACATCATTGTTTTACCCAATAATATCGTGGCTTCGGAGAACATAACGAATTTTTCTCAGCCCAACAGGAGAACGGCTCTGACCATCCCGGTGAAGGCGAGCTATGATGCTCCACCTTCAAAGGTGTTGGATGCTTTGGTTGCGGCAGCCTCAGATGTCCCTCAAGTTCTGACCACGCCCGCGCCCGAAGCCTATGTGCTCAGCTATGAGGACTTTGGAATTTCCTATCTCTTGAAGTTCTGGATCACAGATTTCGCCCATAAATATCCAATCATGACCAGCGTGGGGAGGCTGATATGGTACAAATTCAAGAGACTGGGCATAGAGATTCCAATCCCGGTCAGCGGTAAGCTCGGAGAGGTCCTCAAATCTGTGAGAGAACAGGCCGGGATTCCTTTTCTGGACCTGGAAAAGGAGCGGAATTTTTACGACCTCATGAAATCGTCATTTCTGAGGCATCAGGAAGGCGAGAAAAAAGGATCTCTCCTTGTCTCGGAAGACGAGATCAGAGATCTGGCAGGATTTGCTAAGAGGCACCGTTTCACAGCCGGCGAATATGTGTTTAAACAGGGAGAAAAGGGGGAATCCTGCTATATCCTTGCAAGCGGAAGGATAAAAGGTGAAATTATCTATGAGGAAAAAGGGAAGAAGTACACGTCAGAGTTCACGGTGGAGCCCGGGGGTTTGTTCGGAGAGATGTCTCTCTTCACGGGTATGCCCAGGACAGCGACGGGATTGGTGGAGCTGGAATCCGAACTTCTAGAAATCGATACTGAAGGCTTTTCGCGCATTCTGGAGAAGAATCCAAAGCTGGCTGAAATAATGGCCGATTTGGTCAGCAAAAGAAATAAAAAGAATCAGGAATTCTTGAAGAAGATAAAAGAACTCTCTGAGCAGGACATCAAAACAAGCACGAATAAACACTCCATTCTTAGCAGATTGAAAAATTTAATCCTCAGAAAATAGCCTTAAGAGTCATAATGGCGGGAAAAGGAAGCATTCCCCAATGCTCTCTTCTACGGCCACGGAGTTGGAAATTATTACGCGGGAAAATCTGAAATTGACATGTTTTTCTCCCTGTGTTATTAATTGTAGCGGGGTAAAACTTGAATCCAAAGGAACGATGTGGAAGGAGTAGGGAAAGGATCCTTTAGTCGCCTTTCTGCTCAAAAAAAAGAGTCTCTTAAATAGCCAAAAAAATGGATCTAACGGGACAAGAAATCAAACAATTTAAAATTCTCAATCAAATTGGCAAGGGGGGGATGGGTGAAGTCTATCTTGCCAAGGATACGATTCTCGATCGAAAGGTTGCGATTAAATTTTTAACAGCAGAAATGCAGCAGGATCCTACGGCGAGGCAGAGATTGCTCAAGGAGGCGAGAGCGGCAGCAGCCCTTGATCATCCGTTCATTTGTAAGGTGTACGAGACGGGCGAGGTTCAAGGCGAGGGATTCATCGCCATGGAGTATGTCGAGGGTCAAGACTTGAAGGAAAAATTGGAAAAGGAACCTCTTTCCCTTTCGGAATCTCTCCGCATCACTCTGGAGATAGCTGAAGCACTCGAAGATGCTCATAATAAAGGGATTCTTCACCGCGATCTCAAGCCTGCTAATATCATGATAACTCCCCAAAACCATGTCAAGGTCATGGATTTTGGGCTGGCCAAACGATTCCTCTCTGGGGAAGAAACCATCGCTCAGACGATCACCAAAGCCACGGAAACAGAACAAGGTGCCTTGATAGGAACCTTAGCCTATATGTCACCGGAGCAGGCTAAGGGAGAAGAAATCGATGTAAGAAGTGATATTTTCTCCTTGGGCATCATACTACAGGAGATGATTGCAGGGAGCCATCCTTTCTACAAAGCGAGTGCCATCGAAACACTGAGTTCCATTCTTAGGGATCCACCTCCGCAAACCCAAGTCAGGCCAAAATCGATCAATCCCATTCTTGCCCCAATACTGCGCAAAGCCCTCGCAAAAAAACGCCAAGACAGATTTCAAAATATGAGTGATTTTATCGATGCTGTTCGAAATCTTCAGAAGGAGATCACAGGAGAAAGGCGCTTTCCTCTCCGCAGTTGGCAGATTGGTCTCGCTTCTGTCCTCGTTATTGGCATGTTAATCACAGGAGTTTTGTTGCTCGTTCGCCGCTCGCCAGTAAGTCAAGAGGCGGCTGAAACGGAGACAATATCTGTGCTCATTGCTCACATTCAGAACCGAACAGGGGATGCGATTTTTGATGGTGTCCTGGAGAAAGCTTTGGATATCAGTCTGGCAGATGCCTCCTTCATCCATATTCACAACCGTCAGGAGGCGCTCAAACTGGCAGTTGAATTCGATCCAAGCGCTGGGGAGACCCTCAACGAAGAGCTCGCTCAATTAGTGAGCCGGCGCGCAGGAGTCAATGTAGTTGTGGGAGGGTCGATTGAGCAGAGAGGTGAAGGATATGCGATTGAGATATGGGCCCTGGATACAGTCAAATCCGAGAGAGTTTATGAGGAGACGATAACCATTGGAACAAAGAGCGAAATCTTAAGAACCGCCGATAAATTTGCAGCTGATCTGCGGTCGAATCTGGGCCATATTCCTGCCGATTCCTTGGAGGTTCTGACGAAAGAAACGTTTACAACCACATCGCTTGAAGCAATGAAAGCCTATGCACTGGCTCAGGAGCTCGATGATCAAGGCAGGTCGGAAGAGGCTCTCAACGAGTACCTCAGGGCTATCGATCATGACCCGAATTTCGGGCGTGCCTACTCAGGCGTGGCTCTCATGTATTATAACAGTGGCCGATTTGAAGAAGCTGAAGTTTATTTTAAGGAAGCTTTGAAACGAATAGACCAGATGACTGATCGAGAAAAATATAGAGACCGAGGCTTGTACGCCATTATGACGAGAGATTTTAAAAAGGCCATAGATGAGTTCAATGCCTTATTGAAGCAGTATCCGGGAGATTATGTGATTCATGCCAACCTGGCCATAGCTTATTTTTATGCGCGCAATATGCCCAAAGCCGTCGAAGAAGGACGCCTCGATGTGAGATATAATCCTCAAGGTGTATGGTCCCATTACAACATGAGCTGGTATGTCCTTGCAGTCGGAGATTTAGAAACAGCCGAGGAGGAATCAAGGAAAGCACTGGAACTCGAGCCTAGTTTCGAAAAAGCCTATGTTACTCTGGCATTGACACAGCTGGCAAAGGATCAGCCCGAAAAAGCGCTCGAGACATACAAAAAGCTTCAGGATTTAAACTCTTATGGAAGGACACTGGCCGCAACAGGTTTGGCTGACCTTGCCCTCTACCAAGGTCGACTGAGTGAAGCGGTTGAGATTCTCAAGGCAGGAATCGCCTTTGATCTCGAAAACGGCCAGAATTATGATGCTGCGGAAAAATGCATCATGCTTGCTCAGGCCTATATTCTTCAGGAGAAAAAAGATCTTGCTGTTAACTTTGCAAGTCAAGCCGTAGACATATCCGATGAACCAGATGTTCTCTTTTCTGCGGCTCAAATCTATTTGAGTGCTGGTCAAAAACAAGAAGCTCGCGATTTAGCCGCAGAATTGGATAGGAAGCCTCAACCCGAACCTCGTCTGTATGCCAAACTGATAGGGGGGGAACTGAGCAGGTCAAGAGGTGACATTGGCAATGCCGTGAGCCTGTTTCATGAAGCAAAGGATATCATAGACTCATGGATCGGCCATCTTTTCCTCGGACGGGCTTACCTACAAGCTGAGGACTACACTGCAGCCTATTCAGAATTCGAGACATGTCTCAAGAGAGGCGGCGAGGCGGCTTCAGTATTCCTCAACGACCTCCCGACTTATCACTATCTGCCTCCTATCTATTACTATCTCGGCAGGGCCCAGGAGGGACTGGGCAGTGAGGCGGCTTCCGATTCTTTTAATAGATTCCTGAAAATCAAGGAAAAGGATGATGGAAGCGACCCCCTGGTCCAAGACGCTCGCCGTCGCTTAGAGAACCTCTAACCTTCGATTTCTTTTAGAATATCTATTGTTCCAAATGCTGTTTGTACCTGACCGTCGCATAATCGAAGCCTGTTCCGCTTCCTTGGCTCCTCCCCGTGACATAGATATTTCCTGCTGAATCAACCGCAAGTGCAGCAGCCTCATCGTCGCCGTTTGTCAGGGCATTGTCATACCTTACCCGCCAGATCATGTTTCCAGAAGAATCGTATTTTATCGTGAGGTAATCGAAGCCTGTTCCGCTTCCCCGGCTCTTCCCGGTGACGTACACATCTCCTGATGAATCGAGAGCGATGTCGATGGCTTCATCAGCGCCATTTCCGCCATCAAAACGTGCCTCCCAAACAACGGTACCAGCAGGATCATATTGGATCGTAATGTAGTCAAAACCGGTTCCACTTCCTTGGCTCCTACCAGTGATAGTGACGTTTCCTGATGTGTGGACAGCGACAGCGACAGCTTCATCATTACTGTTCACACTGCTGTCGTTATACTTTGCAACCCACGATTGATTTCCGTTCGTGTCATACTTTATGGTTATGCAGTCATAGCCGGTGCCGCTTCCTTGACTCCTGCCTGTGACATAGACATTTCCTGCTGCATCGACGGCTATGGCAGCAGCTTCGTCATTGTATCCGCCATCATATCTTCTTATTTTGCCGGCTCCTTCATCAGACCAAACCGGATTCCCATCAGGGTCATATTTGATCGTTACGATGTCGTTGTTCGAGCCGTTATCGCTGAAGCCAGTGACATAGACATATCCTGCTCCATCGACGGCTATGGCGGTGGCTTCGTCATGACCATCGACGGATTCATTGTTGTACCGTGCTCCCCAGATCTCTCTTCCCCTTTCGATGTCATACTTTATGGTGTAGAGATCATTGTGCAGGATATCGCTCTGTTTATCCAGACTGTCTTCGCTTCTTCCGGTGATATAGACATATCCTGCATTATCGACGGCAATGGCAACGCCTTCGTCGTTGCCGTTTCGACGCGCATCATACCGTACATCCCATTCGAGCTCTCCGGAGCTGTTATATCTCAGTGTTTCGATATCAGAGTGTTTGTGGGGCATACCTCTGAAGCTGCGGCCTGTTACAAAGAAATATCCTGAATTATAAACAGCAATTGCATTCCCGTAATCTCCCTCGTGCGCAGGGCCATCATGTCGATCACTAGAACGTTCGTTTCCGTCGCCATCATAGCTGATGGTGTAGAAATCAGGTCCAGTAGGATCTCCGAGACTTGTCCCTGTCACAAAAGAGTTTCCTGCTGGATCGACAGCTATATCGCTTGCTTCATCATCCCCGTTCACAGGATCGTTGTTATATCTTTTTACCCACGCCTCCAGTTTCATAAATACTGATTCTATGGTGTGATCGGCTTGAACATTATAGAACGTATACGTCGTTACGGGCCC
>SMTZ1_10012605_pt1 | contig 23212 bp, 23 predicted proteins | sample DeeMarSWOR136_30_FD_25667 | JGI IMG/M metagenome (IMG submission 25667) | reverse complement strand
CTCTTCGTCGAGAACACAGTGGATGCCGCCCGGGAGAAGCATGTGCCAGTGATGGAAAAGACCGCCAGCGGCTTCACGGTGAAGGTAGGAAGCGTCGCCCATCCCATGGAGGAAGAGCACTACATCGAATGGATCGAAATCATCGCCGATGGGAAGGCATACCGCCAGTTCTTGAAGCCCGGAGGTACACCTGAAGCCACATTTGATGTCAAGGCTGAGAACAGTACGGCCCGTGAGTACTGCAACATTCACGGGCTATGGAAGGGGTAATGACCATGTTAAACCAGAAAATAGAAGCCGCCCTGAACAAACAGCTGAATGCGGAGCTGTACTCTTCTTACCTGTATCTTTCGATGTCCGCCTACTTCCAGTCGACAAACCTTCCCGGTTTCGCGAATTGGATGCGCATTCAGGCACAGGAAGAACTGGTTCACGCGATGAAGTTCTACGACTTCATCAACGACCGTGGCGGCCACGTTATGCTGCAACAGGTAGAGGGTCCGCCGAAGGAATGGTCTTCACCCCTCGATGCGTTCGAGAATGCATACAAGCACGAGCAGAAGGTTACCGGCCTCATCAACGACCTTGTCAACCTGGCTACTGGCGAAGGCGACCATGCCACGAACATCTTCCTCCAGTGGTTTGTCACCGAACAGGTTGAGGAGGAGGCTTCCGCAGACGAGGTGGTGCAGAAGCTCAAGCTCATGGGCGATGCAAGCGGTGGGCTATTCATGCTTGATCGCGAGATGGGCCAGCGTGTATTCACGCCTCCTGCTGCCTCAGCTGAGGGTTGATGGGATCAAGGCGGCGCTAAACCCTTACGGGCGGTTGGTTGCTATCGTGGCTGAGCCACGTGGTGGAAGAGCTGGTCCCCCAGAGGTTGGGCAAGGACAGGATCGAAGCTATCATCAAGGAGGAGATGGCTCATATAGCCTCTCTGAGCAAGGAATTGGCGGCCCTGTCCCATGAGCTCAGTTGAATGAGCCGAGCCATGGGCGTATTCGGTTTTCCGTTGATGACGAGGGCCTCAGAGAGGTTTTTTTGTAATCCACACAAAGAGGGTCTCATTCATTGTATCGACGTGCAGGATACTCAGGATACTAATGAGAGACCGGGGCTTGGGGTTCTAGCTAAAGAAATGCAGAAACTGGAGAAAGAGACGTTTCTGGATAACCTTACGACCATCGGATTTGAAGCCCAATCGGGGGATGTTTGTCGGAATGACGTGAAACGCGCCACCGACACACGGTTTCCCTCACGCGAAAAAAGACCGTGGGAGAATCAATGAAGAACGACAAGGATAATAAGACGAGGCACATTATGAACATCCTCATCGGCGGAGAGGCGGGCCAGGGGTTGGTGACGGTCGGCCAGATACTCGCCAAGAGCCTTGTACGCAGCGGCTATTCGATCGTTGTGACCCAGGACTATCAATCTCGGATTCGCGGTGGGCACAACACCTTCGCCATCAGGGTGGGAGTTGACGAAGTCATTGCCCCCCGAGAGGAGGTCGATCTCCTGGTCGCCCTCGATCCGGGGACGGTGAAACTCCATAAGGAGGAGATGTCATCGGAAGGTTTGATCATAGCTGATGATGCGTTTGGCTTAGCTGAGGAGGCCACCCTAAAAATACCCTCTCAGCAATTGGCCTCGGATCAATACGCTAATACTGCCGCCTTGGGAGCTGTCGTTGCCGTGCTCGGTCTGGACAAACAGGTAGTTGCACGGACGGTGGAAGATTACTTTGGTAAGGCTCACCGCGAGATTGCTGAGGAAAACAAAAAGGTGTTGGAAGAATCGGTCCGCTGGACCGCCGGACATTCAGTGGCTTTTAAGAAGTTGCCCTCCATTGCTCGTCCACCCCAACGCTTGATGATGAACGGGAACGAGGCGATCGCCCTTGGAGCCATCACTGCAGGGGCAAAATTTTACTCATTCTATCCCATGACGCCTGCTACCTCTGTAGGCCTGACCCTGGCAGGGTGGGCACAAGAGATGGGTTTGGTCGTGGAGCAAGCGGAGGATGAGATCGCCGCTATCAATATGGCCTTAGGGGCATCCTTCGCCGGGGCACCCAGCATGGTGGGTACCTCCGGTGGTGGCTTCGCCCTTATGGTTGAAGGGGTGAGCCTCGCGGCCATGACCGAAACACCTATGGTGATCGTCGTGGCCCAGCGCCCTGGACCAGCCACTGGTCTCCCAACCCGTACCGAGCAGGCCGATCTGGAATTTGTCCTTCACGCCGGGCACGGAGAGTTCCCCCGCGCTATCTTCTCTCCGGGCACGGTTGAAGAATGTTTCTATCTTACCCGTAAGGCCTTTGATCTGGCAGAGAAGTTTCAGGGTCCAATATTTGTCTTGACCGATGAGTTTCTCGCCGATTCCTATAGGGCCGTGAGGCCTTTCGAACTGGAGGGTCTTTCTCCTGTTCGGCCCTGCTCCTTACAGGGGCTCACCTTTTCGAACCCCTACGGCAGGTATGCCATCACCGACACCGGCATCTCCCCCCGGCTCCTCCCGGGTCTGACAGAGAATCTCATTGTGGCCGACAGCGATGAGCATACCGAAGATGGCCATCTAACAGAGAACCTCGTGGTGCGCAGGCGGATGGTGGACAAGCGCCTCAAAAAGGGAAGGGGAATTCTCGCGGAGGTCGTACCACCCGAGACCCACGGGGAAGAGAAACCGGATCTGTTGTTACTATGCTGGGGATCGAGTAAGGGAGCGGTTGTGGAGGCGGCCTCCATGATGAGGTCCAGGGGCAGAGGAATCGCCACGCTATACTTCCCACAGGTCTGGCCCTTAGGCAAAAGAAGTAGTCTGTGTGGAGGGAAACGCTACCGGGCAGTTGGCGCGATTGATCAGACGGGAGACTGGATTCCATATCGGGAATCTGGTGCTTCGATACGATGGGCTTCCCATTACCCCAGATTTCGTCCTAGGCGAGCTGAAGCAGTAAAGGTATCCGATGGAGGAAAAAATGGTAACCACTGAGGACTACGGACAGTACGAGACAGCTTGGTGTCCAGGGTGTGGAAATTTCTCTGTTTTAGAGGCGGTAAAACGGGCACTGGCAGCCAGCCAGCTAAAACCCCATAAGGTCCTCTTCGTCTCCGGTATTGGCCAGGCCGCAAAGGCGCCCCACTACCTGAATGCCAACGTCTTCAACGGCCTACACGGCCGATCATTACCAGTAGCCACGGGCGTCAAGCTTGGATGGTTGTAACTACGGAGAAGGGGGGAACCATTTTCTGGCTGCCATACGCCGCAACATCGATGTGACGCTGCTGGTTCACAATAACCAGGTATACGGTCTCACCAAAGGACAGGCCAGCCCAACAACAGCTGAGGGTTTCATTACCAAGGCCCAGCCAGAGGGTGCGACCTCAGCTCCTTTCAACCCGATCGCTGTGGCCGTGGCCATGCAGGCCGGTTTTGTCGCCAGGGCCTTCTCCGGGATGATCGATGATCTATCGGATCGAATCCAGCAGGCAATCGCCCATCGGGGTTTTTCTCTCATTGATGTGTTGCAGCCCTGTGTTTCGTTCAACAAGGTCAATACCTTTGCCTGGTACCAGGAGCGATGTTACCCGTTGCCAAGGGAACACGACCCGACTGATTGGCAGACCGCCATGAAAGTGGCCTTTGAATGGGGGGATCGGATCCCCACTGGAATGGTTTACCGCAACGATCGGCCGTCATTTGAGGAACGTTTGGGTCGAGGGCCATTGGTGGAGCAGGATATCGATAGAACAGCAATGCGGAAGATCATGGAGGGATATGGATGAGAACTCCTTGGCGGGTGAGGGCCCGAAAATACCCCCGAGGCTCCCCATGAAAAACAATACGTTCATAAAGGGAAAAGAAACGGGATCGACGTTGACCACCAGATTGCACTATTGGCCAATACTGCGGCGGCCGAAATCACAACCTACTATTACTACACGATTTTCCGAGTTCACTTGATTGGATTCCGGTTCATAATTGATAAAAAGGGGATCATTCGCCATATCGATGTTCACGAAATCAATAAGCGACCGCGTCTCGAGGATCTCGTTAAAGAGCAAGGGAAGCTGGAGAAATACATTAGGTGGCTGTTGGTATCAGCTTGAATGTATATCTTGCGGAGATGATTTATTGAAAGGTCAGGACGATGGGTATTGAATTTAGCATTATCTTCTATAGCACCGTTGCTGGCTTATCAACCATTTTGGGAATTATTATGGTTATCCTGAAGGAGAGGTTGGTTCTTAAGCACTCCCATTATGTAAATTCCTTTGCGGCCGGGTTGATCCTGGGGATTGCCTTCTTCCATCTTTTTCCCGAATCACTGGAACTTACTGAAAATGCCCTGCTCTTTATTTTTATAGGTTTTCTTCTCTTTTATTTGCTGGAATGTGTAATGGTCCTCCATTCAGGATCAGAGATACACTTTAAAGAGAAAAATAATCCCCACCATGCCAAAGCCAAAGTCATGTTCTCCGGCCTTTTTCTCCACTCTTTGCTTGATGGTATCATTATTGGGGTTGGTTTTGAAATAGATCCAAAAGTAGGTTTATTAACCTCACTGGGAGTTATCTTACACGAGCTTCCCGAAGGTGTTACTACCTTTTCTCTCCTGATTACCTCGATAAAAAAGAAGACTGCTCTGAAGTTATCCATTGCCGTAGCTCTGGCTACTCCATTGGGAGCTCTGATTTCCCTAACTTTCATCGGGGGTCTATCGGAAACGATTGTAGGATTGCTGTTAGCAATGGCTGGGGGATCTTTTCTCTATATTGGTGCATCCGATCTCATTCCGGAAATCCATGAGGAAAAAGGATTTGAAAATGCAGGATTTCTGCTTTTGGGGGTTCTATTTTTATATTCGTTATCCAAAGCCATACGTTAAGAATCTCATTACATGAATCTACGATAATGAACTGGCTTCCGGAAAAAGTTTTATCCCCTTTGATCATTCTACCCAGATCGGTTCTGAGAACCGAGGGTAACTGAGGAAAAATTTGAATCTTTGGATTGAATGGAGATGAGAAAATGCGTACTTCATGGCGTATCGGCAGTCTGTTCGGGATCGATATCAAAATCGATTCCAGTTGGATTATTATCTTCACCTTTGTTACCTGGACCCTGGCTACATTTTACTTCCCCACTCGTTTTGCGGGTTGGCCTCAGTGGCAGTATTGGGCAATCGGAGTGGTGACCAGCCTGCTCTTCTTTGCCTCGGTTCTCGGACATGAACTCACCCATTCCCTGGTGGCTATGAGGCAAGGGGAGGAAGTTCGGAGCATCACTCTCTTCATCCTGGGAGGGGTGGCGGAGCTTAAGGGGGAGCCGGAAAGCCCCTCCAAGGAATTTAACATGGCCTTCGTTGGACCGCTTTCGAGCATAATCATCGCCTTATTCTTCTGGGTCATATCACTCCTGGTTCGTGATTTCAGCCAGCCCCTGTGGGCGCTTACGCGATACTTGGGTTTCATTAACCTCATCATTGGGATATTTAACCTCATTCCGGGTTTTCCCATGGATGGAGGCCGTGTTCTTCGGGCGATTATCTGGAAGGCAACGGGAAATCTGAAGAGGTCTACCCGTATTGCCTCGGCAACGGGTCAGGCAGTTGCCTTCCTGTTCATCGTGTTTGGAATCTTTCAGATCTTTAGCAGGGCACTCTTTAGCGGCCTCTGGATGGTTTTCATAGGATGGTTCATCCACAGCGCTGCGGCCAGGGGATATAAACAGGTTGTCATGAAGGATATGTTGAAGGATATAAGCGCAAAGGATCTCATGAACCGCGAGTTTGAGACCATCTCCCGCGATCTTCCCCTTCAAGAACTCATCGAAGAACATATCCTCAAAAAGCGCCAACGGGCTTTCTTGGTATTCGATCAGGGGCAACTCGATGGCATCATCTGCCTGGATGATGTAAAGGTCGTGCCGAAGGAAAAGTGGACTACCACCCGAGTTGGCGAGATCATGACCCCAAGGGAGAAGTTGGAGATCGTATTTCCTGAGGATGACGGGGAAAGCGTGCTCGCAAAGCTGGCGGGGAAAAATGTGAATCAGGTCCCCGTGGTCAAAGGGGAAAAGGTTGTGGGGATTCTCTGCCGCAGCGATGTCTTGCAATTTCTTCAGCTTCGTACGGAATTAGGGATTTAACGGGAGAATGAGACACAGGTGAACCGAACATTTCATAGCAATTATCGGGAGGTTACTCGTGGAAGAAGCCTGGTATACCCTGGCAGGGGCCCTGGAGAAAGCCATCGATCAGGATGGGGAAGGTTTTGAATCCTACCCTCAGGGAGGAAAGACCGTGAAGGACCCATCGGCGAGGGAGATCCTCAAGGAGCTGGCCCTCGAGGAAAACGACGTTTCATGATGCTTGAAAGGAGGCGACGAGGAATGAAATCCTTCAGGTATGAGTTATGGTTCGAGACCCGGGAACGAGACGCTCGTTTCAATGAGGAGGCCAAGCGATAATAACAACTGAAAACAAAAGAGCGCGAGAGTGAGCGGAGATGCTCTATGTATAGAGTGCAACGGCTGTTGCGCAATCGAAATTTCATACTCTTTTCGGCTCTAAGCATTGGCTTGGTCTGGGGCGAGGGTGCCCAATGGACCGAGAGGTTAACACTTCCTGCCCTTGCCCTCGTTATGACCCTTTCAACCATGGGGGTTTCCGGAAGCGTATTCCGTTCTCCTCGGACCTTGCTGGTTCCGGCCCTGGGCGGCATCGCGATGAACTATGTGTTGCTCGACGGCTTTATTCTCGGGCTCAATTTCCTGCTGATCCGCGATGAAGCCCTCCGGAATGGTTTCATTATCCTTGCAACCGTCCCACCCGCCGTGGCAGTCATCCCCTTTACCGGCTTTTTAAACGGAAACAGCACTTTTTCTCTCATTGGAACCATGGGGTGTTACCTCGGGGCACTGATCATTATGCCGCTGATAGCCTTGGGGTTTCTCGGGTCGAGCTTTGTCGAACCGCTTAAACTGTTCATTATTATGATCGAACTGATCATTGTTCCGCTCATCCTTTCAAGGGTCCTGCTTAGAACCGGAATGGCAGTCAGGATAGAACCCATAAAAGGTGTCGTCACGAACTGGGGTTTTTTTCTGATCTCTTATACCATTGTCGGGCTTAACCGCGCGATCTTCCTTGGCCAACCCTTATCGTTGATTCCGGTGGCCATCATCGCTTTTTTAAGCACCTTTTTCCTTGGGTTTGTTATAGAGGAGTTGGGCAGTCTTTTTCGACTTGACCCAAAAACTGTGACCAGTCTCGTTCTGCTTGGTACACTCAAGAATTACGCCCTTGCAGGTGGCTTGGCGCTGGCATTCTTCAGCAAGCAGGCTGCAGTACCGTCCACAGTTTCAGTCATCTTCATGATCACCTACATAATCTGGTTGGGATTCAAGATGCGCTGGAGACGGCGTGCAACAGCCGCCTAAGATCCCTGCACGATGCAAAAAAAAGAGCATCCTCTCATGGGCGGGTAATGGAGAAACTCACATTACCCAAAGGAGGAAGATCATGCATGGTAAATTGACAATGATTTTGATATGCTGCCAAATCTTATGTCTCCCTTAGTGCTGGCATTTCCTCACATAGATCCTGTATTGTCCCCCCTCTTCCTCCATGCCTATGAGCTCGTTTCCCGTGGCTGTGCACCCGGCAGGCATATCCTCCCCGATTCCCTTGTCATCGGCCAATATCTCCAGCACCTCAGGAAATAGACAGGGAGGAGCTCCATTATCAAGAGATGGAGCTGAATAAAATGTTTTTAATAAATCAATCCTCCCAATGGATACATCTATTTAGATCCCAAGATCTTCCAAACAGTACAAACTATCATTTCCGAGGCCAATTTGATAAACGTTTCAGGCCACCAATCTCTCCCTCTCTATGACCTCACCCCTGGTGCTGATTATCACCTGATCCAGGGGGATTGTCTTGCCTGCTAATTCCATTCCCTTTTTGATGATCACCGGCAGACCCTGGCAACAGGGCACCTCCATCACAACCACCGTAATGGACTTGATGTCAGCCCCATTAAAGATGTCGGCAAATTTCTGAATATACACCTGGACCTCATCGAATTTCGGGCACCCCACCATGACCACCTTTCCTTTGAGGAAGTCCCGGTGGAAATGGGAATAGGCCACCGGCGTGCAGTCTGCCGCCACCAATAAATGAGCCCCTCTCAGAAATGGAGCGCTCGGCGGCACAAGTCGAATCTGAACCGGCCAATGAGACAGGGCCGATACGGCCCTCGAGTGGGCAACCGGTTCATTGGCCTCCTGGCATGACATTGGTGACGAGAAACTCTGGATCTGAGTGGATGGACACCCGCAGGCCATAGTTGCCTCTGCCGGTTTCTCGAAGCGTTCCATTGTTTTTAAATGTTCCTCCACGGCCTCTTCATCAAACTCTTCGGCCTCACGTTCAATGATCTTGAGGGCCCCGGTGGGGCATTCCCCCAAACAGGCCCCCAGCCCATCACAGTACTTCTCCGCCATCAGTCGGGCCTTACCATCTATGATCTGGATGGCCCCCTCGGCGCAGCCGGGCACGCACTGCCCGCACCCATCGCATAGTTCTTCGTCGATCTCGATAATCTTTCGCGTAACTCCCATGGTCTCCTCCTTTTTGCCCCATGCTTTGGTGAAAAAGCAATCCATACAGATCACCATGGCCAGGGCTGTTTAAGGTTGCACGTTGAGAAACACGCTCCTGGCCAACTCACGGCCACCTTCGGTTAGAAAGGCTCTGTCGATAAGCGCGGTCAGGCTCCTTCTGTCCATAGGCGCTTCCTCCTGCTTTTCCTCCAGGTTAACGATCTGGTCGGCATCGTAGACCACCTTGAAGTTGACGGTCTCCTCGGGTCTGGGATGATGGTGGTGGCCGATGATGCCACAAACCTCCTCAACTAACTCCTTCGGGGCCTTTAGCCTCGCTAAGATCTCCCTGGCAATAGGGGGCCCTTCTTCTTCCTGGTGGCGTGGCCAATGCGTTTGATCTCCCACGCACTGATCGGCAAATTGACAGTAGGAAGCACAGCCAAAATCCATCTTGGGGTTGACGATCTTCAGCCCGCAATTCTTGCACGTGCGGGTAGGCTCATCCTTGAAAAACTCCACCTCGTGCCCACACTGTAGACACGCCACATCAAAGATAGCATCTGACCCCCAACAACGGCTGTCTTGTCCCGGGCATTGCATCGAATCCCTCCTTTTTCATCTTAGTTTCTTTCAGTATGGCCCAGTGGACTGAAATTGTCCTTGACTTATGTCAAGGGATTTTCCATTGCCCTTAGATCTGGGTCTCAATGGCTTTGCGCAGGCCTTATAGTTTATTACTAACGTACTTCGCTGAAATATGCTTTGACTTACGTTAAAGGAAAATGCTATGTTTTTATCCCTCGCGGAAAATTGCCATGGACCTGATCGAATATATTGCTGCGATTCCACCAGGGCCTGAAAGAGCTGGCTATGGCTGAAAGACGTCTGGACCCAAAGTTTTTAAGGCTAAATAAGATGATTTCGTGATTTCGTAAAAAGTCTAAATCAGACGGCAAAGAAAAAAGATCCAGATGCAAGGCGCGCAAATCCTGAGGAATGAGGCGTACAGAGAAGTACGTTGCAGTGACGAAGGATGAAGCGGAACACAGCAGATGGACTTTTTACGAAGCCGTCAAAGAAAACTCAACGCCACATTGATAGAGGGTCAAGACAAGACAGGAAGGAAATGTGCGCCTCATGGCGAGCTCGCGGGAAAGGTCTGGAGGGTGTGAAAGCCCGATTTGGCACCTAAGAATTTTCCGCCCCTTCGTGGGGGCAGGCCTCGTTTGAGAAAAGAAAGTGTTTAAGATGCAATCGTGAACAGAGTTGGAAAAGGAACCCCTCGAATTTCACCGTTAGAACATTTCGAACGATCCCAGAATTATGGCTATTCCCGGTAACTTGCTCACCACCGCCATGGCAATCATGCCCCATACGAATGTACACCGAGCCCTGGAGTTGGTCCTCTCCCTGGATGTGCCTTTTTGGCCCCAGTTACCCCGCCTGAGCTACCATGAGGATATGTATGTCCAGGCCTCGGAACATTTTCCCGGTATCGTGCTCGACCTCGAAAAGCGTACCGTGCGCTTTTCCATGGAAAAATTTATCAGTGAGTTTGAGGAAACCATGGCCCATTTCAATGAGCCGGAGTACTTTGATGTCAGCGAGACCTACTCAGCCGTCTACAACCGATTCCTCGATCTGGATCTCTCGGATCGCCCGGCCATACGGGGGCAACTTGAAGGGCCCATCAGCTTTGGGTTCCATGTCTTGGATCAAGATGACCGTCCTATCCTCTTTAATGACACCATACGCCCGTTCATGATTGAGTTCATGGCAAAAAGGGTAAATGCGCAAATGAACAGGTTGAAAAACCTCAATGCCAATGCCTTTATGTTCATAGACGAACCGGGCTTGCAGTTTTTGTTCAGCGCTCTGTCTGGCTATGGGGATGTAGCCGCGAAAGGTGACATGGAGGTCTTTTTCTCCCTCATTGAACGCCCCCGTGGCATTCATCTCTGCGGCAATCCGGATTGGGATTTTCTGTTGGGCCTGGATCTTGACATTCTTTCTTTAGACGTATATTCAAACGGGGAAGTGTTTGTCGCCTATGCCCAGTCTATCCGCAGGTTCCTGGATCGTGGGGGAGTTATCGTGTGGGGTATCGTGCCTACAAATTTCGAGCCCTTTGAAAAGGAGGATTTAGATTCCCTTGAGAAACGTCTCACCCAACTATGGACGTTCCTCGCCAATGAAGGCATCGACCGCCAATCTCTTCTCTCCAGGAGCATGCTCTCTCCTGCCACCTGTTGTCTGGTCAACCCCGATGGGGGAAAGACGGTGGAAAAGGCTTTCAAAATGATTCAGGAGTTATCCTTGAGGCTGCGTGAAAAAGAAAGATTATTATGTGCAGGATAGGAATATGGAGCGGAGAAAGCCTGACTGGTGAACATTTCATGGGAAAAGGCAGGGGTATCGACTGTTCCCTTGACAAGCTGATTCCATTGGGCTGAGGCATGGAGAGAAGGTCAATAATGAGAGAAAGGAAGGTGAATTATGGAGGAACAGGTGAGTGGAAACAAGGAGTTGTTTATAGATCCTGAGGCGGTAGATGAATATGAGGCGTTTGAACCGTTTCAGAGATTTATGAGGGTTTTGATCGATCAGGAGATGTTTCCCGAAGCCCCACTAAGTCTTGCCTTACTTCGATATCCCCCCGGGACGAAATGCCCGAAACATGTCCACGAAGGTTCTGCCGAGGTTTATTATGTTTTGGAAGGGGAACTCACCGCAACGATAGGGGATAAGATACACAAGGCCGGTCAGAATCAACTGATTTACATTTCGCCTTTTAGTGAGCATCAGCCTGAGAATCGTGGCTCGGCGACTTGCCGATTTCTTGGTATCCATGCTCCAGCCGGCGACGACCTCTTGGAAGTGAAAAGGACGTGGCAGAAAAGAGCAAGGGATGAATAAAGGGTGAAGTGCAACAGATGAGTTGGAATCTAGTGGGTTAACAAGCATTTCCGACGGTTTCGAGCGATAGAAAAAGCGGTACTATAATTTGTGAATGCGCTGATCTAAGATTCTCAACCGCAATGCACCACTTAAGGAAGGAGGTAAAATCATGGCAGAAATGAGAGGATCCGAAATCATTGCAGAATACCTCGTCAAAGAGAAAGTTCCGTACGTTTTCGGTCTGGGTGGACATGGTATTATTGGATTTCTGGATGCTCTGTATGATAGGCAGGACAAGATCAGGACAATGACCGTGCGGCATGAACAGGCCGCAGGGCATATGGCTGATGCATATTTTCGGGTTGCCCATAGGCCGGTTGCTACGTACACCTCATGCGGTCCCAGCTCGGCCAACCTTCCCATAGCGCTGGCTTGTGCCATGATGGACTCTTCGGCTTTCTTGGCGATAACCGGGAATGTCCCTACGTCGCAATTCAACAGGGGTGCCTTCCAAGAGACGGGCCGTTATCATCAGGCAGAATATCCCAGTGTGATTCGTCCCTATGTTAAGAGGTCTTTTCAGCCCTTCCGGGTTGATATGATCCCTTTAGCCATGCGACAAGCCTTCAAAACAATGTTAACTGGAAGGACCGGACCCGTTAACATAGATATCCCCTTTGACTGTTTCGAAGAGAAAGCGGAAGTGGACATTCCAGAACCGAATGTCTGGCGGGAAAGGATTACCTCGCGAGGGGCAAGCAACTCACAGGTGATGGCACAAGTACTGGAGCTGCTATTGAGCACTGACAAACCATGCATTGTTACTGGCCATGGAGCGATGTTGTCTGAAGCAACACCTGAGTTGATCAGATTTATAGAACTATTGAATATCCCGGTTGCGACGACCCCGAACGGGAAAGGTATTATCCCGGCCGATCATCCGCTGAGTCTGGGGGCGATTGGGAGAAATGGAAATTACATGGCCAACGAGGCTTGCCGATCTTGTGATGTTCTTTTGGCCTTGGGAGTTAAATTCGATGATCGCCAGAGCAGCGGCTGGGTATCCGGGTATACCTTCAACATCCCACCCACAGAGTTGATCCACGTCGACATTGATCCAGAAGAATTAGGGAAAAATTATCCGCCTGCGTTAGGCATCATGGCGGACGCCAAGGCTTTCTTACAAGAGCTTTTGAAATTGGCTGAAACCGAGGTGTTGCAGGATGAAAATCGTAACAAAGCATGGTTGGAACAGCTGCAGAACTGGAGAGAGGGATGGGAGGAATTTACGAAAACGAATTTCAGTTCAGAGGCGGTCCCTATCAGACCGGAACGACTCGTTGGCGACATAAGGAAAGTTATGCCGAGAGACGGCATTTTAGCAGTGGACGTAGGAGAGTTTACCAATTGGTTTAACCAGTTTTATGACGCTTATGAGCCTGGTACCATGATTCAATCGTGGGGTTTCGGGTCGATGGGATTTGGTGCGTGTGGGGTGTTGGGAGCCAAACTGGCGGCCCCTGACAGGGTATGTGTGTGCGTGTGTGGAGATGGTGGCTTCATGATGACGCCTCATATCCTTTGTACGGCTGTTCAATATAACGTACCTGCCGTCTGGGTGATCTGGAATAATTATGGATATAATTCTATACGGCACGTAGCGGATGGGTTGTGGCCGGACCGGGAGATCGTAAGCATGTTCAGAAAGGAAGACACCGGGGAGTTCTACAATCCAGACTTCGCTGCCCTGGCTATAGCTTGTGGAGCAAGAGGGGCAAAAGTGGAAAAGCCAGGTGATTTTATTGATGTTTTCCGGGACGCAATTAGTGTCAATGTTCCTTACGTGATCGAGGTGTCTATGGAGCAGAACGCCAAGTCACCATCGACAGGAACATGGGTGCTGCCACCTTTTTCTCACTCAGAACCAGCGTATGGAAAGCGAAATCTGAGAGGGTGAGCGCTGTAACAGGAGCGTGGGTTCTTGTTGATCTTGTTGAGTACAAGGTGACGAAGGGAATAAACGTGCTCATCAGACACATGGATATTTCCGAACGGCGGCTTAAAGTGAGGAATCGCTGCGTGGGGAAAGATTCGCGGGATTTCTTTTCGCATGCCTTTTGGGCCTTTCTTGTTATGGTTTGAGCGTTGTGTCCTTCCTCGGAGATTCACACGTGAAACTCGCGGTTGAAGATGGTGCTGGAGCTGTGTGGATGCCATTTTGAACAAAAGGTTTTGCCCAAGATACTTTACTGGGAGATCAACCATGACTGAGTTTAGCAAGCTTTTTGAACCCATTGCGATTGGAGACGTGGAAATTAGGAATAGAATTGCCATGGCCCCGCTGGGGATTCATGGACTGGTGGATCCCAACGGTAATCTTGGTCAGCGCGGCATAGAGTACTACCTTGAAAGAGCGAGAGGTGGGGTGGGATTGATCATTACGGGTTGCTTTAAGGCAGAGATCGAAATAGATGCAATGGTCCCTGGCAATCCTCTCATTTCTCATGCCTCGGTTGCTCCCTTTGCAGAGTTCACAGAAGCTGCTCACGCGTTGGGGTCCAAGGTGTTCGTGCAACTTACGGCAGGATTCGGACGTGTGGGCAGTCCGAAGATGTTTCACAAGCGACCCGTGGCTCCCTCTGCTGTACCGAGTTATTGGGATCCCACAGTGACGTGTCGAGAGCTCACAACCGAGGAAGTTGAGGAACTGGTTAGGCGGGTTGGAGAGGCTGCGGAGCTCCTTGTGAGAGCCGGTATTGATGGGGTCGAGGTGCATGCCGTCCACGAGGGCTATCTTCTTGATCAGTTCAGCATGGCGATGTTTAACAAGAGGCAGGACAAATATGGTGGGGATTTGCGCGGCAGATTGACCTTCCCCGTAGAGATATTGCATGAGATAAAACGCAGGGTGGGGCGAGATTTTCCAGTTATTCTAAGGTTCAGTGTCAAGAGCTTTATCAAAGATTGGAACCGAGGTGGGCTTCCTGGCGAAACATTTGAGGAAAAAGGGCGGGATCTTGAGGAAGGACTCCAGGTTGCCCGTATACTGGAAGAGGCTGGTTACGATGGTTTTGATGTTGATGCGGGTTCATACGAGGGTATTTATTGGGCACATCCCCCTATCTATATGGAGCATGGGTGTTACCTCTCCCAAGCGGCAAAGGTTAAGGAAATAGTGAGCGTTCCGGTGTTAGTTGCGGGGAAGATGGAGGTGCCAGAGCTGGCAGAGGGGGTTCTTGCTGAGGGCAAGGCGGACATTATAGCGTTGGGCAGGGGGTTGTTAACTGATCCGTATTGGGTGCGGAAGGTAGAGGAAAAAAGATCTGCATACATTCGTCCTTGCATCGGTTGCCACGATGGTTGTTTGGAGCGGATCTTTAACGGAAAACCGCTCTCGTGTGCGGTAAATCCTACTGCGGGACGGGAGGTGGCTTACAGACTCGAGGCCACCTGTGAGCCCAAGAACGTGATGATTGCGGGGGGAGGTGTGTCAAGCTTAGAAGCAGCGAGGGTAGCCACCCTCAGGGGGCATAGGGTGACGATCTATGAGAAATCAAAGAGGCTCGGGGGGCATTTAATTGAGGCGTCTGTTCCCGGTTTTAAGAAAGACCTGGCAAGGCTATTGGACTGGTATAAATTGGAGCTTGAGTCCCTCGGAGAAGGTATTGAGGTGAACGTGGGTGTTGAAATTACCCCTGATTTTGTTGAGCGGAAAAAACCCGACGTGACAATCGTTGCCACGGGGTCGAGCAGTATTATTCCAGATACCCCAGGTATTGAGAAGGATAACGTGGTTACGGATAGCGATCTGCTGCTCGGGAAAAAAAAGGCGGGGACCAAGGTGGTTGTTGTGGGGGGGGGAATGATCGGTTGTGAGGTAGCCTTGTGGTTGATTCAGGAGGGTAAAGAAGTGACCGTTGCGGAAATGCTCCCCGAGCTCATGACCGCAACTCCCGTGCCGCACCCGAACAGGCTCATGCTATTGGATCTGTTGAAGGTGAGAGGAGTAGAGATATTGACCAACCATCGTCTTCTGGAGGTAACGGATGAGGGTGCAGTATTTATGGGCAGCGCATTCGAAAAGAGAGAGGTTAGAGCTGATACCGTGGTCCTATCCATTGGATTGAGGGCAGATAGAGATCTCTATGATGCCTTGCTTGGCAAGGTTCCGAATCTCTATCTAATCGGGGATGCCCGAAAGGTTCATAACATCATGAATAGCATCTGGGACGCCTACGAAGTGGCCAGAGGGATATGACTGAAAGAGAGAAACCAACTCAAGAGGAAGAGAACGGCAACTGGAAACCCAAGGCTTAGATGAGGCCTAACCGGAGAATAGTTATAAATAATCATTAGATTCATAACTTCCTTCTCATGAAGAGAAAAACGGAGATCAGTGACGATGCATCGGGAACCTACGCGGGCATTAGCACAATTTGCGGCTACATTAACCTATGACAAGATACCCCCACCAGTTATTGAGAACATTAAGCTCTGTCTGCTCGACACCTTTGGGTGTGGGCTTTTTGGTTCCACCCTCGTCTGGTCAAGAATCGTTGCGGATTTTGCCCAAGACTTAGGCGGAAAGCAGGAATCAACAATCTGGGGGCGCGATTTTAAGGTCTCGCCGCCTAATGCAGCCCTGGCCAACGGAACAGCGGTCCACTCTTTCGAGCTCGATGACCTGCACAAAACCTCCATTGTCCACCCCGGATCAGTAGTCACTCCATCTGCTTTAGCCATGGCAGAGGGCATCGGCGGTTGTAACGGCGAGGAATTCCTCACAGCGGTGGTTGCTGGGTACGAGGTGGCAATCCGGGTTGGAATGAGCCTGGGTACTTCCCATCTTCAAAGGGGTTTTCATCCTACCGGAACCCATGGGGCCTTTGGCGCTGGCGCTGCCACAGGGAGAATTCTCGGACTGGATGCCGAGAAGATGATCCATGACTTAGGTATCTCTGGAACTCAGGCCGCAGGCCTCATGGCCGCCCAGTACTCGGCTATGGTGAAACGAATGCATGCAGGTAGGGCCGCCCAAAGCGGCATCTACGGTGCGCTCCTGGCCCAGAAGGGATTCACCGGCATCACCAATATCTTGGAAGCGGACTATGGAGGATACTGCTCGGCTATGGCCGACGTCAGGGATATGGATAAACTCACTGCAGGACTGGGGAAAAACTTCGATACCGGCCGGGTTGGATTCAAGCCCTATGCTGCCGGAGGCAGCACCCATACCGCACATGAGGCAGTGAAATCCATCATGGAGAAAAACAGCCTCACTGCTGATATGATTGAGAAGATAACAATCCACGCGACTACTGCCACATACCACCACACAAGCTGGGAATACAAACCCGAAGGGATCACGGCAGGACAGATGAACATGCAGTACGTCGTGGCCGTTACGGCATTGGAACGTGATCTTTTCATTGATCAGTTCACCGAGGAGAAGGTCAATGATCCAAAGATCATAGAATATAGTCGCAAAGTAGAGGTTATTCCTGACTCACAGTTGGATAAGCGAGGACCGGAATTTCGTCACGCCATCATTGCTGAGGTGAGAATAAAGGACGGCAGGACGTTTAGCGAGCGGGTTGACACCGCCAAGGGGAGCGATAAACGACCAATGTCCACGGATGAGGTGATTCACAAATACAATATACTCGCTTGTAGAGCATTGCCTCAAGAACGTGTGTATGAACTCCATGATGTGGTGCTCAATCTGGAACAGGTGTCTGACGTCAGAGAGCTTGCCAAACTGCTTCTCCCATAGATGTCAATACAGGGGTTTGACTGAATGATTACTGAGGAGATTTTGCTTTCCATATAATGAAGCTTGTTTATCGACAGCCAATCGGAATTCTTGGGTTCAGAGACCCCACCGGTATTGATAGGTCAATGCTCGGCAGAACGCTCTTCACAAAAACCGATTTTTGCATAACCTAATAACTCTGAAAGGAGCCAAGAACATGATTGCAGAATGGAAATATCAATTGGGTTTGATAGTCCCTTCTTGGAATACGGTAATGGAATATGAATGCTGGCGCATGGCTTCTCAAGGGATATCCATCCACACCTCCCGTATACCCCATACAGAGGATTCAGAGGAAGCATTTCTTCATATGGTAGACACGGCTCCCGCCGCGGCGGAGGTGCTGGCGCATGCAAAGGTCAATGCCATATGCTTTGGGTGCACAGGGGGAAGCTTTGTTAAAGCGGGATATGATCAAGAGATAATAGATGGGAAGGCGCTAAGATACCTAAAGATAGAATCCGTGGCCATTGCGTCGCCATACCCTGAGTGGTTAAATGATCGCCTCGCTACATTTCTTGAGCACTCCGGCTTCACCGTCGTGTCACAAAGGGGGCTCAATGTGGAATGTCCCGCATTCCTTCCACCTGAAAATGCTTATAAAGTCGCAAGTGATTCAAATTGCGAAGAAGCGGATGGTATCCTTATTAGCTGTACAAACTTCAGATCCCTTGAGGTTATCGAACAACTCGAAAAGGACCTTGGAAAGCCGGTTGTCACAAGTAACACTGCTTCCATGTGGAAACTCTTGCAGCTGGCGGCGGTAAAAGAAAAAGTGGCAGGAGCGGGTCGACTGTTCACATAATCCCGGGGAACTTAAGGGTATTTCCGGAGGAAAGAGCTGCCTCTTTTCCCGAAGGGCTTCCCATTATTATAACGAATTTGTGGCGGTTGAAAGATTACCCGTGCGCGGGTATTGGAACGGAGAAAGCCTGACTGGTGAACATTTCATGGGAAAAGGCACCGGAAATCATTCCGGAAAGGAGGAAAAAATGGAAAAATGGCAATGTTCTGTTTGTGGGTACATTTACGACCCGGAGCAGGGAGACCCCGATAACGGGGTAAATCCTGGAACCCCCTTTGGCGATCTCCCCGAGGATTGGGTCTGCCCGGTATGCGGGGCCTCAAAGGATGAGTTTGCAAAGGTCTAGCGGGAGGAGGGAGAAAGGGAGAGGGGAAAACACGGAAGAGAGATGATACGATCGGGAAATTGTTGATGGTCACAGGGCCCTTTCTGGAATCCCATCATACTCGTGGTTTTTTGAATTAATATGTCTCATGGGCTTCATCCTGGTCTGTTCCTCATAGACGTGGGCGACAAGTCCCGGGATTCTGGCCATAATGAAGAAGGCGTTCGCCAACTCAGGGGGGAAATCCATCTCGCACAGCAAGGCGGCGATTGCCCCATCCACATTGATGGGCAACCTCTTCCCACTGCCTCTCTCTATGGCGCCTTCAAGGGCCTTTGCCATTTGCACATATTCACCGGCTATTCCCAAATCGGATGCTATCTGAAAGAGCCTGCCGGTCCGTGGATCCCTTGTATGGATCCGGTGCCCAAAACCCGGCAGCCTCTTATGCCCTTCCCTATATTCCTTCACGATGATTGATGCCATCTCTTCCGGCGTGGTATTCATATCATTTTTCCGCCTCAGGGCCTTTTGGAAAACCCTCATGGAATCCTCAATGGCCCCCCCGTGATGTCTCGATATCGCGAGAATGCCCCCTGCCAGGGCCGCATTCAAGGGAGCTCCGGTTGAGGCTACGGTTCGTGCTGCAAGACAAGAAGGCGGGGTGACCCCGTGATCAACCGAGGAAACCAACATCGCATCCAGCATCTTGGCCTCCGTCTCGGTCGGTAACTCCCCCTTGATGGCCAGGAAAACCCCCTGGGCAAAGCTGATACGTCCCATCAATTCATCAATACGATATCCCCTTAAGAACAATCTATTAGGCTCAACCCTGGTGATTGCCGTTTTCCACGTTTCCCCTTTCACCCTTTTCCTCCATCAAAGCTTATTGAGAACATCCATTGTCACCTTGGGAATTTCGTCAAAATCCTTAACCACATGGGCCCCAACTTCCCTCAGCCTTCTCACCTTCCCCTCGTGGGTGCCACGGCCTCCCTCAATAATGGCACCAGCGTGGGAAAAGCGGGTTCCCGATTTTGCTGCCGCCCCGCCAATAAATGCAACCAGGGGCTTCGTAAATTCCCCTCGCTCCATCAGATCCGCTACCCCCTCCTCCTGTGAGGTCCCAATCTCCCCGAACATCACCACCGCCTTTGTGTCCTCGTCCTCTTCAAAGAGCTGAACGACATCAGGATGAGCGGTACCTACAACAGCATCGCCTCCTACGTGAATGATGGTGCTCTGGCCTATGCCCGCCTTCCCCAGATAGTACGATATCGCGGAGGTAATACCGCCACTCCGAGATGTCACCCCGACTACACCCGGCTTGAACCATTCCCGTGCGGATTCAGCGCGTCCACCGATCATGCCCAGAACGGCCTTCCCAGGGCTTATCAGACCGAGGGTATTGGGGCCAACGAATCGCGCACCTTTTTCCCCTGCGATCTTTGCTACTTCTAACACATCAAACAGGGGAACCCTATCAGGAACAATCACCAACAACTTAACGCCTGCCGCAATGGCCTCAAGGGCAGCCTCCTTGACTAAGGCAGCGGGGATAAAAATAACGCTCACATCCAGGGGCCCTTCCCTCTCATTTGCCTCTTCCACCGTATCATATACGGGAATTCCGTGCACGGTTTCCCCCTTTCTTCCGGGGGTCACTCCCGCAACGACTTTGGTTCCGTAGTCCTTCATCAATTGTGCCCGTGCCGTACCCTCGCGTCCCGTTATCCCCTGAATCACCACTCTCATCTTCTCGTCGATAAGGATTGACATAATTATGCCCCTACCCTCACGGCTTCCTCCAAACCGGGAATCGGGAGATTGATGAATATCGCCTTGTTCCCATGAAACTCGCACGCCACCTCGCAGGCCAAGCACTCCGTACACCTTCCCCTCTTCGCCTCGTCGGGGGTGATGGCAAGGATTGGTTTCCCGTCATCGAATTTCAAGATCCCCGCTGTACAGGAACTCACACATGGTTTAGCGGTGCAGATCTCACACTCTTCATGACGAATATACAAGGTCCCGGTCAGTGTTTCAAAATGGTAAGAAGAACGTTTGGGGATTCCTCGGATTTCCTTGGGTGAACCCTTTCGACCGTAATCCCATTGTTCCACCAATTCTCGTAATCTCCTTGCACAGAAAACGGCGGACGTATCCCTCCCATAGGCCTCCACTGTCCCTGGAAGATCCTTCGTATGATCGTGCAAAATCTCCATGGCAAGTTCCTCTGAGTTTCCTCCAATCCGAATCACAGCAGGTATACTGAGGGTGGCCTCCCTAAATGCCTTCACCAATCCTCTGGCAGAATGGAACTGTTCCTGGCTTGCCACACCAGACCCCGATGCGAAGTATCCGTCAATATTTCTCTGAGAGAGAATGATCTTCGCTGCTCTATACACCTTTGAGGCAGAGGGATTACCACTGGTGTCACAATAATTTGCCATCTTGAAGCCTTGGCTTAGTAGCGCATCCATGGACATCATCGAGCCTCCTCCTCCAGCTCCATGGAAACCAACGTATCCAGACCTGGCTTCAAACTTCCCTTCCATCTGAAAAAAGTAGAACGTGCCTCGATGATCCTTGGCCTCCACCTGATAGGCCACTTTCTCCAATGGAGTTGCCGGTCTGTCAAATTCCCGCGCTATCTCAATGCCTAACTCGGGATGCCGGAAGACGGCGTAGTCGTCGATAACAATATGGCTATCGGCTGCAACGATCCTCCCCTGTTTCGTCAAGACCAGGGGATTGATCTCTGCTGATCGGGCTTCATATTTTCGTGAGACTTGATAAAATTTCACCAAGAGATCACTCAACCCTCTCTGGAGATCACCCCGGATTTCTCCCTTTCTCAAGATGTTTCGCGCTTCATAACTTCTCAGGCCCGTGGTAATATCAATGGGGAATGTAACGACCTGTTTAGGGTGTTTCCTGGCAATCTCCTCTATCCCCGTTCCCCCCACAGGACTGAATATAAGGGTGGGGCGCCTGGTTATGTCATCAATGATCATCCCGATGTAGAATTCCCTATCGATATCTAGTTTCTCCTCAACGAGAACTTCCCTCACTGCAAACCCCTTGATATCCATTCCCAGAATCTCGTCCGCTTCCTTCTCCGCTTCCGTCGGATTTCGGGCACACTTCACTCCACCCGCTTCTGTTCTGCCCGTCACCCAGGCCTGTGCTTTTACGAATACTGGCCCTCCAATCTCCTCAGCAATCTTCTTTGCCTCTTCCTTGGTTTTTGCTATCCCTCCCTTTGGGATTGATATTCCACCCTTCTGGAGCAACTCCTTGCCCTGGTATTCATATAACTTTGCCATGGTTATCTCCAGGCCCTCCAATTCGGCCCAAACTGATCTCTCCGCCTTACACGAGGACTACAGAGGCTCTCCTCGGTTCAAAGCAACAACCCGGCCTCATGCTCACTACCCTGAATCCACTTGCCCTCTGCGGGCCAATTTTCACAAACGTTCCCAGTGCCGTGATACCCCCGCCCAACCCAAGAGGACCCACCTTTGTCGCATTGATCAATTCCGTTACCTTCTTCTCCCAACGGTTCTGCCGATTCAGATTCCCCTCCTTCATCGCCTCCAGCATGAGGGCAGAGGCCTCCACGTGAGTTCTCCCGATCCCGATTGCCGGAACACAGGGGGTACAGCCGAGATTCTTCGCCTCAGAGGAAGCCCAATGTGCCGCTTCTCCCAGAACCACGTCGATACTCCGCTGATGAAAAACCCGGTACGTCTTGGCCCTGAGCTCCGGCCCGCCCCCCAACAGTAAGACCGTTATCTTGAGCTTGTCTCCTTTCATCGGTTTGACGATCACGGGGGCAGGCAATACCTTGCCGGGATCACTGAATAAACCCCTCGACTGCTCAACCCGCTCGATAGGGTTACCCTTTACTCCCATTGGTCTTCCGGGCATGATCCGTAGCCCCTGGATTACCCCATTGTAAATAGCTGAAAGCCAGTCCCTCGGCAGGCCAACATTCATCCCAATATCGAGGAAGACATGGGGGGTCCCTGTATCGTCACAAAGGGGTAAAGTATTTTTCCCCGCTATCACCGCATTTTCCAGGATCCTCTCGAGCACCCATTTCGCGCTCTCGTTCTTCTCCGCCTTCACGGCATTCCGATACGCCCTCAATTGATCCGGTCGAAATGTTGTTCCGGCCTTTACCAAACAATCCCTCGCTGCATCCTCTACCTTTTTTCGGCTCAGCATTCTCAACTCCTCAGCTACGTCGATGAGACTCAAAGATAGTCTCTCCATCAGCTATGGCAATGATTGCGGGAAACCCCTTTACCTCGACTTGATAAAGGGCCTCCATGCCTTCCTCTCTGAAAGCCGCTACCCGTTGGGATACCATCTTATCCGAAAACAGCGCGGAGACAGGTGGAGTGACGGCAAAAACGGAGTGATATTTTTTCAGTTCCTCGACGGTCTTGGGACCCAAGGCCCCCTTCCCCAGATGGATCTTCACGCCCGCTCTCGATAACGCTGGAATGCTTCCCTCGATCTCAACCTTGTTGCTCGACGTTGGTCCAATCCCGGCAATGCTGACAGCCGTATGGAAAATGACAGCTCCCTCCAAGTCCACACCGATCCTATCCAGGTCTTGGCTCTCGATTAACCTGACGAGTTTCGGTAATACCGCATCCCTCCCGCAATAGATCGTACCATCGATTTCTATTTGGTCACCGACCCTTACCCTCTTGATCTCACGGTGGTCAATGGGCGTTTGAAG
>SMTZ1_10003648_pt1 | contig 23212 bp, 17 predicted proteins | sample DeeMarSWOR136_30_FD_25667 | JGI IMG/M metagenome (IMG submission 25667) | reverse complement strand
AAATCTCTTGGCAACCGAACAAGAGGAATGAGGTTATGCGGAAGATATCTCCATATAATCTCGATCTCATGAGGCAACGTGAAGGACGTAACCAACTTCCTGAAGTTAGATAACCCAAACTGCTGAACATGACAATCAGGCTTAGCGAATACTCCCCACCTCACAAATCGATGGGGCACAATAATCTCAATTTCATCTTTTGCAACCCGCATCATTTCTTCTATTGCCTTTCTCGGAAAATGCAGATGTTCTATCAAAGCCCTCGAATATACTTTAGCAAAAGAATCATCTTTGAAAGGCAACGTGTACACTGTTGCTTTCACCGGATTACGAACGTTCCTACTGAGAATAACATCTCTATTCTTCAAATCAGGGGATGATTCTCTGAAGTAAAGATCAACATTGATATGGCCCTTAGGGTGTAGTCCACAACCAACATCCAGAATCATTTTCGCTGGAATCGGCAAGCTCTTGCGTGTTTGCATTTTCTTCCAGTCGTATGAGGCGCACCTACTAGAGAGAAATAATTTATGAAACAACGATCAGAAGCAATTATCTATACTCAGGATCAGAATCTTCAAGGTTAGTTTCCTTCGCCAGATTCTTCAACCTCCCAGAAACGCCCTTCAGCGTCGAATTAGCATACCAGTAGCCTTAAGTTTTGACAACGCAAAGACGATCTTAGGCGAGAAGTGCCGTAACTTTATCGAGTGGGCCCGTAGCCCAGCCTGGATCAAGGCGCTGAACTGTGTTGCAGAATCAGTGCGTAAGCCTCCGGAGCCGGAGATCCGGGGTTCAAATCCCCGCGGGCCCGCTACACTTGGCTCAACAGGACGTGCTTTGCATATCAATCTATCTGCATTAGCTTCTGTTTGCTTCCCCGGTGTTTGAAGTCGTCTTATTGCCTCTTTTGAAGCGGTTTCGCTAACTTTGCCGAGAACCGTAAACAAGCGATTGATAGACAGTATAGTATTCTTATTTACTTTCAGTCGTTAGCGTGCTTTCCGTGGAAACAAACCAGTTTTCAGATATGCGAGCGTGAGCTCTTTTCTTTGCAAAGGTCCTTGAAAGAACAAATGGGACATGCGGGATTCCGGGCGGTACATATGAGGGCTCCGAAGTCGATGAGCGCTTGATTGAAGATGAAAGCTTTGCCGTGTGGAATCAAGGTTTCTGCTAGATGCCAGATCTCCTTGTTCACAGTAGTACGTTTAGGGTTGCCGTGGACACCGAAAATGCGTTGGATCAGACGGCGAACATTGGTGTCCACAATTGGAGCGTCTTGGTGGAAGGCGAAGCTGAGAATGGCGCCCGCGGTGTACCGACCGATTCCAGGAAGCGCGATGAGCTTCTCAAATGTGCTCGGTAGTTTTCCATCAAGCTCGTTGACAACATATCTGGCAATTCTATGCACCCTTTCAGGTCGGAAATTATAACCTAGAGGTCGCCAGAGTTTCTTTATCTCTTCCAGAGGAGCTGCGGCTAGTGCGTCGAACGTTGGGTACACCGCCAACCACTCATTGTACTTCGGTATGACACGGTCAACCTGTGTTTGATGGAGCATCATTTCTGAGACGAGAATGCGATAGGGATCGCGAGTATGTCGCCATGGTAAATCCCTTCCGTGTCGGGTGTACCATCGAAGCAACCTGCGTTGGAAGACGCGAATCCGTTTTTCGTCGAGAATCTCTGAGGTGTCAGGACGGTCTGTCTCACCCTTGGCTTTCTGTCGGTGAGCATTTTCCATTGAATTGTGGGCGCTATGTCGTGCGCGTGCACAATCTGACCTTTCCACTTTGGCAAACTCAGTTTTCTGACGGTGAAGCAAACCTAGAACCGGGTGGGCAAGATCGCTCATTAGAGGTCTGAAACGAGGAACTAGAAAAGGTGTCTGACGCTTATAGTCTCGATAGACCTGCCCGAATCTCCGTTCCAGTCTCGGCTCTTCCCATAATTTTAACCAAATAATCATGACAAGGAAGATAACGGCGGGAATGAGAAAAGTCATGGCAAGCGACCTGAACAAGATTCCCATTCCGCAGGGAAGTAATGCATACCCAAGAGTCATCGGATTTCGGCAGCAAGCGTAAAGACCTGTAGAAACGAGTCTGGTGGATTGGACTTTTTGTTTAACTTCACCCCAAGGAAGACCTCGCCCTTTAAGGTACAACAAGCGGGTCGACTTGATCCCGATCGCCAACCCGAACATGAAGACGCCAAATCCTACAGCTAGATTAACTGGAAAAGGGGGGAACTCGGGAAGCAGGAATGTTCTGTCCAAGAAATGCCCAATGAAATACGTGAGGATGGGAACTACCACGAAAATGAGAGCGTATGCTACAACCGCTCGCCAACCAAGACGAGGAAATCTATCGGCAGCTTGGCTCATATTATTCCTCAAGATTGGTTTTCCACCCACTTCAGCTTTATACTAGACTTCGCAGGCTAGCCAAAATAGCCTGACGCGCGAGGTACCGGTAAGTTCTCTTCATAATTACACTCTTTGAAAACAGCCCAGTGTATCGCCTGTTCCACGAACCAAAAAAGTTGCGATAACATTCGATGAGCTCCTCCTGAACCTCTTCGCGGGTCAAGTGCTCTGTGGGCATAATTGCGTGGATCATGTCGTAGTTACTCCAATTTGCATCCTCGATCCAACCATTACGTTTCGCAGTCTCGTAGACTTCTGTGCCTGGGAAAGGCGTCAAAGCCATGAATGTGGCCAAATCGGGGTTTAGCCAGTCCACGTAGTCCCGAAGCTTCTCAATAGATTCATGTGAGTCTCCTCGCTCTCCAATTATAAACGTACCCTGACAAAGTATTTCGTTCTCTTTGAGCAAATCAACAGCTTCCTTTGCCTGTGTTCTGGTAACTCCTTTTCTGCGAAGTTTCTCCAGAGTTGCCGGGTTTGGGCTCTCGAAGCCCACAAGCATCCAAATGTTTCCAGCTCTTCGCATTTTCGGTAGAAGATCCCTGTTTCGGACTATGTCATCGCACCTCGCTTGGATGAACCAAGCCATATCATCGCTTAACCCTCTACTACCCAGTTCATTGCACAGTTCGCGGATTCTTTGGCCCAGACCGAAATTGTCATCAGTCAACCAGATGAATTTGCTGCCATACTCCTGGTTCAGGTATTCGAACTCGTCTGCAATACGTTTGGGTGATTTCTTTCGGTGTCTTTGCCTCCAAAAATGCCATTGCGAGCAGTATGTGCAGTTGTGATGACACCCGCGTGATCCTTCGACAATTGCGAAAGGGGTGTCCTTTCCCGTCATCAGTGTGAAGTAATAGGTTTGCATGTGTTCTTTGACAAAATGATAGCCTGGTAAGGGTAGTGAGTCGAGATCGCTCAAGAGGGGTCTATCCGGCGTGTGTACAACTTCTCCTTCATGTCGAAACGATATTCCTTTTACGGTTGAGAGCGGTTTCTGTTTTTCTAGAGTCCCTAAAAGGTCAGCGAGTGTCTGTTCTCCTTCGCCACGAACCACGATGTCAATATCTTGGTACGCAGTCAGACTTTCTTTGGCTAGCGCTGTGAAGTGTTGACCGCCCACGACAGTCGTTACAGACGAATTCACCTTTTTCACGAGTTTCGCTGTTTCAAGCACAGTATACGCATTACACGTGCCCAAGCCACTCGGGGCAACGATATCTGGGTCTGAAGATGCGAGTCGAGTTTTTCAGCTTGGCAATCAATCACATCAATCTCGACATCTCTGTTAACAGTCTCGAGGTAGCTAGCCAAGACTAGAATGCCGAAAGGAGGAGGAATGTATTCGCCCATAACAAACCAAGAGTCTTTTGGAGGCTCTACGAACAAGACTTTCACGTATTCACGCCCTGTGTACCTCTCAGGCTATTAAGAGCCAAGGCATTCTTTAATAGTTCATCGTAACCCCAAATGCGATAGCAATTGAGAGTGAAGAATTGAGTGAAAAAAGAGTATTATACGTGCAAACGAGTGGTCTCGACGCTCCAGATCGAGTGTACGCTCCCTTCATCTTGGCGATTGAGGCGGTCGCGGCGGGAAAACACGCCACGATATATTTCTTCCTTAAAGGAGTGACAATCATGAAAAGGGGGGAACCAGAAAAAACAAAACTCGAAGGTTACCCTCCTCTTGACCGAATTGTAGACCAAGCAGTTCGCTCTGGAGTGACGCTTGAAGTCTGCGAACAATCCTGCATGTTCTTCGGGTTGAAAAAGCAGGATTTGATAGATCAGGTCAAGATTGTCGGAGCACCTACACTTAACGATCGGATATTGGATGCTGATGGAATCTTATCCTTCTAGAATCCTTGTGCCTATCGTTGGGACACGCAGGAAAGCATGTGCAAGGTGAGATTGACATGCTATATGTAGTACTGAACGGCGCACGCGCAATCGCCTAGCATCGAGGTGGGTATATGAGCCGTCTGAATCCTCAGAAATTGCGGGTCACGTACTTACCCGGGGTCGAGCCAGAGACTCCAATCGCCCCGCGTCGGTACACGCTAACACACTCTGATCTCACAGGGGATCTACACTTGACAATAGGTCCAGACTACAATCTTAATCAGATTTCGGGATGGTACACCCGATTGATGCGGGATGAAGTGCTTGCTGAGTGGAAAGACAATCAAGATAGGCCATCGTTACACGTCTATTGTCACGTGAGTGGAGGGCTGGTGTTTGGCAGAGCTGGCTGGCGAGACGCTATCTTTCGGAGCGAGATGCCGTTGGTGTTGGAGGCCATTCGGTATGGGGATAGAGCGCTGTTTGCTGCTAATCCAAGATTAGATGATGCTCCCGTTTTCGTGCATTTCCAGGCATCTCAGCCCCGCTACAACAAAACTGAAGCATGGGGCACTCTTGCCGATCGGGTGGCTGATGACTCATATTGAATACTTTAGAAGGTCCTGAGCGGTACGAAATGGCTCGCCAAAGTGGAATTAGAGTCCGTTCCGCGCAATTAACAACCGTGTTTGGGGTCTCTTCAGAAATTGGCTGAATCGCGATTAGCCAGAATCTGCATTATCAGTCCATAAGACTTTTCTGAATCTGGAGACTAGTATTGAATAGCTTGAGGGCCCTGTTGGTTCATAATGACATCAAGAAATGCGGCCAAGCGCAGACGCGATGTCGCCTCAAAATGGAGGAAAAGAGCCGCCGTTAAGAGAGGGACACAATTCGATAGGAAACTCGTCAGTATTACGGAGAAGGTTCTGAAGCAGGTTTTTGGAGAAGAGGCGACTGCCAGCATATGTGACTATTTGGAAAAGAATTATCGCCTGAAACTGGATGAGATTCCGAATAAGCCAGAAGTCTTTTCGAAAGCGTTAGAAAGTTATCTTGACTCGGGGGCTACGGTGATAGAGAGGATAATCTTGGAGAATTTGTATTCGAACTCGGGAGTCAGATTGAAAAGAGTTGAAGAGAAGACTTTTCCGCAGCGCCTCAGTGAGTTAAAACGGGTCTACGGAGCTTGAGGGTTCCCTTTCACCGTCTGAGCGTACAATCTATCATTTTTGGGCAGGTTAGACATTCTTCGGGGATTGGTGTACCTTTCGGGCGTTTGCTTAGGTATCCAACGTAGTGAGGGCATCCTGGCGGAGCTTCTTCCTCTGATTCTGAAGGTTTGGCTGGCTCTTTCTCGGGTTCCTCCAGCATCTCAGGCTCCTCAAGTCTCTCAGGTTCGACTTCTTCTGAAGCCTCCTTTTCCTCTTCTTCTGGTATCTCCTGTCCTGTGATTGGAATCATCTCTGGACCCCTTTCGGCTTCTAGGGCAACGTCTAGCCTTGTCAAGCACCGGGGACAAGCTTGGTAGCGTACAGCCGGCTTATTAGAGAAGTCGGTCAAGAGAATAGGCTTACTGAACTCTTCTTTGCATTTCGGATTGGGACAGATGAGGTTTGTAAGTTTAGCTGGCAATGTCATCTCATCAGTACTTTTCTAATGCTAACTCATGTTTGAAGACTATTTAGGTTTGATGAAACCAGAATACTAATTACCAAACCAAAATGCTGTGTGGCTTTCTGAGATTTTGGAGTGCCGTCCGGATTTAGTCAAGACATTCTTCCGTTTCTAAATATTCTAGTAGATTCTTTCTGATGTAGGTTCCCGAACAGTCAATGAACTTATCTGAAGGCTGATTGGTTCTCCAGTCTATGAAAATTCGTAGTCTCAAATACCTGTTTGTGATATTGTTGGTCACTCTGTAGTCAACTGCTAAGGCCCCGCTCCTATCCACATAAATAGTTGCGTTAGGATACTTTTCCAGAAACTTCTGAGCTTCCACCGTTTGACTCGTTATCTCTATATATTCTTCATCGCTAATCCCCGTATCATAGAAGGTTCGTGGTTCATACAGGTCATGTAGGAGATAGAATCCACACAAAACAAGAACGACTGCAACTGCTGCAACGGAGACTATTACAAAGAAAGCGCGTTTCTTCACAATCTTGGCCTACCTTACAGAATCTCGTTAACCCACAAAAGAGTTTTGGCTGTCAAACAAAACGTTACTGTTCTGATGTTAGAGAAGAAATGGGGGAGTCTGCGGGAGATATCCCCATTGCATTTAGGTCTGATGACTCCAGAATGTGAAAGAGAAATCTTACTCAAATCCAATCCGACAGTCCATGCTTCCGAATTTTTAATATTCCACATATACGAGATTAATATTGTACGTGACCCCTAGTGATTGGATTGAGAAAGAACAAAGGATTTCTCTTACTAATTCTCACCTTGTTTCTCCTTTTGTCAAGTACATTCAGCGTACAGATCAACGCGCCCTTGGCAGCGTTTTCAGATGTTGTTTGGGTTGAGGAGAAATATTCGGCGGTTAAGGAGACTGCTAATGCCGCGAGTTCAGGGAGCGTTAACATTGACCAAGAAGTTCCTACGTCGCTTCAAGAGAATTCGACCAAGACGACCCAAGGAGGAGGGCAAATGTTGCAATCCTCTTCTGTTTCTACTCCTCTTTCTGGTTCTGCCTCCTTTACTCGCTACATAATGTGCAAAGATTGGGATCTTGATGTTGTTGGAGGTGTAGTCGTGGTGAATCCAGTTGATCCTACAACGGTTTTTGGACCAAGCGACGCCATGGCAGTATGTTTGACAACCGCATCAGTAAGTAACAGAACAGAGTTTGAGTTTAGATGGTATTACAGGAGTGACTCGTCTAAGACCGATTGGGTTCGCATTCCACATCAGGAAGACTGGAGCGGCAACTTCACCAAGTCTGTGCATTACCCAGTCTGGCTTAACATATCTGGATGGTGGCCTGGGTATCATTATCCTCGGGCATATAAGGTTGATGCTTACTTGGACGGCTCTCATTCGTTTTCAGAATTCTTTGAGGTGACCAACGGTGGATTGAACAGCCCTCGCATGTACAAAGATGTTGGCGTAAATGGGCACCCAATAAATATGACCTCAAGGTTCACAAATGGTAGTGATACGATAGCACACCATTACTTGAGGTTTGACAAGATCGCCTACTTCAACGAGGAGTCGGGATACAGTCATAACTTCACAACGGTCTGGATTCAACCAAACGGCAGTGCTTATAAAACGTACTCAGGCAGCTTCTCTGATTACAAGGATGTTGATGTTACTTGGAACTATTGGGAATATGTACACACTCTAGACGATTACATTACCATCAATTCAAGCACACCTGTTGGAAACTGGAAGGTTGAAGTTTACCTCGACAGTTACTATTCTGATGATACATGGGTGAGCTATGGCCCAGTCGCAACGACCCCCTTTATCGTTGGAAACGAAACAGTAGCAGATTGGACGTTCATGGTCTATCTAGACGCAGACAACAATTTAGAAAGAGCAGGCATTGAAATTTTCAATAAAACGGCCAGTGTTGATTCCTCATCAAGGGTGAACATCGTCGTACAGATGGATAGAAATCCTGGTCACAATAGTACATTGGGGTATGATGATAGATATGGTAATTGGACGGATTGTAAACGCTTCAACGTAACTAAAGGTATGACTCCCACGCAGGAGAATGCGGTCATGAACCTGACTGAAGTGAACATGGGGCACCCTGACACGTTAAAAGACTTTGTCAATTGGACCATAAACAATTACCCAGCGAATTATTACTTCTTAGTTCTCTGGGATCATGGAATTGGCTGTATGGGTGTTTGTTTCGATTTTTTCAATGAGACCGGTCCTTTACCCTATCCAGACGCTTTATCGCTTCCGGAAATCAGCCAAGCTCTAAGCGGGCTCCCAGCAATAATGGACGTGGTGCTCTTTGATGCATGCAGTATGGGCATGATAGAGGTGGCTTACCAGATCAAAGATTGTGCGAACGTGCTAGTCGCCCCGGAGGGGCTGGGTTGGGCCCCAGCGCCCTATGACGATTACCTTTCAAGCTTAACCAGCAACCCATCGATGTTGCCAAGTGAGTTTGCTAGAGACGTAGTCACTAAATACATGGAATGGTGTAACTCCGATGCGCGCATTCAAAACGCAACGATGTCGGCGACCGACGTAGCTAAGATTACGGGTTTGATGGCAGCAATCGACGACTTTGCCATAAAGTTGAAGGCAAATGAAATCCTCTACCATGAACAAATAAGCTTAGCCAGAAGTCTGACTGAGGGATACATGGGACCTTATGGAGACCAATCTGGCTACTACATTGATCTCTACCATTTTGCTGAGCAAATCTACTCCAACGTTTTGGATGATGCGCGAATGCGTGACGAGGAAATTCGGAGTTCTGCCGATCAGCTGATGACGACGCTTGAAAGCATAATAATCATAGAAGAGGCCAAGGAATGCCCCAACTCTCATGGTTTGTCGATATTTTTCCCTGATGAAAAGGCGAAGTACGATGAATACAAAAACTTGTATGAAGAGACAAGCGTTGCTGACGATACTCTGTGGGACGAATTCGTGATACACCACTTGGATCTCAAATCATCTGGATATGTTTTAACGATTCAGATACTTTACTCTGGCATCACGATAGAGTTTGACGACGAGTCGTACAAGACCGATGCTGCGGGAAAGCTCCGAGTGTTTGTGTTACCTGATTCGTATTCCGTTACTGTCCCGACCCCTATTTATGATGTAGCAGGCCCCGGTTCACGTGGAATCTTCTTGCGATGGAATGATTATGTGATGACCCCGTCGAGGACGATAACTGTTTCTAGTCAAATTACTTATATGGCCTACTACGAGACCCGGTACGAAGTGACTTTCACTCACGATTTTGCTTTCCAACCAACCTTAGAAGTCGCTGCTAACGCTACGCGGTATATTTGGAACTCTACAATCGGCTTATCACCTCTACAAGGCGACTCTCTAACCGTGTCAACGTCTGGAAACATAATCGGGAACTACAAAACCCAATTCTATTTGGCCCTAGCCACCAGCCCTCCTGGCGTAACGACTCCATCTGGTGAAGGATGGCGTTACAACGGAACAGACGCGCCCATATCCGTCGACGAATTCGTGGACATCACACCTGGAGCTTCACGCCACCGATTCAACGCTTGGACAACAATCAATATGACCGAGATATCTGACGCAGGCTCGCCGTCCACCACTGTCAGAATGGATGAGGCAACGATGGTGACCGCGAACTACGTAACTCAGTATTACCTCAACGTGAACTCTCTGTACGGTTCACCCTCTCCTACGAGCGGATGGTTTGACTCTGAAACCCCGATTACCGCATCGGTTACTTCACCTTGGTCCTCTGGAGCAACTGGCACTCGGTATGCATGCAGTGGATGGACTGGAACTGGAAGTGTTTCCTCGTCTGGAACCGCTACGTCAGTAGCCTTCACAATAGACGCGCCGTCAAGCATATCGTGGAATTGGCAAACCCAGTATCTCTTAACGGTGCGCCTAGACCCTACCGGGCTAAGTCCCTTGCCAAGCGTCTCTCCACAGGGACCGTGGTACGACAACGGAACATTAGTGAACTGTACTGCCCAGAGAATAGCAGGACGCGTATTTGAATATTGGACCGTTGACGGAGCAAGATGGGATCCCGGTGTTGACACAATAACGGTCACCATGGATGAGCCCTGTGAGGCGACCGCTCATTATGTACGTGAGCTTTCGTGGTGGGAAATCTTGCTGAGCCTTGAGTCGCTGAACCTAATCATAGCACTCTTAGGCCTAGTGATCACTGTCGCCTTACTTGGAGTTGCATGGATTAGAACTCGTAAGAGGCGAACTGTCACCTTGGCCTTGCTGAGTAAGATTGATGACGTCTACTCAAAGTTCAAGATGACTCCTCCAAAGTGCGAAGAAGAACTTCACAGACTAAGAAACGCAATCTCAAAGGATTTGGCTGATGGCAAAATCACGCAAGAATGTTATGATCTCATGGATAAGAAGATAGAGGAGCATTTGGAAGAGCTTCGGAAGCGATGAAGTTGTCCGCTGTGTTTGGTTGTTAGACGCTATGGAGCGGCTTCGCCGTACTTTTTGCTTAGGTTAAAGAGGTCTAGGACCGCGATCTTGTAGTCGTTGTTGAGGTCGCAGTAGGGATTCCAGTTTGGCTTCTCTGGGGTGGCGCCGTAGGCTGCTGCTAGCTGGGACAGGTCTTCGGCATTCACCATCGCGTCCATATTCACGTCGCCCAGCATTGGATTGTTCCAATAGTCGTAGGGGCTCATCAAGGGAAAGTTGTCTTGATTATTCGAATCAATGAGGTATGGGGTATCGCCTATTCCATCACCATCCGCGTCTGTGCCAGTGTAATCGCTCCAATAGTTCCCGAGACTACCATAATCCCAAGCATTCGGCTGGCTGGAGATGTTGACTTGCTGTCCGTTGTTTATGAAGCTGTTGCAGTAGATGGTGTTGTCGCCTGAATCTAATACATTGATTCCGATGCTGTTTTGGGATATGGTGTTTCCGTAGATGATGTTGCCGGTGGAAGACTCGGCTACGTCGATGGCGATGTTGTTGTCTTGGAATACGTTGTTGTAGATCTGGTTGTTGGCGGCGTTCTCCCCGTCAACCACGACCCCGCTGTCGCCCATGAGGTACATTACGTTATTGTAAATCTGACAATCGCTGGAGTTGTCGATGTATATGCCTTGGTTCCAGTACGTTATGTCAATGTTTGTAATAGTTACATAGGATGTGTCGGTTATGTTGACCGCGATTCCAGAGCCACCGCCGGCAAAGGTAGTGCTGCTTCCCTTTCTGCCGACGAGCGTCAGAGGCTTGTCTATGACTAGAGATTCGTGGTAGGTGCCTGGTGCGATTGAGATCGTATCTTCTGGTTCTGCGGCGTCGATCGCCCCCTGTATCGTCGGGTAATCTTCTGGAACTCTAATAACACTTCCCAACGCGTACACAGTATTATCATTTGAGCCTATGAAGACCATGCCATCAGCAACAGCTGGAGAAGACCACACGGGGCTGCCTGTTGTGTAGTTCCAAATATGCGTTCCAGTTGAAGCGTCGAGACAGTAAACCCTACCATCAGCCGATCCTACGTAGACCTTGTCGTCAGCAATAGCAGGAGAAGACCGCACATAGCTCCCTATTGTGCGGTTCCATATGGGCGCTCCAGTTTCAGCGTCGAGACAGCAGGCCTTACCATCACCCGAACCTGCAAAGACTTTACCGTAAGCAATAGCAGGAGAAGAAAACACAAGTCCGCCTATTGTGCGGTTCCATAGGTATGCACCATTTACGGCGTCGAGACAGTAAACCCTACCATCACTCGATCCAACGTAGACTTTACCATAAGCCACGCCAGGAGAAGAGTACACAACTCCACCTATTGTCCTGTTCCATAAGTATGCCCCAGTTGAAGCGTCGAGACAGTAGACCCTACCATCAAGTGAGCCCGCGTAAACTTTGCCATAAGCCACAGCAGGAGAAGAATAAGCTATCCAGTTGCCTATCATGCGGTTCCACAAGAATTCTCCAGTTACCGCATCGAAACAGTAAACCTTACCATCATACGATCCTACATAGACTTTACCATAAGCCACAGCAGGAGAAGTGTTTATCCAGTTGCCTGTTGTGCGGTTCCATAAGTGTGCTCCAGTTGCCGCGTCGAGGCAGTAAACCCTAGCATCCAATGATCCTACATAGACTTTGCCATAAACCACAGCAGGAGAAGAAACCACACCGTTGCCTATTGTGTAGTTCCAAATGCGGGCTCCAGTGTATTGGTCTAGTGCATACACTTTGCCGTCGTTGGAGCCTATGAAAACCTTGCCATCGGCAATAGCAGGGGAAGACTCTACTGAGTCGTCTGTTGTGTAGGTCCATTGTGTTTGGTTTGTGTTTGGGGCTGGGCTTTCGGTGTAGCCTGTGTGTCTGGGGTTGTGGTGGAACATGGGCCAAGGATACGTGGTTGAGTGTAGGCAAAGATACTTGTAGAAGATATCCGCGTCGCTTCCACACCCGGCATAGTCGGTTACGTCATGCCAAGCTATGTGAACATTTCGGCTGGAATCAACAGCTCGTCCAGTCTGCTTTCACTAACTCATACCTCTTGTAAAACACTGTCCAGTTTGAGACAGGTCGATCGTCCCAAGCTATGTACACATTTCGGCTGGAGTCAACAGCCAAAGACGGATACCAAGAGTCTGCGTTGCTTTCATTTGAAACAACCTCGACAGGGGTCCAATCTACTCCAACCTCATACCTCTTATAGAAGATGTCCCTATCGGTTCCGCACTCCAAGTCTGTGTCGTCATGCCACGCGACGTGCACATTTCCGCCGGAATCAACAGCCAAAGAAACATCGTAGGAGCCGAGAGTACTCTCGGTTGAAACAACCTCGATATCAGCCCAACCAACGCCTACGTCGTACCTCCTATAGAAAACGTCTGAGTCGCTTCCAGACCCGGCATAGTTGGTTACGTCATCCCAAGCAATATGCACGTTTTCACTTGAATCAACAGCCAAAGACGGACGGAGAGAGTCGCGGTTAGATGGGTTTTGGGTTGAAATAACCTCAGTAGTAGACCAGCTGGAAGTACGGTTTTTGTAGAAGATGTCCCAGTCCGTCCCACCGCCCAAGTCGGTTTCGTCATGCCAAGCCACGTGGACGTTCCCATCCAAATCAACAGCCAAAGACGGATGGAGAGAGTCGCTTGTGCTTTCAGCTGAAACAACCTCGATATCAGCCCAACCAACACCAACCTCAAACCTCCTGTAAACAATATCGAAGTCGATTCCAGAACCACCAAGGTCAGTTGTGTTATCATGCCACGCGACGTGCACATTTCCCGCGGAATCAACAGCCAAAGATGGATACGCGGACGTCCCATCGCATCCAGTTGATACTACCTCGGTTGGAGTCCAGTCTGCTGTTGCTGCCTCATATCTCTTATAGAAGATGTCCCTATCGGTTCCGCACTCCAAGTCTGTGTCGTCATGCCACGCGACGTGGACGTTCCCATCCAAATCAACAGCCAAAGACGGATGGTAGGAGCCAAGACTGCTTTCTGTTGAGACTACCTGTGTCATTCCGCCCTCATAATATCCGTCTTCTACCAAATGATCTATTGGAAGCCCATCGGGGTCACTAAGTCTTGTATCGTAGAGATCCAAGACGCATCCTCCAAAACCCACAACTCGGAAGAAAATGGTCGCTAGAGCTCCACTTCCATAAACCGGCTCTGCTGGGGGCTGAGATGCAGCATCCACCCATACAAGGCCAAGCTCTTCATTTACCTCCATCCTAAATACATCAATGGGCTCGTTGAGGAAGGGTTGGATGAAGACCTCCATAGCATCTAAAAGGGATTTATTGTAGCCAACAACAAACTCGAAACCGTAAAGATCAGTAACCTCAGCAACCCCTACGTCAATCCGGACGGCTTCGCCCACCATTGCATAACTTATAGTGGGATCCACATTAACGCGCGCGTGCCATGGTTCCATGAGTGGAAAGGCATCTTCATTCTCACCGTCAATAACGTATGATGTATCTCCTATCCCGTCACCGCCAGGCTCATTTTGGCCTGGTCCACTGTACAAGTCTACGCCCAGATAGTCACTCCAATAGTTCCCACCAGAAGGATAGTAGTCATCCCAAAGGTTGAAATAGCCAGACGATTGGACCTCCACTTGCTGGGTATTGTCTAGAAAGTTATTATGGTAAATGCTGTTGTTCTCAGATAAAAAGGTCGAGACGCCAACCTCGTTGCCTATTATGTCGTTTCCAGAGAGAGTAGTGCCAAATGACGAGTCGAGCAAGATGCCGTAATAGGTGTCCGTTATGTAGTTGTTAGATATGCGGTTGTTTAGAGAAGCGTAGACACGGATGCTGCCGTTGTAGCTTGTTGATACGTTGTTTCCAGATATGCGGTTATCGTTCGAATCTGGTCCAAGCGTAATGCCAAAGGAAAAGCTGTTTGTCACGTTGTTTCCACAAACGCGGTTGTCTGAAGAATCCAGGAGCCGAACACCATAGAAATTGTCTGTTATGTTGTTTTCGGCTATGCTGCAGTAGTTGACACCATCCAGATAGACACCCGGCTTGTCAACCGCGCTATGTTGTATAGTGAAGCCTACGATTTCGACGTTGTCTCGGGTTACATTAAGAACACATCCTCTCTCTAGGCCATCAACAATTGTAGACCATCTATCTTCTCCAATAAGCGAGACCGACTTGTTTACATCAACATTCTCATAGTATGTTCCGCTGTGCACGAAGATAGTGTCTCTATCAGTGGCCGCATTTATGGCTCCTTGGATTGTAGCGAAGTCTGCTGGTCCATCATCGTCTACAGTCCACGTTTTGGGTGGGGCAACTGCTTGTATAGCCTCTAATACTTCGTCTAACTCCCCTGGATGCATCCATAACCTCTTCATTTGCTCCCAAAACGTCGTCTGGAATTCGCCTCCAATCGCATCATCAAGGTCAGGCAAGGCTTCAGTCCCTTCAACGACTTCCGCTATCACCCTGTCAACAGGAGGATAAGCATCCAAAGACACAAGGACGTTAGTCGCGATGTGCCCACCCTGCGCAACCTGAATCTCCTGGGCATCTGCACTCGCAAGGAATTCAAATAGCTGTATTGCTTCGTCTGGATACTCCGTGTATTCTGGTATGAAAAAATAATCCGCAGCAAACACTAGTCCTTCTCCTCCTGGCAGCGAGAAGACTCCTAAATCTTCTGGGGGATCCACCATGCCCGTTATCCAGCTGCCCATGAAGTACAACCCGTAGTCCCCGGCCCACCACGCCTCTAGTGCAGAAACCCACTCCATAGGCACACTAAAATATCCAGCATCCAGTAACGGGACCAACTTCTCTTCAAATATGGTTCTCACCGGAGGCCTGATCCATTTGGTCTCGCCGGAAATCAGATCTCGCTGGAGTTGTGGGCCTCCAAAAGTTATGAGGAAGTGTTCTGTCACGTCTGACAAGGGCCACCCTACGTTGTCACCGCTGACTATCGGGTTTACAATACCCTCTATAGCTGCGATAGCATCAAGTAAAGCCACAAACTCCTCCCAAGTCGTAGGCTCTGCTAGGTAATTCGCTTCAAAGAAAGACTTCCTATACCAGAAGCCTGGCTTGGCCTTACCAGTATAGGACCCTCCATACAGCGTACCTTCGACCTTCACTTCATCCAGAACTTCAGGTCTGAAATCGGTTTCACTGATCAAACTGGTAGCATTAACCGCATGACCTTGCAGACCTATTTCCCGGACAAACCATGGCCAAACGAATATTACATCGCCAGGGGTCGTCTCAGCCTCGAACATCTCTGGTAGTGTATTCACAAGCTCATATGATGGAATACAATCGTATGCCGTGTTTATGCCAGTCCTTACCTCAAACTCTTCTAAAACTGGCACGAATTTATCCAATTCTTCTCCAGACCAAGGACCGATAACTGTCAATATCGGCGGAATCCAAGGTTCCATCAAAGGGTAGTTGTCTTGATTATTCGAATCAATAAAGTATAGGGTATCACCTATTCCATCGCTACCAGGCTCATCTTGACCTGGTCCACTATAATGGTCCCCAACAACGTAGTTACTCCAGTAATTGCCACCGGAGGGATAACCATCATCCCACGCATTCCCATAACTCGGCGCATTGTAGACGTGGTCTGTGTTGTTAATGAAATTGTTATGGTAAAATTTGTTGTTTGCAGAATTCCAGAGCATGACACCATAGTCGGTGTCTCTTATAGTGTTCCCTTCGACAATGATGTCTGAAGAACCAGAGAGGGAAATACCGCAGAAATCTGCTTTGATCTCCATATTCTTGATGGTCACATTGCTCCTCCCGAACAACAGTGTTCCGTTTCCCGGACGCTGAAGAGTGTATCCTGCCCCATTGACCACAATGTTATCCCGCTCAATAACAAACGTACCACTAATGTTGTCAGTGAAAGTGTAGATATCTCCGTCACGAGAAATGGGTGCTGTAGGGGGATCGACAGTGCCATCCGGTCGAATGTAGATCGTTCCGCCAGCCCAAACTAACCCCACATCGAACATCAAAACCAACATGCTTATCAGAAGGAGGATCAGCAGTATTCCGGATACCGTCTTCCTTTCCAGCCCGCTTCTCCCCCCTCTCAACTGACTAAATTATACCCACGCCCGAAACTTATGAGTTGTGGAACAAACTTCTAGAAGGCAACTGTTTCTCTCAATGCGAATGCAAGCGCCTCTCTCGTACGAAGAACATTTCCTCAAGCTTGCCGAACAGGAAACTCATCAGAAAAACATCAGGTTCTTAACATGTGTAGGGCGCAAGGCTTAATTTGCCCCACTGCACAAGAAGCGTAACGTGGTGGTTTAGAATGACAGAGAAAGAGCTGGTTATGGTTATTGAAAAACTGCATTTCACTGTCAAATTACACAGTAGCTTGTTAGAAGTAGATTTGAAATCAGGCGTCAAGAAAGAGTTAGAAGATGTTCTTGAGGCTAGGCCGGCGCTGCGAGAAAATCTAGGGTTCCTCTTTCAGACGATTGTTCCGTTAGATGTTCCCCTACGGGACATAGAATCAGTAGATGTGGATGAAAAAGGCCAAGTCAAAATAATCATTCCACTAAGAAGAGATATCGTCATTCCGCTCGATTCAAAGGAATCCAAACGTCTCGTTGAGAAACTGAACGAGCTGATCCCACTAGAGAAAGAGAGGTACGCAAAACTCCTAATGGAGTCCGAGAAAGCCCAAAGAATGCTGGAACGTGCGGAAGCTGAAGCAATCGAGCAGAAACAAAGAAGAGCACTACGCGGAGCTTAGAAAGCTAACATCTAAGAAGACAGTGAGTTGAAATCTGGTATTACGTCCCGCATCTCACGCGAATATTCTATACTTTGGACGAATGAACACACTTTCCCGCCGTTTGGGTTCAATACGTGCAGCCACCTCAAGCTCCTTGAGATAGCTTCTACCCTTCTCGGTAAGTCCGAATCTGACACCGATATCCCCTGGGCCCCACTCTTCTTCCAGAACCCGTTGACTGTTGGAGAAACATACGTATTCCGTGAACTTAACATATATATCACATGTATCCAATAGAATTCAGAAATCAGTTTCAGATTCTCGTAGCTCTAGAATGGTGAATACTGGATGGTTTCCGTAGACCCCTTTGGTGATTTTCGAAAGGGGTGTAAAACTGCCCTGGTGAGGGCTCTGAAGAACTCTTACCCTAAGATCTCTCTTCCTCAGCCAACACTTGAAACCCCGCCTAGCCCTGAGTTCGGCGAACTGTCATCTTCGGTGTGTTTTGAACTAGCCAAGCAGGTCGTAGCGAAGCCAATCGCCGTGGCTGAGAGGATAATAGACATGGTTGACATTTCCTGTTTTCCATTGATACAATCCGTGGAAGCGGCAGGAGAAGGATACATCAATTTTCACATGCACTTGGCAAGGCTTTCTTCTTTAACCATCGAGTCAGCAAGAGCCCTCGACACCGAGTATGGATACGTGAAGGCTAATAAGCTCAGAAAAACCATCGTTGAACATACCAGTGTCAACCCAGCGTCCACAATTCACATCGGAAACGCAAGAAATCCTGTATTAGGCGACTCCCTCGCACGCATCCTGAAGGCTCGAGGACATGAGGTTTCTAGACACTACTACGTTGACGACGTCGGACGCCAAACGGCAATCATGACCTATGGATATAAAAGCCTAGGCAAGCCGAAGCCTGAAGGAAAAGCCGATCAATACATTGCAGTTGTTTATGCGGTAACAAGTTGCATAGTTGAGATTCGTCGACTAAAGGAAGAGGTTGAAAAGGCAAAGGAGCGTCTAACATCCGAAGAAGTTTTGCAGCTGCAACGCGAATTGGATGACTGGGTCTCGATTGCCGCGGATCTTGAAGGAAGATTTCCTGCGGTCTTTGGGAATCTACTCAAGGTTATAGAAGAAGATGCAGATCCGGAGTCTCAAGTGAACAAGCTAATCCGTGAATACGAGGCTGGGGCGAAAGAAGCTAAGCAGCTGGTCAGAGACGTTTGCCAACTTTGCTTAGGAGGTTTTAAGGAAACACTGAGCAAGGCAGAGATATTGTTTGATTCATGGGATTGGGAGAGCGACCACATCTGGAGCAGTGAGGTTCGGCGGGTTCTTGAGAGATTGCAGAAGACTCCATATGTTGACCGTGTTGGAGGAGTTCTAGAGTTCTACGCCGAAAAGGTAGCCAGGAATCTCGATTTGAAGGAAACCCTTGGTTTAAGAGAAGATTATGAGATTCCTTCTTTGACTTTGGTGAGGGCAGATGGCACCACATTGTACACGACAAGGGACATTCCATACAGCTTATGGAAGTTTGAGAAGGCCGAGAGAGTCATCAACGTAGTTGGCATGGAGCAAACCTTGGCTCAGTTGCAGCTGAAGCTAGCTCTATATGCTCTAGGTTACAAGGAATATGCCGAAAATCTGATCCATTTCGCTCACAACCTTGTCAGGCTTCCCGGCTATAAGATGTCAAGTAGACGAGGGCGCTATGTCACTTTCGACGAAGTCATGAATGGGGCCGTCGAAAGAGCGTACGAGGAGGTTTCAAAGCGATCTCCTCAACTCTCTGCAGAGGAGAAGCGTCGAATTTCCCATTTTGTAGGCATTGGAGCCGTGAAATATGCCCTCGTAGAAGTTGACCCGATGAAACCCGTTGTCTTCACTTGGGACCGTGTGTTGGATTTCGAGAAAAACAGCGCTCCTTACATTCAGTATTCCCACGCAAGGGCTTGTAGCATTTTAAGAAAGGCGGCGAGAGCGCCTGAGAATCCTGATTATTCATTGTTGACGGATTCCCACGAGCGCGACGTAATCCTGATTGGGGCTAGATTTCCTGAAGTCTTCGTTGAAGCCGCAGAGAATCTCAGACCTAATGCTATAGCGGACTTTACCAACGCACTGGCTGACAAGTTCAACGCCTTTTACACAGCACTGCCCGTGATAAAGGCTAAGCCTCCGGAATTGAGTGATGCAAGACTTGCATTAGTGGACGCTACGAGAATAGTGTTCAGAAATTGCCTTAACCTACTTGGAATAGTAGCCCCTGAGAGAATGTAAGTTAGCTGCTTTTCTATTGCATTCTATTCTCTCAAGCCTTCCACTATTGCTATGCCAGTACTTGTCCCGATCCGGTTTGCTCCAGCCTCAATCATCGCTAACGCCTGTTGAGATGTTCGTATGCCACCAGCCGCTTTGACACCCATATCTTGCCCTACAGTCGCGCGCATCAATCTCACATCTTCAACAGTCGCTCCACCTACTAATCCCGTGGAGGTTTTCACGAAATCGCCCCCCGCATCTTTGGCCAGTTTGCAGGCTGCCGCTTTCTCCTCATGAGTTAAGTACGAGGTTTCAATGATTACCTTGACGATTAGGTTGCTGTGTGAATGCTTGACATCTACAACTGCTTCTATATCCCTTCTCACCATTTCATAGTCTCCGGACTTTAAGGCGCCTATGTTGATGACCATGTCTATCTCACAAGCTCCGTTTTCTACGGCTCTGCTAGCCTCAAACGCCTTTACTTCTGACAATACCGCTCCGAAGGGAAACCCAACCGTTGAGCAAACCTTCACATCTGTTTCCCTCAACAATTGCGCAGCCAAGGAAACGTGGGCGGAATTTACGCAGACGCAGCCAAAACCGAAATCTTTTGCCTCACTGCATAGCTCAATAACATCATCTTTTGTTGCATTGGGCTTTATTTGTGTGTGATCAATCATTTTTGCCAGCTGTCTTCTCGAAATTTCCATTGCCAACACACTCCCCTCTGTTATTCTTTCAACGCACAGGAAAAGATTGAAAGACTTTATGAATATAACGAATAGTTACACAAGGAAAGCAAAGGCGTTGAGGAGGATATTTCAATATTGGAAACGACCAATTTTGGATCAAGCGAGACTATGAGAATTGCAGCGGATGTAGAAGATGTGAGATTGCTTGTTCACTCTATCACGAAGGAAAGATTTGGCCTGAAGCTTCAAGAATAAGGGTTTTCATGCTTGTCCCAGGAGTTGAGATTCCCACTTTATGCTTTCAATGCGAAGATTACCCCTGTGTCAAAGCGTGCCCGATGGAGGCTCTATCTAAAAACAGTCAAACTGGAGCGGTGAACGTTGATGCTTCGAAGTGCACAGCATGCGGTCTATGCGTGCAGGCGTGTCCGGGAAAGGTTCCACATCTTCATCCAGAAGGAAACTACATTGTTATCTGCGACCTATGCAATGGAAGGCCAAAATGCGTCGAAGCATGCCAAGAAGGTCGATGGAACGCTTTAACACTTGTTCCCAGAAAAGGCGAAATCTCCCCTAAGACTTTAGCCAAAACACCGCACGAACTTACACACGAAGTTGCCAAGCGAATTCTCGGAAAAAAAATCGCAAATGAGGTAATAGGTCTATGAGGGGCTACGCTGGAAAATTCCTGGAAATAGATCTTTCTGACGGAAACATTGAAGAAACGAAGTTTCCAAACCGAGTTTTAAGAGATTATATTGGTGGAAGAGGGCTAGCCACAAAGATATTGTGGGATAGACTTGGCACAAAATGGGAAACCGTAGATCCACTTGGCCCAGAAAACCTTCTACTCATACTTACAGGCCCGCTGACAGGATACTGTGTAGTAGGCTCGACGGTTGCAGGCGAGTTCGGAGTAGACCTAAAATGTGCAGGCTACGACGGTCTAGTAATAGCCGGAGAGGCAGAAAAGCCATGCTACATATTCATATGCGACAACCAAGTCGAAATTGAAGACGCCTCGCCTATTTGGGGCAAAAAAGCGAGAGAAACCTTACGTTTTCTGGTTAAGAAGTCAATCAAGGAGATTAAAGGTGTTCGGCCAGACTACGGAGAAGTAAAGGAACCGTCAATTCTCTACGTTGGGCCAGCGGGAGAAAACAGGACTAGAGTTGCAGCTGTCGTCGCTAAGTACGCGCACGGAGCGGGTTACGGGGGATACGGCGGAGTGATGGGAGCCAAAAACCTAAAGGCAATAGTCGCAAAGGGATTTGGTCCACTGCCCATCGTACATGATGAAGAAGAAATGCTGAGTATGACCCAGGAATTTTCACAAAGGGTCTTTGAGAATACAGGGTTTAGACGCTGGGGAACTGGAGGAGGAGGCTATTTCTTCGGAGCCGAAACAAGTTCTGAGCCTATCAGAAACTGGCAAGAAGAATGGCATGACAAGGAAAGCTACAAGCGGGAAGAATTCGACAAGTACTGGGTCAAAAAGTACTGGGGAGACTTCGGCTGCCCGATGACATGCATGAAGCTTGCAGTGCTTAAAACTGGGCGGTATAAGGGGGCATTATGCGACAATCCAGACTACGAGTTTGAAGCCTATTTAGGAACCAACCTTGGAATATTCACTCCAGAAGAGAACATTTACCTATCATATGTCACTAACGAGCTTGGCTTGTGCGGAATCCAGGTGGGAGCAGTCTTAGGATTCGCGGCGGAACTCTACGAAAAAGGAATATTGACAAAAGAAGATTTAGATGGAATAGAGCTTGAATGGGGGAATGCGGAGGCCTTCACAGCTCTAACTGAGAAAATAGCCTCTAGAGAGGGAATCGGTGACATCCTCGCCGAGGGGGTCTATAGAGCCGCATTAAAGCTTGGACGAATGAAAGGTATCGACCTCATGAAGTATGCTGTTCACGAGAAGGGCGTAGCCATAGGAGCGCATGGAGTGAGAAGCAGAAAAGATTTCGTCGCAGAAAACATTTCCTATGCGTGCTCAGTTCAAGCTGGAGACCATACATCAGTGGCCTCGCTCCCAATTGACCAGTGGCATGGCGAGCTATCTTCCATAATGCATGACTCAGCCGTCTACTGCCTTTTCGACACCTTTGCACTAGAAGACGTGGAAATATTCAGCTTTTTCAAGGCAGTAACAGGATGGAAATTGACAAAGAAGAAATGGTATAAGGAAAAAGCCTTGAGAATACTGAACCTGCAGAGAGCCATGTTGCTTTTAGGGGGACCAGACGCGAAGTGGGAGCCAAAAAAGGATGATGACAATCCGCCCAAGTTCTGGAAGCCCCTGGTCTCGGGACCATACAAGGGAAGGAAGTTGAATCGCAGGATCTTTGAGGCGTCAAGACTTGAATATTTTAATGCTGCTGGCTGGAACGATAACGGAGTACCTAAACCAGAAACATTGCGAAGCCTAGGCCTAGAAAACGTAGAAGCGAAGCTCAGGGAAGTAGACATAATAAAGTAATTCTGCGTCAACAAGACCATCCCGAGAACAGCGCGTGCATGCTTCCAACCACGTAAGATTAGCCGTTCTGAACCAGAAAAGATGGCGGGCCCGCGGGGATTTGAACCCCGGATCTCCGGCTCCGCAGGCCAGTGTCATGATCCAGACTAGACTACGGGCCCTCAGGACGGACCACTACACTCCCGACGTGCCCAGGAATGTGAGTTTCCGTTTTCGAAAGATTTTGCAGTGGTTCATTTGCGTCACGTATTCGAATCCGGCTTCTACGAGTTCTTTGGCGTCGTTGACGGTGGTGGCGACTTTGCAGATGTATTTCTCGTTGTGGGGATACTGGACAAGTTGCGTGTATCGTAATGTCGTTTTTAGGTTTTTGTGGCCGAGGAGTTGTTGGACGTAGAGGATGTCTTTGGTTTTGGCGTATTCGATGGTTGCTTTCCAATGGCGGAAAGTATGGAAGGTTATCCTTTGGAGTCGTTGGTTGCCTAATTTGTGAGCTGCCCTTTTTCGTTGCTTTCTGAAGCTGCGGTCAAGATTGTGCATGGTGC
>SMTZ1_10001563_pt1 | contig 23214 bp, 26 predicted proteins | sample DeeMarSWOR136_30_FD_25667 | JGI IMG/M metagenome (IMG submission 25667) | reverse complement strand
TTGCTACACATCCGCTTGTAGATCGAGTGGTCCGTTTCAGCCCTCCTCCACAAACATCCCTCCAGATGTCGTCTGTCATGTGGACGACAGTTTTCAGACAGGGTCGCTGTCCCTCTTTTTTGGTTTTTGATCCAACCCCTGTTGTAACTTAATGGTAATGTCCCCTTATGACTCGATAGAAATGTCCCCTTTGGAGAGGTATGATGTCGTCCAGAAGGGAGGATGGCATTATGGCTCGGAAGGAGACGATTACGATGAGTATAGAGGAGTTAAGGAGGATTAACATAGTTAGACAGGCGATAAGCAAGTGTATCACCCAGAAGAAGGCAGCAGAGTTAATAGGGATATCCTACAGACAGACGAAGAGAATAGTTGAGAGGGTGAGGAAAGAGGGAGAGCAGGGGATCATCCACAGGTTGAGGGGGCGAAGAAGTAACAGGAAGATACCCGAGGAAGTGAGAGCGAAGATAATGGAGTTATACCATGGGCAGTACCCAGATTTTGGGCCTACACTTGCGAGTGAGAAGCTTTCTGAGCGTGATGGGATAGAGGTGGATCACGAAACGTTGAGGAGGTGGTTAAGGAGTGAAAGAGAGTGGGAGTGGCAGCGTAGAAGGAAGAAGCATAAGGAATGGAGACAGAGAAAGGACTATTTTGGAGAGATGTTGCAAATAGATGGTTCACATCATGACTGGTTGGAAGGGAGAGGACCTGAGTTAGTGCTGATGGGGTATATAGATGATGCTACTGGGATCGTATATGGGAGGTTTTATCCCTACGAAGGTACAATGCCTGCAATGGACAGTTTTCTGCGGTACATCAAGAAATATGGGATACCCCAGAGCGTCTATCTTGATAAGCATACCACCTATAAATCACCAAAGAAGCAGAGTATAGAGGAGCAGCTAAGGGGAGAGGAATCAATGAGTCAATTTGAGAGAGCGATGAAGGAGTTGGGAGTGATAATGATCTACGCTGGTTCACCACAGGCAAAGGGAAGGATAGAGAGGCTGTTTGGGACGTTCCCCACAGGGTCCGTATGGACAGGACCGACTTATCAAGGAGATGAGATTAGCAGGTATAGAGAGCCCAGATGAAGCGAATGAGTTTCTGGAGGGATATCTCCCTACATATAGTGAAAGGTTCAGCATTTTACCGGCAAAGGAGGGAGACTTACACAGGAAAGCACCAGGGAAGGAAGAGCTAAAGAGGATATTGTGCATGAAGACGGAGAGGAAGATTGGAAATGATGGAGTAATAAGGCATAACAACAGATTCTATCAGCTAGAGAGTGTTCATAGAAGGACAAAAACAGTCACGGTAGAGGACAGATTAGACGGATCTGTACGTATAAGGAAGAACGGGACATATCTCAAGTACCGACAGATTCCTCCAGAGCTGATGGTAAGGCCAGCTCAGAGGAGAGCCAAGAAGGTACAGAGGAAATACATACCGCCGAAGGATCATCCATGGAGGAAATTCAGGATAAGACCGTACGACAAGATCTATGGTCAAGAAGAATCCATCAAGAAGGAGGGAAAAGAACTGGTAGTTACCGGTTCACCAAAAAGGGACATTTCTATTAAGTTAAGAAAGGGACATTTCTAAAGAGTCTTGACATTTTTGATCCAACCCCTTGACAAGAAATAGAGGTTTCATTATATTGATATTGAACAAACGATTGATTAAAACGTTCGTTTGATTGAAAGATAGTAGGGGGACTGTATGGAAGAAGAAGAAGATAAAAGAGGGGCAAAGAAAAGGATATTTGACGCAGCGGTCGCACTCTTCGCACGAAAAGGCTTCGCTGCGGTGGGTATCAGAGAAATCGCAAAGTCAGCAGACGTGAACGTTTCGATGATCAACTACTACTTCGGCGGGAAGGTTGGAATACTGAAAGCAATCATCAACGACTGTTATGATAAGTACTTCCATGCGATTTTCGATACTGGCGACGAGAAGACCACTCCTGGGGAGCGGGTCCGGCTTCTGGTACGTAACCTTGTTCAATTCTTCAAAACGTACACCGAACTCTCCGTGGCCGCTTTCAACACCTTTCTTGTCGACATTCCTGAGATTGTGGATCTCAGAATAAAATGGCTGTCTGGAAACCGTGAAGCAACGAACAGAATCCTCACCCAGTTCGGTCTGAATACGGATGACACAGTCCAAATGAGCGTTGTTCAGGGGGTCTTGACTTCGATCATCGCAACTCACTTCCAGGGGAGATATGCGTGGGAATATGTCATGCAGGCACCTGACCAGTCGAAGAGTAGCCGAGAGTATATCAAGAAAGAGCCACGTGTGGAATTGGATGAACCTTTTTGCGATCGCTACGCTGAGATGCTTTCAAACTTCTATCTGAGTGGTTTGCGCAGCATCGTTGCCCGCACTCCTAAAATATTGGGTAGGGCAGCGCGCGGAAAAAAAGAGAAGGGGAGGGCGAAATGAGAGCGAAAAGGCCTAAAATAAGGCAACTTTGCCTCATGGGAGAAATATGCAACGCACCTCACAGTAGTCGGAAGAGAAGAGATTCATATCCTGAAGGGAGGATAAGAATGCTTACGGCGAAAAGCAGAAGGACAAGGCTGAGTTTCGAGAGGCCATCTCAGTATCCTTTGCCACATGGGCTCTTAATAGGATTCTAACCCAGCGCCAGAGTCGCTCAGAGCGGACCCAGCGTTGACAGAAAGCCCAACAAAAGATACGATTCAGGTCGGAACAGGATTGAGTCAGTCCTCGCCTGGCGGACCGCTTTCTGAAGGAGCGTGAAGCTGTGACGATTCTGGAGAGACTCCTACATTGAGAAGAGCGCAAAGATAGCATCTGAATATGGGCTGACGGGCAATCTTTTGTGCTCTGAGAAGATAGGAGGTAATTATGGGTCTTCTGTTTTCACTGATTCTGGCTTTCTGTCTGGTCAGTGCGTGTAGTGAACCGTTTCGAAACGACGAGTACGAGTACAAGGAAGAAGATACGAAGACGATCGACCTGTCCGGACAGACGAAGTTCACTCTGGAGAATACGAATGGAATCGTACATATCTCAGGTTCGGATACAAGTACCAACGTGCATCTCGAGATTACGAGGAAGGTGAAATCCCACAGCCTCGAAGATGCCCAGCACCACATAGACGATATTGTCATTACTGATGAGGCGCGAGCACACGACATATACGTGAAGGTAGGACACCCCAACAACGGCGACAGGGATTACGAGGTAGATTTCGTGATCACTCTTCCCTCTCATTTTAATTCAGAAGTCTACTGCGGCAATGGAGACATAGAACTCTCCTCGATTACAGGCTACGCCTTGTTAATACTTGGAAATGGTGTAATACGACTGGACGAAGTAACTTCTGATGAGGTTCGTGGAGGTGTTGGGAATGGCAGTATAGAAGCTGATATGACTCCAGCAGACAGTTGCTCCATCAGTTTTGAGGTGGGGAATGGGAACATCGCGCTCGAAATTCCAGCAGGCACCAATGCTGAGGTGGAGGCCTCAGTAGGAAACGGAAACATAACGTACAGTGGACTCAGCTTCGACAATCTACAGTACTCAGGAGCACATTTAGAGGGCATTCTGGGGAACGGGGAAGGAAATATCCTCTTGGTTGTGGGCAATGGAAATATAGTGTTACGAGGGAAGTGAAGAGATGTCTCCCCGAATGTGATGAAGTTTGGGGAGAGTCAGCTCAAGACTACGATACATCTATCCTGTTGAAAGAGAGTTGAGTGACTGTTGTGGTCGATGGGGTGCGTCTGGGATGATGGACTGATGGCCCTTGAGAGATGGCAGGAGCGTTATTATGGCGGTATGACCGACCGTCGGTCTACAAACAACCGTTGCGATGAGAGTCGTGAAGAGGCCAGAAGTCAGAAGAGAGGAAATACTCGATCAAGCTCGCAAGTCCTTCTTCGAAAGGAGGTATGACCAGAGGACGATTCAGAGCGTAGTAGACGAATTGACCGACAGAGTGACAAATGAGATATATGAAAGGCTCAAGCCAATAGTGAATTCCGAAATGGATGCCATTGACACATTCAACGCCATTTTTCAAGCCGGGACTGCTCTCGAGGCGACGAACATGGATGTGTTGGTCGTCTTGCTGGAAGTACTCTTCAGGGACGAAAACACCATCCATTAGGGAGAAGATGTGTGGAAGAATAGTCGAAAAGAACACTTCGCTCCTTTCGGAGATCATCAGGCAGGGAACCGAGGAAGGCCTCTTCAACGTCCGTAACTGCAATGACATGGCCCAGATGATACTCCAGGTGGGAAAGGACGTGAATGAAACGGTGAGCAGACTGCTTCATAGAGAAGATAAGAGACCGGAACACCTCGTTCGAGCCATCGGAGGAAAGGTGAGCCTGTATGAAGATGCGTTGAGCGCATACTGGGCGCGCCTCCGGGTCGGTCAAGGTCTATCTCGCAAATGAATTCGAGGATATGGTGAGATGCTTTACTGCAGCGATACGGAAGGATAGGTGTGAAGAGACGAAAAGGATGCGGAAGAGAGGGGAGAGAAGAAAAACGGGCTCTCCCTTCTCTTGGGTAAGCTCTGGCAAACGGACGGTCTGCCACGAGTATGGACGCGAAGGGAGGGAAGTATGACTATATCGCCGAAAGATGTTCGTGGTGTGTCGCGCACAGTCCTTGTACTTACCATTGGAGCGGTCGCAGCCCTTCATGGGCAGAACGAGATGACCGGGAAAGAGATCCTCCAGATGATGACAGAGACAATGAATCCCCAGCAATCTCAAGCGATTATGAGGATGACCATCGTTACCACCTCAGGACAGGAGCGAACGTTTGAGTACAGGACATTTTCGAAGAACGGGGGCGAAAAGAGCCTCATGAAATACCTGAAGCCTCGCCGGGTAATGGGACAAGCCATACTCATGCTCAACGATGCAGACGACATCTGGATATACTTCCCAAGAACAAAACGAATTCGCAAGCTCGCCACTCACGCCAAGAAGCAGAAACTGGAGGGGAGTGATTTTTCCTACGAGGATATGGGGGCATCGAATACGTTCATCGAAGAGTATGAGACGGTGCGCCACGATGATGAAGAAAAGGAGAATCGGCAATGCTACACTCTTGAGTTGACACGCAAGCCCGAAAGCTCTGCAGGTTACTCAAGAATAATGCTGTGGGTGGACAAGGAGTACTTTGTGCCGCTGGTGATCGACTACTACCATGACGAAGATATTGAACTGAAGGAAAAACAGCTTATATGCAGTGATATTCAGCTCATTGACGGCATCTACACTCCTATGAGATGCATTATGCAGAACAAGCTGGACGACACACAGACCAGTATTGAGATAGTGGAGGTGAGCTACAAGGTCGATCTATCTGACGAAATCTTCACGGAAATGGGGATGCAAAAATGATTGGACTGTCTATTATGGTCTTCATCGGTATGATGATCGTGGGCCACGCGTCCACCGAGCAGCTTGATCTCTACGGGTACTTCGAGCCCCAGTACACAGGTGTGTGGCATGAGGAGAATTACTACCAATTCCACACCAACAAGTTGAGAGTTGATTTGAGGAGTGATGCGATAGAGCACACGGAGCTCGGGGCGAATGTGATTCATACACTCTACTGCGGTAAGAAAGAGTGGACTATGCTCGACTTCCTACCAGAGCGAATCACCTCATCAATTCCTCCTGAGATGGTCTCGTTATTCCAATTCACATACAGAGACAGTTTTTTCCTCGATAACGCGTACCTGCGTCTCAGTTTCGACCGGTTTGCTCTTACGGTCGGCAAACAGCAGATATCTCTCGGTTCCGGCTATTTTGCGAACCCGACCGACGCCTTCAATGTGAAGACCGCACTCGACCCGACCTACGAACAGCCAGGACACAATGCAATCCGAATGGACATTATGTTGAGTCACCGTCTACAGTTGATGGCACTGTATAGCCCGATCGAGATGGACTGGAGAAACTCGGGCAAACTGGTGCGGATAAAGATAGGTCTCGGACACTTTGACATCTCTTTTTTGGGAAATGAGATGCCACATATTACCACAGACTTTCAGGAGATGCGGGCTACTCGAGAGAGACGCAGACTTTTTGGAGCGGATGTCGTAGGGGAGCTCTTCGGATTGGGAGTCTGGGGGGAGGGAGTATACAGGTTCCCCGAAGATGATGGAGACGAGGATTTCTACGAGTTCATACTGGGAACAGACTACACGTTCGAGTCTGGTCTCTATTCTATGCTCGAATATCATCACAACTCTCTTGGAAAGTCAGATTATCGACAATATGACCTCAACGACTGGATGCGCTTCTTCACCGGTGAGGCAAGGACGATTTCGCGTGATCAACTCTACGCATTCGCCCAATACCCGGCTACTGACCTCATAGTCGTTGGGAGTTCGGTGGTAGTGAGCGGCTCAGATAGGAGCACAGTCATTGTGCCGACTGTCCAATACAATCCCTTTGAAAATATCGACTTCACCCTGATGCTCAACCTCTACCTGGGTGATGAAGGAAAAGTCTACAGCAGCAGACTGGGTAACGGTGGCTTTCTCCGTTGCCGCATGTACTTCTGATTAGGAAGGAGGGACGAAGTATGAGGGACAGGATGCTGCGGAAATGGGCACGATTCGCTGCGACCCACCCCTGGTGGGTGATCGGAGGATTACTCCTTATTACCGTGCTTGCTGCCATTTCGGCATCACGTATTCGAATGGACATGCGCTGGTCCGACCTGCTTCCTATAGAAGACCCGGTGGCGCAGGAATTCGACAGAATCCTGAAGGAGTACAGGAGTGCATCAGCCATACACATCGTCGTGCAGGGGGAAGAAGGCCAGATAAAGAGATTTGCGGATAAGATTGCTCCAGAGATAGAAGAGCTTAAGGAATACGTGGAGCGAGTGGACTACGTAGTTGACAGGGAGTTCGTGTCTGAACACGGATTCATGCTGGCGAAGGCACAGGACCTCGAAAAGACCGTGGATATCTTTGCGGATTTGAACCTTCTCCCACTCTTAACGCATATGAACGACAGTTTCGAATCAGAATACATTGAAGATGAAGAAGGGCTGAGCACAAAGGAGAGAGAAGACCGGGCTGTCCGGTCCCTGGATGGCCTTCAATATTGGCTCACGACAATGGACGCCTTCGTCAGCCGAGCAGTGTTTGGGAGGTCGGCACGTGCGGATTCAGCAGTCGATCGCTTTCTCTATGGAGAACCGTATTTCATCTCGCATGACAAGCGAGTTCTACTCATCTCTATAAAACCGACATTCAGCGCGATGGACATAGAGAAGGACATTGCTTCGACTGAAGAAATCCAGGCAGTCCTGAACAGAACCCTCCCTGACTTTCCGGGTGTCCGGGCAGGCGTCACTGGAATAATTCCTCTACAGAAGGATGAGATGGAACACACGACCAGAAGTATGAGAATCAGCTCTGTGGTCGCACTCATACTGGTGCTTATTCTCTTCATATTGACCTTCAGGATGTGGAGTGCATCTGTACTGGCCGGATTCAACCTTGTCATCTCCATCGTCATCGCCGCCGGTCTCGCCGGAGCTATCCTCGGAAGGTTGAACCTTATGACTTCGATGTTTGCAGTCATCTTAATCGGTCTGGGAATCGACTACTCCATTCATATCATCTCGGTATACAGTGAGCGTCGCACCATAGATGAAGATGCTACCCTTGCCATGGAGCAGACATTGCTCCGTTCGGGGGCCGGAATCATCACTGGCGCATTGACGACGGCGGCCGCCTTCTTCGCACTGGCCATTTCTGTGACGCAGGGCATAAAGGAGATGGGCATAGTGCTGGGCATCGGTATTGTGTGTGCAATGCTCACTACTTTGACTGGGCTACCTGCGATGCTCGTCGCACGCGAGCGGTTTCTCATGAAGGTAAGTCGCAAGCCACTCAGACAACCTCATGTAGAATTCAAGGCTCTCGAAAATCTTGGCAAGAGCATAGTGAAGAAGCCGCTTCTCTACCTTGCTGTCGCCATCGGACTGACCACGTTCCTTCTCTATCAGGCTTCTCGGGTGAAATTCGATTACAACATGTACAATGTGGAGCCGAGGGGATTATTGACGGTGGCGCTCCAGGATACGATTATTGAGAGCTTCGATTTGAGCCCTGATTTTGCGATGGTGACGGCGAGCTCCATAGAAGAATCGTGGGAAATCGCAGAAAAAGCGAAGAAGATGCCGTCTTTTGGCATGGTTGAGAGCATTGGTGACTTTTCACCACCTGAAGAGGAGCAGCGCGCAAGGCTTCCCTACCTGAGGGAGATCCGAGAGTCGCTGCGTTCAAAGACAAAAGGGGAAGATCTCAGTCGGGACAACCTTGATGAGCTGGTTGAGCAACTCGAAAGATTGGATATGAACATCTACGAACTCTCGCAGCTTGCATTCATTGGTGGACAGGATAAGGTGGACCAGAAGTGCAAGAGCATTGTAGGTGACCCGGAACGGGAAGACTCTGAAAGCTCCATACTCAATCTCGTTCGAAAGATCAGGCAAGATCCGGAGAGAGCAATCCGCCAACTGAACGCGTTCCAGGAGCAGTACGAGCCGCGCCTTCGCTCAAAGGCATACAATATGGCAAATCCGGAGATCATCACCTTCGAGACTCTGCCGGACCAGATCAAGGAACGTTATGTGAACGATGCTGGCGACACCTATCTTGTTACTGTCTATCCCAGAGAGCAGATCTGGGATTTCGAGAAACTCAGGCGATTTACGAGTCAGTTGGAGGTTGTGAGTCCCAGAATTACTGGCAACCCCCCTCTTTTTCTGCGTTTGATTGACTATGTCAAGAGAGATGGATTGTGGGCGACTATGCTCACCATTGTCATCATCGTAGTACTGCTCTGGATTGATTTCCGAAGCGTGCGCATGGCGCTGCTGGGAATAGTACCGTTGCTCGCCGGAGGAATCTGGATGGTGGGACTCTTGAAGACCTTCGGAATGATGCTCAATTGCGTGAACGTAATGGGTCTTCCCCTGATCGTGGGAATTGGCATTGACGATGGCGTACACCTTCTTCATCGCTACAGATACGAAGGCCTGAACCAGACACCAATCGTTCTCAAGAGCACCGGAAAGGCGATACTGCTCACTTCTCTTACTACTATGGCGGGCTTTGGCTCACTAACGCTGGGTACCTATCGGGGATTCGTGAGTCTGGGTGCACTTCTTGCGATTGGTGTAGGAGCCTGCTTTCTTACGACTGTGCTGTTCGTTCCGGCAATCATCACTCTTGCGCAGCGGAAGCATGCCCTGCCCCGGTAATGAGAAGGTGGCAGCAATGTTGGATCTTTGGGGAAGGGCACTGGTCCTGACTGCGCGCCGAGATCGACTCGGTCTCCCCGCTCAGCTCTTCTGGGATTTTTCGATCTTTGCCCAGGTATCACGCAGAGACGCTGTACGGTTGAAAACCGGTTTGCCTCCGGCTGAAGTGGCGGTATCGACGCAGAAGTAGCCGTTTCTCTCGAACTGGTACCGACTGCCAGGGGCTGCGTCTTGCAGACTTGGTTCAAGACGGCACGATGTCAGTACCTCCAATGAGCTCGAATTCAAATTGGACGTGAAATCTTCACCTTCCGTGACATCATCAGGATTCAGCTTCATGAACAGATGATCATACAAACGCACTTCTGCTTCGACCGCATGGGCAGCCGAAACCCAGTGCAATGTTGCCTTTACCCTTCGCCCATCTGGAGCTCCACCACCCCTGGTTTCTGGGTCATACCTGCAATGAAGTTCTATGACCTCACCGGTGCTGTCGTCTTTAACGACGTCGATGCAGGTTATGAAATATGCATATCGCAAGCGGACCTCTCGCCCAGGAGCCAAGCGGAAATACTTCTTCGGCGGTTCTTCACGAAAATCATCTCGCTCAATGTACAGTACCCGTGAAAAAGGGACCTTTCGGGTTCCCATACTCGCATCCTCCGGATTGTTTATGGCCTCTAACTCTTCCGTCTTGCCCTCTGGATAGTTGTCAATGACTACCCGAAGTGGACGGAGCACAGCCATTACTCTCGGAGTTCTCTTGTTCAAATCCTCGCGGAGGCAGTGCTCGAGCAATGCCATATCAACAACGCTGTTGCTTTTGGAGACGCCGATGCGCTCACAGAAATTCCGAATCGCCTCGGGTGTGTAGCCACGTCTTCGTAAGCCCGATAGTGTCGGCATGCGTGGGTCATCCCACCCAGACACGTACCGCTGTTCAACCAGCTGCCGGAGTCGACGCTTGCTCAGCACCGTGTAGGTCAGATTGAGGCGTGCGAATTCTATCTGCCGAGGATGGTGAACCTCCAACTCATCCAGATACCAGTCGTACAGCGGGCGATGGGCTTCGAATTCAAGATCGCACAGGGAATGGGTGATCCCCTCGATGGAGTCTGACTGACCGTGGGCAAAATCGTACGTCGGGTAGATGCACCACTCATCACCCGTCCTGTGATGAGTCGCCCGCAGAATCCTGTACATGACAGGATCACGCATGTTCAGGTTTCCGGATGCCATGTCGATCTTTGCACGGAGAACACGGGAACCATCTGGAAACTCCCCTTTCCGCATACGTTCGAACAAATCCAGATTCTCCTCAACTGAACGATGACGGTAGGGGCTCTCTCTTCCAGGTTCAGTCAAGGTGCCGCGGTATTCCCTTATCTCGTCTGCACTCAAGTCACACACGTAAGCTTTTCCTTTCTTGATGAGTTGCACTGCAAACTCGTAGAGCTGCTCGAAATAGTCAGACGCGTAGAAGAGACGATCTTCCCAGTCGAATCCAAGCCACCGGATGTCTCTCATGATCGCTTCTGCATAGGTCGTCTCCTCTTTCATAGGATTGGTATCATCAAATCGCAGATTGCAGAGGCCACCGTACTTGAGCGCAGTACCGAAATCGATGCAGATAGCCTTGGCGTGACCAATGTGCAAGTAACCATTCGGCTCTGGCGGAAACCGGGTGTGCACTCGACCGCCATATCTGGTGGTTCGCAAGTCTTCCTCGATGACTTCGTGAATGAAGTTCAACGGCTCATTCGAGTTATCCTTGGTCATTTTGGCAACTCCCTTTCCTCATCCTAAACCATGCCCACCCTTCCGGTCAAGCAAAAAGAGAAAAGAGGGACAGCGACCATTTTTTTGTCAGGAGTGAGAGGGCATAACTGAGGAACTCATGGTAATCAGGCAATTCGTGAGGATTCATCAGGCCAGAAGTTCTCTTGACAGAAGCATGAATAAGCCACATTCTGAATCCAGCGGGGGTGGGTCCCGTTTTTAAGGCGGTGAAATTAGATGGCGACCACAGATGGGCAATCCCCGCAAGGAAAAGGAATAATCACAACCTCTCACGGTGAGACACACTGACGGCTCGAGAGTTTTACTTGACAAATTAAACCAAGTACTGTATAATAGTTGGTATGAAGTCTGACATCGATTCAGAAGGCCAGGGTTTGGAAGAGAAATCAGACCGCTTTAGGAGTATCTGTCACCAACACGGCTTGAACGTGACTCCGCAGAGAGTTGCCATTTACAGAGAGTTAATCTCATCACGGGAACATCCTTCAGCCACTCTCATATACAGAAGAATCAAGAAATACTTCCCAAACATATCTCTTGCTACAGTGAGTAACACCCTGCTGACTTTCAGCAAAATTGGTCTGGCCAGGATCGTGGGATTCTCTGGAGATCCAAAACGGTTTGACCCAAGACTGCAACTGCATCATCACTTCAGGTGCATTCGGTGCGGGAGAATAATAGATTTCCATAATGATGTTTATGATAAAATAGAAGTGCCTGTCGTAATAAAAAAGAAATTCGTCGTTCTTGAAAAAACAGTGCATTTACAGGGTTTATGTGATGAATGCAGGGTGAATGGGAATGAATTGGAGAGATTCTCTGGCTCCTGAATGTCTGCCGAGCACTGGTCGATGCCCAGAAGGGCGATGTTGGAGGCTATTGATGTACGGCAGGCCTTCACACGCTCGACAAAAGGAGGTAATTTGTGCCAAATAAAGCGCCAGGTACAGCACAGTAGTCTTCTAACCATGTTTTTGCACAAGGAGGAGAAGAATGGCTAAAGTAGCAAGAGAGATGGTAGAGAGGGCCGGGATAAACGTCGACCAGCTACTGGAATTGCTGGTTAAGAACGCCGCGGCTGAGTTGACCACCTACTACTATTACACAATCCTGCGCTGCAATCTCGTTGGACTTGAAGGAGAAACAGTCAAGGAAATTGCAGAGACTGCTCGAATCGAGGATCGGAATCACTTCGAGGCTCTGGTTCCCCGTATTTACGAACTTGGAGGTAAGGTGCCTGAGGATATGAAGGCTTTCCATGATACATCAGCCTGTCCACCTGCCAGTCTGCCGAAAGACCCAACGGATGTGAAGGCCATGTTGACGGTGCTGGTGGAAGCCGAGCGGTGTGCCGTGAGAGGGTATACCCAGATCTGCAATATGACTGCTGGAAAGGACCACCGTACGTACGGCCTTTCTCAGGCTATCCTGAATGAGGAAATTGAACACGAATCTTGGTTCTCGGAGTTTTTGGGCGAAGGACCTTCAGGACATTTCCTGCGCAGGGGGGAAACTTCTCCGTTCGTGTCGAAATTCCTCAAGTGATCAAAATGAGCTGAGGGGATCTCAAGAACACATCTTGGAATCCCCTCATCATTTTAGCGCATTGGATACGGAAGGTATCGAAAGATGGTGAAGTTCACCAAGCAGGAGCTTGTCCTGTATGATGGTAAGGATGGAGCTTCGGCGTTCATTGGCTTCAACGGAAAAGTATACGATGTATCAAGTAGCTTTCTCTGGCAGAACGGAAATCATCAAGTGCTTCACGATGCAGGATGTGACCTGACTGACAGCCTTGCTGAGGCCCCGCATGGTCCCGAGATGCTTGACAGATTTCCAGTCGTCGGCATCCTGGAGGATGACTGAAGCTTTCGTCTCATTCTTCTTCCCATTGACCTACACGGTCTGAGTGACACGGATAATCTCTCATCTTGACGAAACCGGTGAGTAAGCAATAATGGTGCGTGTCCACAATATGGTCCAAGTATGAAGATGAGATCACTGAAATCGGGGTGAGGAGAAATCTCGCCAACGAGAGAGGCAACGACCCCCAGAGCCGAGCGCGATCGTTTTCGGTAACTTTCACACGTCAATACAGACAACTTCCAGAATGGAATATCAGGTTGGTATAGCGCTGCTGCTGACGGCGGGTGCCGGTCTCTCTACGACCTTTGGAAGTGTGTTGGGTCTTGCGGTAAGAGAACCTGGTCCGCGATTCATGGGTTTTACGCTTGGCTTCTCGGCAGGGGTGATGATTTTGGTATCGTTTGTTGAACTGCTGCAAGGAAGCATCGAGTCTATTGAATTCCTGCCAGCATTATTGGGTTTTTTCTTGGGGATGGCAGGCATCTTTTTCATCGACCTGTTGGTTCCTCATGAGTACATAGGTCAGCAAGACTATGCTGACGATCGGTCTGTCGAGCGTCTGAAGCGCACTGGACTGTTAGTAGCGTTTGGAATAGGAATTCACAACTTTCCTGAAGGTATGGCGACCTTTGCGGGCTCACTCAAAGACGTGAACGTGGGAATCGCGATTGCGGTGGCGATTGCCATTCACAACATTCCGGAAGGTTTAGCCGTATCCGCCCCAGTCTATGCGTCCACTGGTAGCAGACGCAAGGCGTTTCTTTGGTCATTCCTCTCCGGGGTGAGCGAGCCTGCTGGTGCTGCGTTAGCCGCGTTAGTGCTTCTGCCTTTTTTGTCTGCTACCGTCCTTGGCTGGATTCTTGCAGGCGTTGCAGGTATTATGGTTGCAATTGCCCTTGACGAACTTGTCCCCGCAGCGAAGTCTTTCGACACTGCACACATGCCGATTCTTGGTGTGATTACTGGCATGCTAATAATGGCAGTCAGTCTGTGGCTGCTGAAATAGCGGCCTGATTCAGGGAAATTCCAGGATAGGATCTCCGGAATTGTGCGTAGTTCAAAAGCACCAAAAGGGAGTACATCCACACATCTGCAGGATATAGAGAGACAGAAGTGGCGGCGTCCTGCCTCGGCCCCGACACTTTTCGTTCCAATCTCCTACTTGGCTGCTGTAGTCGGCTTTGAGACATTTTCTTGTATTGCAGAAAGTCTGGGAGACACAACTGTGACAACCTGGCAACGGGTAATCCGCACGCACATCCGTAGGAGATGTGGAGTAGTATTGATGTATCGGTTTGTTTTGTGGAGATGGAGACCTGGATGGGACTGAAAGCATTTCCGAGTTGCTCTTGAGAGTTAATCGTTATTTCAAGGTTTGACCCCAGTCCCGCTTTGTTCGGCGGTTGAGGCAGGTGTGTGCAGTGGAGTGGTGTCGTTTCTCCGTAAGCTCATACCGATTAAGCACTTAGACTGAGATTTTTCCCTTCATGTTGTCGCAGTTGGACTAAGAGGAGCCCGCACTCAGGAGGAGAATCGGTAGGCGAAGGAGAGTCAGAAGAAGTGAGTAGACGCTTTACATAAGACGTTGGTAAACATACAGTTACAGATGAATTCCGGCAGCTCTCCTTCATTCGGAAGAAGTAAAATGGCGTATCCGCAGGGCTCAGCTGGGACAGGGTTGACCAAGGGTAGACTGAGACAATTCGAGTTACGCAAAGCGTTTGCTGACGCTCATCGCTGGGGTCGAATCGAAGGACGCGGCCGAGCTGCCCCGGTATACTGGCCGTAGGAGCTCTTGGTGCGTAATTCGTGCAGGATGGATCATTATCTCTGAAACCTGAGAGTGTTTAGTACAAGTTCCTTGTAAATGATGAGTCTTCTCAGGGCATAATCACCGAGAAGCTGGACGGCAACTGTAGTGGGATATGCGCCTCTCTCTTTGACGGTTGCCAGGAAGAGAAGACTGCAGAGTCGAGCGCAGGTTGCGAAAAGGAATAGCAGATGGTAATTGATCAGAGTGAGGCCAAATACATGGATCTTCGTCGTGCTGAGGGCTTGGGCGATGAATCCGCCACAGAGAGACGCCACAAATCCAAAAACACCTGAAAATGTTGAGAAGACTGCAAAATAGCTTTCCTTCAGTTCCTTGTCCTCGGTGAGACTGAAAAGGATGCTGAAGAGACTGAGGTTGATTCCAGACCAGAATATGCCGGTGAAGAATGCATCAATCCAGATAGGTAGGAGATAATCCTTGCGTGCAAATAACCAGATTGCCGGCAGGAAAGCTGCACAGAAGAAGTTCATCGTGAGCACTGGCTTTGACTTGAAGTGATCGATGGCTCGACCCCACAGAATCTGAAAGACTAGGCTGGTTACGCTGGCGATGATTGAGTAGAAGGCAATGTTGGAGTAAGACATGTCGAGGTTGGTGAGCATATGGACAAGGTAGAAAGGGGAGGCGAGGCCGGCTAGCAGATACCAAAAAGAGACGAACCTGAGTAGGTTCCTGAAGTTCTTGTCCGCGAGCGGAGATAGAAATACCTGGGTGATGCGAGCCCTTTTCTTCGGTATCGGTGGTTCAGGCTGTATGCGGAGAACGCCTGCGGCAATTGTTGAAGATGCTGAAGCGCCAGTATAGAGGAGCCCGAGTCCCCTGCCGAGCGAGCCGAGCAATTCATAGGTATCGAGGATTCGTCCGCCGACGATGTTGGCCATCATACCGACAGCGTTGAGAATCATATTCCTGATGCCGAAGTAGCGCCCACGGACCTCTTTAGGCACCAAATCACTCATCCAAGAGAGCCACGCATTACCGGACAGACTCATGAAGATATTATGTAGGACGATTAGCGTGAAGAATAGACCATGGTCCACACGGATGTTCAGGATCAACAGCAGTGCAAACACCAAGAACACTCCCCGCCCAAATCCTGAGAACACCACACACAGTGTGCGGCGGCTCTTCATGAACTTGGCTAGATAGACTGAGAAGAAGGCACATCCCGTGAAGAAGGCGGGTATGGCAGAAAGGAAACCAATGCCTACATTGTTGAGGCCTATGTAAAGGGCAAGGCTTGTCAAGAACAAGCCAGATGTCAGGTTGATGTGGATCTGGGCAAATACCCCTTCAACGACGGAAATTCTCAGCCCAAAGGTTGTACGGTCCATTCTTGAGCAAAGGAGCAATATGCATCAAGCGTTCGATTATAGCAGAGCTATCCACGGAGTCAATGCGAGGTCTGGACTTTTCATTTGATTCATGGTATGTATCAGTTCTAATCTATGACTATGACTGAAGAAGCGATCGTGGTTAATGGTCTCACAAAAGACTTCAAGGGATTTATCGCTGTCGACGGAGTCTCCTTTCAGGTGAAAATGGGTGAGAACTTCGGGTTTCTTGGTCCAAACGGCGCAGGCAAGACGACAACAGTGAAGATGCTGTGCACTCTCCTGCGTCCGAGTGGTGGAAATGCCCAGGTTGCAGGATATGACATCGTGCGCGATCAAAGCCAGGTCCGCAAATCGATCGGTATCATCTTCCAGGAGCCTTCATTGGACGATCGGCTTACTGCTCGTGAGAATCTTCGTTTTCATGGAATCATCTACAAGGTACCCGGCAAAGAACTTCCTGCGCGGATCAACCGGTCACTGGAATGGATGGAACTCGAAGACCGAGCGGATGACTTAGTACGCAACTTTTCGGGTGGTATGAAGCGAAGACTTGAGATCGCACGAGGCCTACTCCATTTACCCAAAATCCTTTTTCTGGATGAACCGACTCTGGGACTTGATCCACAGACACGAAACCGAATTTGGGAGTATCTGCTCAGACTACGTCAAGATGCAAATGTGACACTGTTCCTGACCACGCATTATATGGATGAAGCGGAGCACTGCGACCGAATCGCAATCATCGACCACGGAAAGATTATCGCTCTTGATACACCGCAAGAATTGAAAGCACAGATGCGCGGAGACCTGGTTGATCTTCAGACTGGAGATGACGCGTTGACTGAGAAGGAGTTGGTAGCGAAGCACGGCATTATGGTCCGTGGTGACTCGCAGGGTCTGCATTTCGAGGTTCCGAACGGTGCAGAGTTCATCCCCAAGCTCGTGCGAGAGCTGACGGCGGATGTCATAGCAGTGAGTACTCGGCGTCCCACTCTGGATGATGTATTTCTGAAACTGACTGGCCGTGAAATAAGAAATGGCAGCCTGAGCGGCCGTGACCGGATGAGAAACAGACTGCAAAGGATTGGCCGAAGATGGAGGTGATTGATTTCTCATGCATTTACATGATTTGGCTACGGGATACTATCCGCTATTTTCGCGAGAAGAGCCAACTCTATGGTTCAATAGCCAGGCCGGTTCTGTGGTTATTCGTTCTGGGGATGGGGTTGCGCGGATCATACCAGCATACTGGGGACTTCAGTTACACACAGTTCATCTTCCCGGGCATCGTTGCCATGACGATTATTTTCACCTCGATTCAATCCGCGATCTCGATTATCTGGGATCGAGAATTTGGCTTTTTGAAAGAGATTCTGGTCGCACCGGTTCCGCGCACGTCGATTGCCATTGGTAAGGGTCTGGCGGGCACCACACTATCACTCATTCAAGGTTCGATCATTCTGCTGCTGAGTCCGCTGGTTGAGGTACACTTCCCGGTTGTGCATCTATTGCCGATTCTTCTGGTTATGGGTGTTCTCTCGTTTACTCTGACTGGAATCGGCATCGTGATTGCGTCGCGAATGGCTTCCTTCCAGGGGTTCGGCACGATTATGAATTTCGTAATCATGCCGATGTGGTTCCTGAGTGGTGCTATGTTCCCACCAACCGGTGTGCCGGGATGGTTGAACGTCCTCATACGAGGCAATCCTCTTACCTACGGCGTAGATTTGCTGCGCTGGCTGATTCTCGGGTTTTCCTATTATACACCTTGGTTCGGTCTGATTCTATTGATGATGTTCGGGTTCGTGGTCACCTCTGCTGCGATCTTCTTCTTCAATCGTGGCGAATACTAAAAAGAGGGACAGCGACCATTTTTGGCAGTGGAGTGGTGTCGTTTCTCCGTAAGCTCATACCGATTAAGCAGTTAGACTGAGATTTTTCCCTTCACGTTGGGGCAGTTGGACTGAGAGAAGGCCGCACTCAGGGGAGAATCAGTGGGCGAAGGGGAGACATCTTAAAGGAAGACAGCGATCATTTCCTTGCTAGTCAGGGGTTGCTCACTGTAAGTGGGAAATCTGTAGAGAAATCTGTAGAAACCTGTAGTGTAGAAACCTGCAGCAGAATGTGTAGTGCAGTAGAATCTGAATCTGTAGCAATTGAGTAATTCGGTAGTAATTTGGAAATGGGCAGTGGATGGGCCTGAAGTTCTCTTGACACTACCAACAGATCGTATCTTCACCACAGGAAGGGCTAGACATGATTGGTAATGACTTGATAAATACTTCACATAACATGTTTAGAAACCATATAGTTACATGCAAACTCCGCCAGCTCTCTTTCGTTCACGAGAGTTACCGCCGACCATCTGCAAGGCTGAACGAGGGTAGAATTAATCTATAACACGTTGAGGCAGTGGGAGTTACGTAAAGCGTTCACTGACTCTTCTTTTTCACGTAGATCTCTTCTGAGTAAACGAATTTCCTTGGAGAAGATTCTTGAGTAAGACCGAGCGGTTGACTTATTTCGTTGTTAGACTGTACTGGGCAAAGCTCCAAAGAGTTGCGGAACATAAGCTGAACTCATGGATGAGAAGCATGTAAGCCACCGAGGACTCTGGCTGAGGGATGCATGTCTCCGCTTTATTGGCAGCTTGCCCAGAGAGCAAGGTGCGTATTGTGCTGCCAAGACCGCATATAGTTGTTGTGTAGAAGCCATATGACCCATGTTAGAAAAACAATAAGAACCTGAGCAATGATACAGTATTCTAAACTTGCACAACCCCGATTAAGGAGAATAGAATGACACGGAACTATCGTTTTCTGTTTGGGATTGCCATCCTCACTCTTACTCCTGTCTCAGCTTTCCTGGCAACTCGATCGCTTGCTCAGGAAGAGACTCTGGTCGGTGAAGGATTCCACAGCGGCGGCTATGGTGGACCGGTCTGGAAAGCGGGATTGCTCAATGGCAAAGTCGGAATGTTTTCGGGTGGGAGAGGGGCATGGATAATCAATCGTAGATTTGCCATTGGAGGTGGTACCTATGATTTGATAACTGATGTGGAATCAGACGAGGCTAGCAGCAATGGGGAGCCGCTCCATATTGATCTTGAATACGGTGGACTTGAGATGGAGTACATTCACCACTCTGAGAAACTGCTTCATTGGACAATCCACACAATGCTTGGTGGTGGAACAGTCAGCCTCCTAGAACACCATCCAAGTAGGACAGTCGAAACCGACAACATTTTCGTAGTTGAGCCCAGTTTGAATATGGACATCAATGCCAGCAGTTGGTTTCGCATCGGGCTAGGCGCCAGTTATCCTATGGCTATGGGGCTGGATTTGGGAGGAATCACAAATTCGGATATAAATGGTCCTTCTGGTTTGATAATCTTGAAATTTGGCAGCTTCTGAAGCTGAAGGATATAGACCGCCAGTTACTCACTGGTCGGTTTTGACTCTTGAGTTCGCTGGAAGGTATCAGCCTAACGTTCAGAATACCTTTAATCCTAGGAACTCGTATACATCGTTCGGAAGCATGGTCAAGAGCCCCATGGAGAGCAGGGGAGGATTGCGCGGGGGGATCAGAAATCGAGACCACCCAGCCGGCCAACCACCGCTGACAGCAGCTGGGGGAAATCATGCAAGTAGCCTACTACTCTCTCACGCTTATCTATTCTAAGCAAGAGTTGATACAGACCTAGAACAGTCCGGTCTGATTGCCCTGATCCATTGCGGTCCATCCTGACAAATTCAGGATGCATATAGGAGACAGTTCTGAAATGGCCACGATTTGACCTCATAGTTAGGTACTCTCGTGGCGGGAGAACGGGGGCTTGACAGACCAGTTTTTATGTGTTATAATAGAGTGGTGAATCTCAAAACCATTGGACTGTAAAGATCTTCTCCTGGTTCATCCCCTCAGGTCCGCATAATCGGGTCCGAACGAGTTTCCTTTTGCTGGTAGGGTGAAGAAGCGAACGCAACCAGTGCGAGCCACCATTCCGCAGGTGTTCGTGTCCATCGATTCAGATGACTCGGTCATGAAGAAGGTGGATAGACAGGAGAAAGATTATGGCTGGTCGGTTGATGATTAGAAGTTGAGGAGGTAATAGTATGGCAATTAAGAACAGAGACAAAGTAAGATTGCGGTACGTGGGGAGGTTGGAAGATGGGACCATTTTTGACCGGGGAATCACCGAATTCGAGGTGGGTGAGGGCTTCATTGTGAAAGGACTCGAGGAAGAAGTAGTGGGAATGGAGAAAGGTGAGAGAAGACAGTTTACTCTTCCCCCGGAGAAGGCATTTGGAGATCGTAGAGAAGGATTCAAAAAAACCTTTTCCAAGCGTGATTTTGAACGAAGAGAGTTTAACAGAGGAGATCCGATCAGAGTTCGGACCAAGACCGGTCACATTGCGCACTGTCTTGTGGAGGAAATAACCGAAGACGAAATGATCGTGGACCTTAACCATCCACTTGCAGGAAAGACTCTGAAGTTTGAAGTGGAGGTTATTGAGGTAAACTAATCAAGGAAGAGAATGATTCAGGGACTGCCCGCTGCTCGGAATGGAATTCCCTGCAGCACGAATTACTCTTTTCTCAATGTGGGGGATGTTTCCGTCCGATTTCTTCTCTAAGATAGAGTGGCGTCAAGGGACTAAGGGAGGTAATAATGGCTAGAGTGACGAAAAGAACAGGTTCAGAAGTAGAGTTTGATCGATCGAAGCTGGAAATATCGCTGAGGCGAGCCGGGACTTCGGAGTCAATGGCCCGTGAGGTAGGCTCCAAGATCGAACAGGTGGTTTCCGAAGTTGACCCGGGTAGAGGTCTAACTACCAAGGATCTGCGCTCAGGCGTGGTTTCTGAACTTAAGTCAATGGACGCATCGGCCGCCGAACGCTACCAAAACACACATCGGCTGACGGCAAAGGCCTCAGACAAAGTAGAGAGCCACGTCTGCCAGCTCCATCCAGGTACTATGAGGAGCCTGGAACTCAGTCCTGGTGCTTCATTACGGCTGGAACATGCCGGAAAATCTCAGACGGTGGAGGTGGAGGAGTCATCCTCAGCAGGGCAGAGGGAGATACATCTCCATAACGAGGCCTTGCGGGCATTGGAGACTCCCCCGAACACTAGGTTGGCTGTGCGTAAGTGAGCTCGCCGAAATTGTGTCCAGTTCTCCTCTGTGCTGAACGGTAACAGAAATTTGAAGTGGTTGTTGTGGCGAGGAGAATGGGAAAAGAAAAGAAGTGCCTCTCTTTTTCTTCTGAGTAGGTAACCAGCAAGACTGACGCGTAGATTGTACTAAGTGCAGTACAAGAGGAGGTAATGATGGCACAGGCAAGACATGGTGACACCGTGAAGGTCCACTATACGGGTAAATTGGAGGATGGCAAGATATTTGATACTTCCACTAACGGCGATCCTCTGCAATTTGCGATAGGCGAGGGTCAGGTAATTCAGGGCCTTGAAGAAGCTGTGATCGGGATGAATCCAGGTGAATCAAAAACGACCAGAATCCCAGCGGACAAAGCATATGGACCACATCGTAAGGAAAAGGTGATAGAGCTGGATCGAGACCGATTTCCTGAGAACTTGAAACCAAGACTAGGTCAACAGCTAGAGATCCGTCACGCGGACGGTCGAAAGACTGCGGTTACGGTGACCGGTGTATCCGAATCGATGGTGATGTTAGATGCCAACCACCCTTTGGCCGGGAAAGACTTGACTTTTGACATCCAACTTCAGGAGATTGTGTGATTCTTCAAGTTGGGTAAACATGCCACTACGATCTTGCAGAGCGGACAAGGAGAGGATCAAAAAATGGCAGCAGTATGAGCAAAACTTGGACATAAAGAGAAGAGGAAAGATCGTTGAAATAAAAATCACAAGTATAGCTGTTGAAGACGGGGACACAATGTTGCGCAAGTGCACCTGCGAAGGGGAGGATTTCTCTCCGCCTCTAACCTGGAATGCAGTTCCCGAGAGCACAAAAAGTATTGCTCTCATCCGTTGTGACTCTGATGCAACAATGGGAACGTTCGTACACTGGGAGCTCTTCAACCTGCCGCCCGACACTGCACAACTTCCTGATGCAACGTATGAAAACGGTGCGTACAAAGCTAGGCAATTGCAGAATGACATTCAGGTGAATGCAGTATGTATCTACAACTGGAGGCAAAGACCTCACGAATGTGGAGGCGTAATATGAGCTGGCAGAATGAACTTAGAAAGAGCATTCAGACCCTGGAGCAGTTGAAGCGGTACGTGAAGTTTACTCGAACAGAAGAGAAACAGGTGAAGAAGGTTATAGAGAGGCATCCCATGAGGATCACACGGTACTACATGTCCCTAATCGACCAGGACGACCCATTCGACCCACTCAGAAAGATGATTGTACCTTCGGTCGAGGAATTGAACCTCGCTGGCTCGTATGATCCAAGCAATGAGAAAGCCAACACAATAATGCCTGGGATACAGCATAAATACCCACAGACAGTACTCATACTAGCCACGAATAGATGCGCCGGTTACTGCAGATACTGCTTTCGAAAGAGATTGGTGGGCCTTGGCAGTCAAGAAATATTGCGCAGACTCAGTAGTGCACTGAAATACATTGAAGAGCACGAAGAGGTCAACAACGTGTTGATTAGTGGTGGTGATCCATTTATGCTGCCGACCAGAGTAATAAGGGGATTCCTGGAAGAGCTCTCCTCTGTTCGTCACTTGAATTTCATCAGATTTGGAACACGAACGCCTGCGATGTTCCCGGACAGGTTTTTGGAGGACGAAGAACTACTTGCTATACTACAGAAATACTCAAAGAAGACGAGGAGAATATATGTGGTCACTCAGTTCAACCACCCCAGAGAGATTACTGACAGGGCGACAGATGCGGTGAGCAGCCTTATTAAGTGTGGAGTAGTCTTGAACAATCAAACGGTACTTTTGAAGGGAGTCAATGATGATGGAGATGTACTTGGAAAACTACAGAAAAAACTGGTGAGCATTGGCGTAATTCCATACTACGTTTTCCAGTGCAGACCGGTCAAGAGAGTCAAACATCAGTTTCAGGTCACGTTGCGG
>SMTZ1_10001561_pt1 | contig 23220 bp, 18 predicted proteins | sample DeeMarSWOR136_30_FD_25667 | JGI IMG/M metagenome (IMG submission 25667) | reverse complement strand
AGCCGTCGCTGGTGCGGCGGATGTTGATAGAAAAATCCGCGAAGCGGATCTTTAGTCCATAGTTCGTTGTTCGTAGTCCATATTTAGTTGTCAGTTGCCGGAATTTACACGGCGTTATTTTTAATACAAAACTTCAGTATTCTCCTTTTGTTTTATAAATGTCAAAGCGAGAACAACGAGGTTTCCAACAGCAAATGCATAATAAATTAGGTAGAGCGCAAGGTAGTCGAGAGGATCCTGCTCAAACCAAATAAGAACAATTAGAGCATGTGCGTTTAAGATAACGGCAATAATCCTGAGAACAGAATGAAGAATTTTGAACTTTTTATAAAATGTCAACTCAATACTAATGATCATTACGACAGGGATCGCAAATATTAATATGCCTCTTATCCAAACGAGAAGGCTTAGAGTGAGGGTGCCATAATCATTACAAATGGCTGATAAATAAAAGGTGAAGAACATAAAGTTGGGGATAATAGCAGCAATTATGAGGATTTTAGTTAGCTCCTTGATTATATTTCTAAAAAATCCATAATTGACGGCAAGCAATTTCATATCTCATCTCATATTTCAGATTCAGTTTCCAGTCGCCAGTTTCCAGTTGTCAGGCATTTTCGCAAATCGCTAATCGCGAATTGCAAATCGCCCTTTGAGGCCGGGACGGCCAGCGTTTTTTATATTACATCCGCGGGTGCTTTTTCTTAGTAAGTGGGAACAGAATAGTATAAATAACATAAAAGGTCAAGGGAATTTAGAATTAAGAATTTAGAAGTGAAAAACAGCAGACACCAGAGAGGAGAGAGAAATCCTAAATCCTAAACCCTAAATCCTAAACAAATTCGAATGACCAAAATTCAAATGTTCAAAAATGGATTCCTGCTTTCGCAGGAATGACAGCGGAGGATTGGGGCGGCGGCTGTTGGTGCTTGACAATTGAGGCGGTGAATATAGAATGCGGCCATAACAATAGAAATAACGGGAAATAGTAACAGGGAGGCTTCGGGATGTTCCTGGACCTTATCAAAAGTATTTTCAGGCCATCCGCAACGGACAAGGCATTCGGGCATTGTATGGAGGCCGACGAAGCTTTAATGGTCCATGTTATGACCTTTTACGAAAGCTATAAGGCGGTTGGTATTCAATTGTCCTGCGATACAAGCTGTTTCGAGGAGCTTGAAAAAATACTTAGAAACTGCAACCCCGATAACAAGAAGCTGACGCAGGCGGCCGTGGGTGCATTTCTGGGCTGTATTATCAGAGAGCAGCTCGGCGGAAAGTGGGCAAAGACAAGGGATGGTAAGTATAAAATTACCGGAACAGGTAAAAGTGACCTGAGCATCGATCTGGAAAAGGACCTGGTTATGCCACTGGGTGATGAACCACCGGCCCGCATAGAAGAATTATATAATAAAATCGCGGTTTCGGCCGGTTCCCGTCAATGACGACTGCCTGATTATGCCGGTATCCAGATTTTTTTTGCCTGTATGGTTTCGACGCTTGCGGGTAATGTTAGCGGTGTGGCGGATTTGCAATAAAAGGCAAGGCCCTTATAGCCCATAAGGTACTGATAGTTTGTTGAGAAGAAGCCGCCCCGTGCACAGACGACGAGAGGCTTTTCGGCCCTGTTCAATATCGTTTCAAAGTCGGCCGTCTCGAGCCTTACGATTACGCCGGATGCCTTAATTGCGTTTGCTATGGCCGCGGCCGCTGCGGCTGCAGGGGCAACTGCTCCCCCTGCTATAGCTCCATTTGGCATAGTAAACTCCTTTCAGAAACAATCGTGAGGGCCAAGGCCCAGCTTATATCGATTCTCATTTCGAACATTCGACTAAAACCATCCCCAAGCTGCGCTTGAGGCTGCCACCCCTCATATTTAATGAGATTGCCTAATGAGACTATTTTCTTTCTTTGATGGCAGAAGCAATTAAAGCAGAACCGAACACAATCGCCGAGGAAACAAGGTAAATTTGATAGGCCCCGGCGTGATCTCCCGAACCGCCGGCAATCAAACCAAAGACGGCGATAACAATCCCGACGATACCGGCGATTACCGCGGCTTTGATAAGAATATCGACTTTCACAGTTTATCGCTCCTTTTAAACATAGAACTAAACGTTGATTATACTGTCTGAATGACTTGATAAACAGTGAAATTTCAGCGGAATGCCAAAAACACAGCCGGAGCCGGCTTCAGGCTTTTCCTGATGCCAGCTCCGGTTGCGTATATCAACAATGGATTTTACTTGAGGATTTCAAGCAACTCAACTTCAAAGATGAGTGTGGAATTGCCGGGGATGCCGCGGTTGCCGCGCTCGCCGTAAGCTAAATCGGGCGGTATGAATAACTGCCATTTGCCGCCTTCCTTCATAAGCTGCAGGGCCTCGGTCCAGCCCTTGATAAAATTTTTAACAGGGTACTCAACAGGCTTACCAGTCTTGTAGGAGCTGTCAAATTCGGTGCCGTCAATAAGTGTGCCTTGATAGTTGATCTTTACTTTGTCTTCGGCGGTGGGAGATTTGCCGGTGCCTTCCTTTAGGATTTTGTATTGCAGGCCGCTGGGCAGCACCTTGACGCCCTCTTTCTTTCCATTGGCCTCGAGGAAGGCCTTGCCCTCGGCAAGGTTCTTGGCGGCGCTGGCCTTCTGCTGCTCCTGGCGTTTTGCCATCATTTGCTTACTGAAATCGGTCATAACCTTCTGTATCTCTTCCTGAGTAAGTGCCGGCGGCTTGCCGGCCAGGGCATCACTGAGCCCCCGCAGGAGAGGTCCAATCTTAATATCAACGCCCTGGTTTTTGAAATTCTGGCCCAATTGTATCCCAATCGCATAGCTGACTTTATCCATTTCAGTCTTGAGCGAATCAGCTTTTTGTACAGTGATTTTCGGTGCAGACTCCGGTTTGGGCGGAGGAGGTGGAGGTAGAGTTGTTTTTTTGGGACTTTCTTCGGTTGCGAAAACCGACACCGTAATCATAGAAGCCAGGATCAACACGATAACAAACATTCTCGTTTTCACTTTTGTCTCCTTTTTGGCTTATATAATCGCCTATGTGCGGGGTCGACCACCAACCCGCCGAAGCACATAAAAAATGACGAAATTGACATTCTAATAAAAATACACAAATATTACAAGGCTTTATCAGAGTTGATTACAAACTACGGAGAGCTATTTCGACAGCAGTTTCGCGGCATCCTTGGCGAAATAAGTTATAATTATATCGGCACCGGCTCGTTTGATGGAGCAGAGCATTTCAAGCATTGCGGGGTCTCTATCCAGCAGGGATGCATCGGCGGCGGAATTGAGCATCATATATTCGCCGCTGACATTGTACGCCGCTATCGGGCAATCGAAACGCTGCCTTGCGCGATAGATAATGTCGAGGTAAGGCAGGGCCGGCTTTACCATTACGATGTCGGCACCCTCTTCTATATCGAGAGCGATTTCAGCCATTGCCTGGTCGCTGCCAGCCGGGTCCATCTGGTAGGATTTGCGGTCGCCGAAGGAAGGGGCGGATTCTGCGGCATCCCTGAACGGGCCGTAAAAAGCGGATGCATATTTTGCAGCGTACGACATGATGGCGACATCTTTAAAATCGTTTTCCTCCAGCGCCTCGCGAATGTACTTTACACGGCCATCCATCATGTCAGAAGGGGCGACGATGTCGGCGCCGGCCTGGGCGTGGGAAAGGGCCATTTTGGCAAGCAGCTCGCAGGTAGCGTCGTTGTCGACTTTGCCGTCTTTAATCACGCCGCAATGGCCGTGGTCGGTATATTCACAAAGGCAGACGTCGGTAATAACAAGCAGGTCGGGGACGGCTTTTTTGATTTCCTTAATCGAGGTCTGGACGACGCCGGTCTCGGGCCATGCCTGTGAGCCGGTAGCGTCTTTTTGATCGGGCAGGCCGAAAAGAAGAACGGCGGGGATTCCCAGAAAGGCGACCTCGGCGGCCTCAGCGGCAATGGTATCGGGGGAGAAGTGGAAACACCCGGCCATTGATTTAATGGGCGTCTTGATGCCGTTGCCCTCGCGGACAAACAAAGGATAAACCAAGTCATCGATGCTTAAAGAAGTTTGCCGTACCAGGCGCCGCATTGCCGGGCTGCTTCGCAGCCTTCGCATTCTGATTTTCGGAAAAGCCATAATAAAATACCCTGTCTACAACTTACGTTTTACTGATTTCTTCTTGTTCTATTGCGTCCAGCAATCCTTTAATGGTATGTTCGGCTGCCTGGATGTCAATCTTGACGCCAATATTTTTTAATCGTTCGGAAGTTACCGGGCCGATCGTGGCAATCCTGACGTTACTTGAGTCTACCGAATCGGGCGGGATTTGTTCAAAAAAGGCCCGGACACAGGAAGGAGAAGTAAAAGTGAGCCAATCAATTGCCCCGCTGCTGATTTTTTCTGTGAGCGGTTTGCTTTCGGATTTTTCTACGGATACGGTGTAAAGGGGGACATTATCCACATCGGCGCCGGCCTGCTGGAGCAGGTGGACAAGCTCGTTGGAGGCAAGCCGGGAGCGTAAAAGCAGAATCTTTTTGTCGTGCATATTTGCATGGGCGATTAATTGATTTGCAAGCTCTTTGCCGGTGAAGACGGAGGGGACGAAGTCGGGATTGATACCGAATTCGGCCAATTTGGTGGCGGTTTGAGTGCCTATCGCAGCGATTTTTGCAGAGGCAAAGACGCGGGTATCCTTTGCCAGGGATTGTAAGTAATCGAAGAAGATGCGTACGCCATTGGGGCTGGTGAAGATTATCCAATCGTAGTCTGAGAATTTGCTGAGTGCGTGCAGGAATTTCTTTGTCTGCGTCAACGGCTCAATCTTTATCGTCGGGAATTCTACGGGATTGCCTGAACGACGGATGATTCCGGCGGCGAAGCCGGCATTGCCGCGACGGTCGCGAGTTACAACGATGGTTTTTCCGAACAAGGGCTTTTTCATAAACCAGTTCAGATTCGAATCAGAAGCGGCGGCAGTGCCGATTACCACTATGGCAGGCGGTTTAATATTTTCCTTTTCGCACTTATCGCTTAGCTGATGGAGCGGAGCCCTTGTTATTCTCTGGCCGGGAAATGTAGCGTTAGCGATTACGGCGGCGGGTGTCTCCTTATCCATGCCGTTATTTATTAGCCGGTCGGTTATAATTTGGAGGCCGCCCATAGCCATATAGAAGACTATGGAACCGGGAAATTTTGCAAGGAGAGACCAGTCGATATTGGTATCAGTCTTATCCTGCGCTTCATGGCCTGTGATGAATGTGACTTGTGAGCTATAGTCCCTGTCGGTCAGCATGATGCCGGTGTATTCGGCGGCAGCGACGGCGGCAGTTATGCCTGGGACAATTTCGAAATCGATTCCCGCATCAGCGAGGACTCGGGCCTCCTCGGAACCTCTGCCGAAGATGCAGGGGTCGCCGCCTTTCAGGCGGACGACCGTTTTGCCGGGGGAAGCCTTTTCGACGATGAGCTTATTGATCTGGTCCTGCCTGCACGAGCAGGGTCCAATGCGTTTGGGGACGTGAATAATCTCGGCATCCGGACGGGCATAACTTAATAAGGCCGGGTTGGCCAGCTTATCGTAGATAATGCAGTCAGCGTTTTTGAGGAGCTCTGCGCCGCGGACGGTAATCAAATCGGCCCGGCCGGGGCCGGCACCTACGAGATAGACCACTGCTTTGTTCTTTTGTGGCTCAACGGTCATATCTAATGCTTAATTCTCCATGGCAGACATTCATGGGTATGATAAATCCGAAATTCGAAATCCTAAACTCCCCAGTTAGATAACGTTTCACTATCTAACGGGGCAAGCGAAACAAATTCAAATTCTTTAATGACCAAATGTTCAAAAACAAGTAAGACCCCGCAATAAATTGCGGGGCTAAATATTACGTATTAGGATACCAAATATGTGTTGGAATTGCGATAGTTTTGTGGTGCGGGATAAAGCAGCGATAAATTGCGGGTTGAATCATCGCCACTAAGGGATGGTTGATTTGAGCCAATCGTTAGCGAAGGCGGCGAAGTCGAAGCCGTTTACTATACCATCACCTAAATCCGGAGCAACATCGGTAAACAGCATAACCGGCGGTCGCAGCCATTCATCAACTAATATGGCCAAATCCTCGTAATAGACGGTGCCATTACAGTTAAAATCTGCGGAGAGAGTGCCATCGGAGCATAGTTTAATCAGATAAACATCCCAGCCTCCTGCGTCATAGGAATCCGTCAAGCCTGCGATGATGAATCCGTCGTCTGAGGTTTGCTGAACTGAATAGCCCTCACTGTTTCCACCAAATGCCTTTTGCCACTGGCTATTTCCATTCGGATCGGTCTTTATAAAATAAACATCCCAATGCCCCGCGCCAAAGGAGTAAGTCGAGCCGGCAATTATGTATCCGCCATCATAGGACTGCAAAACCGAACGGCCAAGATCACTATTGCTTTCTCCGAATGTCTTCTGCCATTGAATATTCCCATTGGGATCGGTCTTTAACAGATAAACATCCCAGTCTCCGGCACCGTAGGACCGAGTAGAGCCGGCAATTATGTATCCACTATCTGAGGTCTGCTGAACTGAATAAGCTTCATCCCGACCGGCTCCTCCAAAGTCTGATTCCCATTCGGTGTTTCCACATGGATCTGTCTTTATCAGATAAACGTTGGAATTGGAATCATATATCGGCCGAGTGTAGCCAGCAATTATGTATCCGCTATCTGAGGTCTGTTGAACTGACCTACCAGATTCATAATTATCGCCTGTGCCGAAGGTCTTTTGCCACTGCATATCTCCGTTCGGGTCGGTCTTTATCAGATAAACATCGCAATCCCCTGCGCCATAGTAAGTATAGCCAGCAATTATGTATCCTGCGTCGGATGTTTGCTGAACGGAATAGCCATGCTCGTAATTGCTTCCATCCAAGGCCTTTTGCCACTGACTATTCCCATTCGGTTCGGTTTTTATCAAATAAACATCGCTGTAGCCTGGACCAAATGTACCAGTGCTACCAGTAATTATGTAACCACCATCGGAGGTTTGCTCAACAGACCTTCCAGTATCACTAACGTCTCCCCCAAAGGTCATGTGCCATAGTTCATCTCCGTTTGGATCTGTTTTTATCAGATAAACATCAGCATCTTCGGGGAATTGATCACCCCAAGCAATGCCAGCGATTATGTATCCCCCGTCGGCGGTTTGCTGAACCGAAGTGGCCTGTTCTTCATAGCTTCCTCCGAAGGTTTTTTGCCACTGGATGGGCGGGGCTCCGGCGAAGGCAGGTTTAAGGAGAAGCAAAATAAAGAGTAAAACGGCGGGTAAGAGACGAGTAAATGCTTTCATGGTTTTTCCCTCCCAAGGAGATGTTTTTTTTGTATGGAGAAAGAGTAGTAAAATAGAGAACAGTCTAAAAAATATTTTCCTCATCCCGGCCCTCCCAAGAGCAAACACATCCTTAGAAATCGCAAAAGCAGCAGGAGGTGTCGCTCTTAAGTATCAGATTAAAGATATTTATATCAGATTAGGGCAGGAAAGTCAAAGGAAAATATAATTTTTTTATTGGGTATTTGATGAGTTTGAGACGGTGAGGCAAGAAAGCGGAGGGAGTGGATGAGGAAACTTAAAGGTTAAAACTAAAAGTGAAAAACGAAAAGCGTGAAGCGTATCTCGTGAAGAGTATTTCGGCTAATATTGGCCTAATGTGGTCTAAAATACCCATAAATCGCACTTGACCAATTTCAGAACAAAAGTTAAACTTGACTACTACCAAAAAAAATATATAATGTATTATATTGCCGATGTCAGAAGAAGAAATCCAAAAACTACCGCCGCCTGTTTTGTTATCGGTCATTATTTGCGATATGGTTATTATTGACCGCATCACAGATAAACCGAGCATAATAGGTGCTTTTGAAACAATAAGCGCCCCACAATATCCGGCGAGGCATCCACGACTTGCTTTGTTCTGCCAACTGACGAATGGCCACGGTAAGGCGGAAATTACTGTGAGGTTGGTGGATGTCCAACAGGAAGACAAAACGCTCTTTAAGGGGACGGTTGAGCATAAATTCAGGGATGTGAGAGAAGTTTCGAATTTGACGTTTGATATTGGTGGGATCGTGTTTCCGCATTCCGGAGAGTATAGATTACAAGTCTATACGGGAACAGAATTTCTTGGGGAGCGTAGAGTTATTTGCAGGCAGATAGAATTACCTACAGGAGGCAAAAGTAATGAGTAAAGAAATGGCTCAAGCAATTGCCCAAGGAAATGGGGCTGAGCGCTGTGTGATTCTTTTCGGTCCATCATCTCTTGTGGAACCAGCCTCAGAGACTGTAGTGACACCAGAGCCGGATTTCGAGGAGATAAAGGACATTTTGAGCAATAAACCTCTCAAATTTTCACGTCGGTTGACCATCGAGGAAGAGGAAGCGCTGGAAGATGAAATTGACTTAAAGGACGCTTTAAAGTCTCTCAAAGAACCTGGCAGTGTCAATCTTAATGAGTTCAAAAAGAAGCTCGACCTATAAATTCATACATGGATGTATTCTATCGAATTAAAACCACAAGCTCAAAAGTTCATAGAAGCACAGTCTAAAAAAATTCAACAACAACTCATTAAGCGTATAGAAATCTTAGCCACAAATCCACATCCCCCTCAAAGTAAGTTACTACACGCCGGTGAAGCGTTGTATAGGTACCGATCCGGCGTATACAGGATTATCTATCAAATACAAGAGAAAAAGCTCCTCATTGTCGTTGCAAAAATAGGTCATCGCAAGAATGTGTATAAACGACTATCGGATTAATCACTATGGCTTTCTGATTTCACATAAAAGGACATCTTTTAAGATATGATCCTTATTTTGTTTGTCGTCCTTTAAGAAAACTTGCATTTGCAAAAAGCAAAAAGTTCAAAACTATTTTCCCCAGAGCCAGAGGTCGGCGAATAGAGCAAGGTCGGAGTAGTCGATGCCATTTTCGTCGTCGAGGTTTGCGCTGCCGCAGGGCTCGACAGAACAATCGGCGGACCAATATGGAGCGAAGAGGGCGAAGTCGACAAAGTCGACGCCGCCACTTGCATCCATGTCGGCCTGCAATAGAGAAGTTACGGAAACGGTCTGCATGACTTCGGGAGGGCATTTATCATTATCGTTCCACAAATCGTACATTTGCTGACCTGTGGTGTCGGTGGTGTTTTTATCCCGCAGGAACTCGATAAATTCCTTGCTGGTGCTTTGATAGTAGAGGGTGACCTGGGCAGAGACCGCACCCGGCGGTATATCATAGGTAGTTTGGTCCCAGTACTGGCCGTCTTCGTAACTGTAATCGGCCGGGGCTCCGCCGAAATCCTCGAATGCGTCGTTGGTAAAACCTCTGGGCGGGATTCTGTTATCCTTGTAAACCTTGTTGTTGAGGACGAAGTGGAACGACGGACCGTTGGGCTCACCGACAAGGGGGGCCGTAATCGAATCGAGTCCCGGCTTGACCTCGTATATTTTGACCTCGTGGTCGTGCGAGAGGTAACCCGTGTTTACATCATAGGCGCCCGATTCGGAAATTACCGACATCGCAGCGTCATAGAACTTTACGTTAATCCACATACGGCGGCCTTCGGGATAGCCGGTAGGAAGCTTATGGCCCGTGTTGTTTGTGACGGTGACCTTTAATTCCAAATCCTCCGCCTCAGCTTCGAGGTGAGCGGCATTGTGGAGCATGTATCTTGCGCGTTCGATGCCGGCCTGCATGGCATCCGGGTCGACTTGGGAAGGGAAGAGGTCATATAGCAATCCGGGAAGCCATGTGCTGCCGCCGGTCATATCGTGGAGGGGCAGGTCCGTGCGGAGAGGCGGCGTGCCGAAATTGCAGCCATGGCCTGTGACATCGCGCATGTGACAATCCTGACAGGTGGAGACATAGGTCTTGTTACCGCCGAACTGCGGGGCATAGACACCTTCAAGGGTATTGTAGGCACTGTGAAACCATTCGCTGTATGTACGCTCGACGGGCAGAAGAGTATGGGCTGAGAAGTTTGTGGCGGTCGTATCGAAGGCATTGGGGATATAGTTACCGTTTCCATCCTTTTCAAAGGCGGGATTGCTAACATCATGACAGGTGCCACAAATGGCCGCTTCACGGTGGAACGGCGAGACAAGAACGGGATGGCCGGTCGTGGCGTCAATGAAAGGCCCGCGGCGAGCGCCGGTGGGGTCGACTGTATACATGCCGTTTCCGAAATCGAAAGTGGGGAAAATCAGGGAGTCTAATATGTCCTCATCTTGTGCAGGGTTCTCGATTGGATCGAAAATAGGGTCGACCAGGCGGTGACATAAATCACAGGCAACGCCGCTCATGTCGGTTGAGAGCATTTGGCTTCCATCGGTGGGAACTGAGCGGCCCTGGAGCCAGCCGCGCGGTAAATGGCACCGCAGGCAAAGGTCACCAGAGTCGGGGGCATCCTGATTGGCGATGACCATGTTGGCTTTGAACAGTGGGTCGAGCGAAGCCTGTGCCATCATGCTGCCCCGCCAATTGCGGAAGGGCTCGACGTCGGGGTCATAGTTGCCGTGACATACGGCGCAGGCGGAAGGAGGATTCAGGATACCGGCCTCGAAGGGCTGGCTGCCCGGCTGGTCAAAGTCCCTTAGCGTGGTGGGTGCAATACCGCCGGGAGGAGATTCGATGGTGAAGACGGCATCGCTAACGTCTGCCGCGGCATTGAAAGCGTTGTCGATAGCAATGGCGCGGAAGAGGGCCTGAGTGGTTGGCCGATTGGCCGGGAACCATTCATAAGTTCCTGTATTGGACAGGCCCAGCGCAACAGGGCTGAAAGTCAAACCGCCATCGAGCGAGACATAGAGGTCGACAGCGGCAATTCCGCCGGCGTCACCGGCAATCCACTGGACGGTCGCGGCCGTATTGGCTACATACGTTTCGCCGCCGTTGGGTACTATGACCGCAACAGTAGGCGGGGTGGTATCGGAGCCTGTAGAGGGGACAAGGTGACTTTGGATATCCGCAGTGTCGACATTGGAGACGCTGCTTAGATTCGCAGGTTTTAGGCCGGGGAAGGTCGGCGTATTGCTGAAGGTGACAGTATCGGTTATTTCCTTATTATTGCTAAACCCATCACCATCCGAGTCTATGCTTCCAAGACCGAGGATATCATCCTTGTCGCGATTGGGAGTGGCCTCGACAGACAATCCATAAGGATTTCGGGTTCCTCCACCACTAAAATCAAAATGGCAAACGCCGCAGTGGCCGGCGTGGCTTGGTACATTATCGAGCACCGAACCTTTTGCCTGCGGGTAGGCCTGGAAGAAGGCTTTACGGTACGGATTTCTTGCTCGTGCCGGGTTGGTTGTAATGCAGACTGCCAACAATATCAAAGCAAGGCGATAACCAATACGAACAGAACGTGACCGGTTGAACAAACGTAGCCCAATTGCTTTTGCTTTCATTTTACAGCTCCTCTTAGTTCAACGCCGATTTATCCCTGCCTCCTGCGGGGTCAGTGTGACGTTATAAAATAAAAGCTTACGCGGATTGTCCTTTCCACGTGTTTCGTTGTGCTTAGCTAATAAACGCAGTTGCCATATTAACAGATTTTACCGGCGAAATCAATAACAAAATTAGTTGTTTTCACCAAATATTTAACGTTCGGTCATCATAGCATTATATTAAAATGCTTGCAAAAAAACGCCTTTTTGACATAATTATCGGTGTCGACACAGTTTTAAAAGCCTATAAATAAAATGGATAAGGTATGATTTGTTATGGAATCGATGAATCGACGAGAATTTATGAAGGCGGGGATGGGCGCGGGTCTGGCTGCGGCAGAAATACCGAAGAAGGTTTTTGCAATCGGCAAGCGAAAATCGAATCGGCCTAATATACTTTGGATTATGATGGACGACGGGCGGGCGGATGCAGTCGGATGCTATGGCAGAAGCTGGGCAAAGACGCCGAATATGAACCGCCTTGCAAGTGAGGGTGTTCGATTCGAGACCGCAATCGTGCAGAATCCTGTTTGCGTGCCATCGAGAAAATCGATGAAATCGGGACATTACGCCCATACCTTTGGGGTAACGGCAATGGGCAAGCCGGCAAGTGTTACGCCTGCCTATATGAAAAAGGCGGAGCCGGATGTACCAAATCTGCTGAATCGCTGGAAAGAAGTCGGAATTAATCCTGTCAATGTGGGGAAGCGGCACGCCTATCAAAGAGACTGGATAAACAAGGGTGACAGAGGGGCGCTCGTAGATTTCTTCGGCAATCCGAGGGGTGCTGAGAGTAAAGAAAAATTCGAGAAGAGTAAAAGCAAGTATAATAAAGTGAATATCAAAACACATCAGTGGATGATTGGAGGGGTGGTGCCGTATGCTCCCGAAGATACTCAGACGTGGCGGCTTGGTGACCTTGGGGTGGAGACCTTAAAAGAATTGGCGGCAAAGGATGAGCCGTTCTTTTTGCGGGTATCGTTTCATGCACCGCATGTGCCCTGCCGGGTGCCTCGTGAGTATTTTATTGATCCAGAAACAATCGCCCTGCCGGTGCCGACAGAAGAGGAATTGAAAAACAAGCCCCGCTTCGAGCGCGAGAACATCCATATCTATGCGGGAGGACTGGACCTGACAAAAGAGCAGATCGGTATTTGCCGGGGGACATACTACGGGATGGTATCGCTGGTGGATGCGCAGGCTGGCAGATTAGTAAAGTGTCTGAAAGAGGCCGGATTGATAAATAATACCATTATCGCCATCAACTCGGACCAGGGTTTTCAATTGGGCGAGCACGGGCTGTGGAAGAAGCGGGTATTTTATGAGCAAAACGTATGTGTGCCTTTTATTTTGAGCTGCCCGGAACTTTTGCCATCGGGTAAGGTCATCGATGAGCCTGTGGAGATGATAGATTTTGTGCCGACGTTGATGGAGCTTAGCGGGATAGAAGTACCGAAATCTATCCGTGGGCGGAGTCTTATGCCGCTGATACTGGGCGAGGTGAAACAATGGAAGAAGGCCTGCTTTTCCGAGATTGACCACAGCTACTCCATGTATGAAGAGCTTCGGAAGGGGAGCGGTCGACGAGTTATGGTGCGAACGAAGGAATGGAAACTAATATATTTTATGGATGAACGCCTCACGGACAAGGACGGGGCTCTGTATAATCTGAAAAAGGACAGGGACGAGAAAGAGAACCTGTACAACAAGCCACAATATAAGCATATAATTAAGCGGCTTGAAGGTCTGGCAGAAAAATGGGATAAAGAACAATAACTACGTAGGATACTTTTTCAAAGGAGGACATGTAATGCTGTTACACAAAGGTAAAATCGGATTACTGTTTGCTGCTGTTGTGCTTTTCTGTTTAGGTGCGACTGTACAAGTAGATGCGTTGACGATTGCACAAGACGGCGAGGCCCGGGCGGTCATCATTATTGCGCCGGATAGTTCTGAGCCGGAGAAACATGCGGCGGCTGAATTAGCTGAATTTCTGAAGCAGATAACGGGGGGCAAATTCGAGATTTTGCACAAGGACGCTCCCGGTCAATCTCGTATCCTTGTTGGTCTGAAAGCAGCCAATCTGACTGCTGTGGATTTTTATACGGACGGGCTTGGCAGCGATGGGATAATCATCCGCACGTTGGGAAAAGATTTGGTTCTTGTCGGGGGAGAGCCGCGAGGGACGCTTTATGCGGTTTATACATTCCTCGAAGACCATGTCGGGTGCCGGTGGTGGTCATCGAAGGTGAGCACGATACCGAAGAAGCCGACGCTTAAAGTGGGGGAACTTAATATTCGCCATGTGCCGCCATTGGAATACCGCGAGTCGTTCTGGTTCGATGCTTTCGACGGGGATTGGGCGGTACGGAACAAGAGCAACGGAAACTCTGAAAGGCTGGACGCCAAGCGCGGCGGCAAGCATAGCTATCAAGGATTTGTACATACATTCTTTCCACTGATACCTCCGGCCAAATACTTCAAGGACCATCCCGAATGGTTCAGCGAGATCGACGGCAAACGCAAACACGAACGGGCCCAACTGTGCCTGACCAACGAGGAGGTGCGAAAGGAACTGGTCAAGAACCTCAAGGCAAGGCTTCGGAGCAATCCAGCGGCGACGATTGCGTCGGTTTCTCAGAATGACTGGCACGGATATTGTCAATGCAACAAATGCGCGGCCATCGATAAGGAAGAAGGCAGCCCTTCCGGCTCGTTGCTGCATTTTGTGAACGCAGTCGCGGCTGATATCGAGGAGGAATTTCCCAATGTGGCTATCAGCACGCTTGCATATCAATATACTCGTAAACCGCCCAAGAAAGTCAAGCCGCGACATAATGTTATCGTTCGGCTGTGCAGTATCGAGTGTTCTTTCAGTAAACCGTTGGCTGATGAGCGGAACCAGAAGTTCCGTGACGATATTGTCGGCTGGTCAAAGGTTTGCAATAGGCTTTATATATGGGACTACACAACAAATTTCAGGCATTATGTTATGCCGCACCCGAACCTGCGTGTGCTGGGGCCGAACGTTAAGTTTTTCGTGGACCACAACGTAAAGGGGATTTTCGAGCAGGGAGCATATCAATCGTACGGCTCGGAGATGGCGGAATTACGGGCGTGGGTGCTGGCGAAGCTGCTTTGGGATCCGAAGCTGGATGGGAGAAAGCTGGTTGATGAGTTTATCGAAGGTTATTATGGGTCGGCCGGGCCGCATATAAAGACATATTTGAACGTTACACACGATGCAGTCGAGGCAAGCGGGGAATGGCTCGGTTGTTTTTCACAGCATACGGCCAAATTCCTCTCGCTCGATACACTATGCAAAGGGTGGGAACATTTGAAGGCCGCCGAAGAAGCCGTAAAGGACAATCCTGCACTTCATTTCAGGGTACAGGTTGCGCAGCTTCCGGTCATGTACGTTTTTATGATGCGGTGGGACGAAATGCGCGAAAAGGCAAAAGAAACAAGTGTAGATTGGCCGGTGCCCGATACTATTAAAGAGACCTACGAGCGGTTTTTGGAAATTGCCAAGAGAAAGAACATGACACATCTCAGAGAAGGTAGTCGAGGCTTCGGCGTTCTGGACGAGGCAGTGGAGCGGGCGAAGAAATAAGAAGGCAGTACGAATCCTTCGATTTCGATTGGGATGTGGCTTTATTGAAAATTTTTCAAACAAAGTTATTTTTTTGCGCACATTCTGGGGGCGGGATTACACTATATAGTAGAAGCTGATATCAGCAAGTTCTTTGAATAAGTGGTTTATTTGTGAATTTGAATTCAGAAACAGAATTGGTTGAAGCTGCCCAGAACGGCCATCTGGAAAGCTTCGGTGTTCTTTACGAGCGGTATCACAGTGCTATGGTAGCACTGGCGTATTCGGTGCTCGGCGACAAAGAGCTTGCCGATGATGCGGCACAGGAGACGTTTGCTATAGCCTGCCAAAAACTTGATAGCCTGAAGCACAGGGACAAATTCGCCGGCTGGCTGGCAAGTATCTGTAGAAATACCGCCAGAAACATCCTGCGGTCAAAAAGAAAGACCGAAGCCGGGGATTTCCAGGAACGTACTGAAAACACAAAGATGAGAGAAGGTCGGCGAGATTTGATTCGAGAAGCCGTCTGGAAACTGAGGCCCGCAGACAGGGAACTGATAGTTATGCGTTACTATGACGGATTTTCCCAGGCACAAATTTCCAGCGTTCTTGATATTTCGCCATCGGCGGTCAACGGCAGATTAGTGAGAGCAAAGCGAAAGATAGCAAAGTATTTGAAACGTAACGGTTTCACAGAGGTGAATCATGGAACAGACAGTAAACAATAAGTGGCTTGAAGAAGCACTTACAGAAGCGATTGGTTCGGAAGAACAGAAGCCGGACTTCGAGAAGTGGAAACAGCAACATCCGGAAGCCGTTGAAATGTTGACTTCGCGGGCAGGTGAGGGACCATTAATGTCCACACGCCCACTCAAAATAGGGAGAACAATTATGAAAAGTCGAATGTGCAAACTCAGTGCCGCAGCGATGATAATTATAGCCGTACTATTTGGACTAAAATTTATCGGCGGGCCGGATGTGGCAAATATCGCCTGGGCCGAGGTGACCAACCGCTTTGCTCAGATTGATTATGTGCATATATATATAATAGTCAAGAGCAGGGGCGACGATTTCTTCGGACATGGGGAGGCCTGGCACGCACACGGCAAAACAATAGTTCATGGAAACGACGGCAGCGTTACTTATGATGACGGCCGGATGGTCCAATATTTCGACAAGCGTGGCATGCTGACTGTCAGGAGACCGTCCATCTTCGCCGATGGTCAGTCATTTCTTGAATACCTCAGCGGTGGATTTTTGTCGGACGAGAACTGGCAGCTTAAAGAACAGACTCCCACCAGAGTTTGCGAAGATTTTTTGATATACACATTCGATCCCCCACCGGGGAGCAACTGGCTTGATACCACATCTATTACCGTGGGCAGAAATTCATTGCTGCCCATCCAAATGAAGATATACGTTGAGGATGAGGATTACGACCTTTTCATATTTGATTATGAGGCTCCTGAGAAACCATCTGAATTTTTCATTCCTCCAACCGTTGTATCGGCGAATTGTGAAGGCGAAGTGGTACTCGATGGTGAAGAGGTGGTTTTAAATATTTCGGGAGCACCGGGGCTCAAAGAGACGGCCGTACGTCTATATGACAGGTATGATGGACCTGCCGAGGAATTTCCATCGGACTATATCAGTGTTGAACGTCATTCGCCGGATTTCTGTAAATCGGTGTCTGAGAAAGCACGCAGACAATATGAAAAGAAAGGCGGGCCGGTATTCAGGCTGGATGTTTCTTTTATAACGGATGAAGGATACCACAGCACAACGCTTGATTTTCTGGCGGTGTGGTTGAATGAAGCGAATCAATGCGGCGTAGGCGCTTTGGGAGGAGGTCTTGATGACTGGCCTGACGGCAAGTATCGCAACATCAGATTCTCACCCTCGCTAAGACCTACCGATAGAGAGGATACATACATCGTTGAAATACGCTGCCGGGTGGAAACGAAGTCTGATTGACTTTCGGCCGCATTAGAAATGGCGAATCTCAAATCCAAAGGCTATGTCAGCCATCTTTTTAAAGGAAATACTATTATGAAAACACTGAAAATCACAACAATCATTTTCCTGGTTCTTTGTACATCAGCTTTGGTCGAAGCTAAAGCCAGTACCGACGTTAAAAGCAACCTTGAAGTTTTGGACATCAAGATGGAGCCTATCCGTCAAGGCAAAAATGTGGTTCGCCTGAAGGTCCAAAATAATTCTGATGAGGACCAGGACCTTTCCATTGATATACGAACGGAGTCATCTACGGGAAACTGGCAAACTCAATTTTCACATATAATAAAAGGGAGCGAAACAAAATGGATTCGCCATGCCTACAAAATCAACGGTATCATCGTGGCAAGAACCCGGATTCGATTGCGTTTTTATACGGCAGGATCTACGACCGGCGCCGGTGGAGAGGTGGCAAACCAATATTTCAAGGAAGCCAAATACTATGTTGGCGACTTAAAGCACGCTGAGCCTGATGATAGCAAACCGGAACCAGTATCAAAAGACCAAAGGCAGACTATTGTCGAGGCTCTGCGGCAATTTCAGAACTGCGTCAGAAACAACGATTATAAAGGGGCCTGGCAGTTCTTCTCTCAGGATTTTAAAGAAGCTGAGTCGATGGGTAAACTCAGCACCTTCCAGAAAGCCATGGAAACGCCCTATTTCCTGTTCCCCCTGAGCAGAGCGGAAGTCTTAGCCCTGGAGCCGAAATCGGCCGGCAGGAGGAAAGGTACTCTCGCTCTCACTACTGCCCTGAAAGACGAACGCTGGATGGTTAATTTCATCAAAGTCGCCGACAAATGGTGCATCGACTCGTTGGAACGCATCGACGCAGCTCCGAAAAAAACGGTTCCGCTTGATCCAGATGTCCAGGAACAAGCCGTACGAAGAGCCTTTGGGCAATGGCAGGATTCAATAAGAGATGGAAATTATGAGATTGCCTGGGGACTCTATGCAAACAGCTTGCGGCGGTCACGACAGCATGAGAATGACTTTCAAAGATTCGCTAAGGAAATGGGTTCCGATGGGAGTATGAAGAGGGCAATATCTCTGAGTTTACGTCCTGAATCTGTTACAAACATTAGAATGGGCGAGTATGCCATCCTGAATACAACGTACGCCAGTCGGTCGTTTAGGATAGATTTTGTTATGGAAGACGGTCAGTGGAAGATACGTAACATTAGGATGATGCGTAGTGGTAATGGAGGTGACTGGCAAACCCGCCTTCTGCCGAAGATGCGAAAACGCATTACAAAACACTTTGATATTTTCTGCTATAAAGGCTCCACGGCGGAAAAGGAACTTGAGAAGATCGCCGAAAAGAGGGAAAGGGGATTTCGCGAAATATGCAGGTTTTTGGGGAAGGATTCCGATGTTCGAATTCGCATGATTCTTTTTGAGGATGGCGTGACGAAGTACTCTGAGACCGGCCATCAGGGTGCCGGCTGGGCATTCGGAAATACGGTTGTCGAGATATATAATGAGAAAGAGAAGCTCGATCCCTATCACGAGACGACTCACGTCCTGATGCGGCCGTACGGTTCACCACCGGCCTTGTTCAACGAAGGTTTCGCCGTCTATATGTCGGAACGATTGGGGGCGCACGCTTTGGATGCCATGGGTGGTGGAGAGTCTTCCATTTATGAGCGTGTCAGGCAGTTGAACGGCAAAAGGGAATTGATTGGGCTTGAAGAACTTCTGACTTATACCGAGATCGGTTCAGGAAAAACCAACCCGCCCGTCGCTTATCCCGAGGCAGCCTCTTTTGTCAAGTTCCTTATCGAGACATACGGTAAAGAAAGATTCCTGAAGGCATATAGAACGCTGAGAAACTCAAGCGACAAAGCTGTGCAACAACAGAATGTTAAGGCTCTCGAAACAATCTACGACAAATCACTGGATGAGCTGAAAACCGAGTGGAAAAGGGCTTTTCTAAGGTCGGGGTAAGGGATTTTAGCTATACACGAGATGTGCTCAGAAATATTGATATTGAGTTTAATCCTTTCAATTGCATCTCCAGAAGCGCTTGCCAATCTGAGTGAGTTGAGCGATGAGAATATCAAGCTTGCCGGAGGCCTGGCGTACCAGGACTCGATCCAAGCACATTATACAATTGAATGTTCAATTGAACCAAACAAAGGGCTCCTGGAAGGAACAGAGAATATTCGTTTAAAGAATACAACGAATGCGCTGTTTCGTGAACTGCAAATAAAATGGTCATCACTTGGAAAGCTGAAGATCAGTTGCAGAGGCGAAACCGTTAGAATTTTGTCGGAAACCAAGGAGGATTCAGGTACTTGTATCACGGTCATCGAGCTTCCGGAGCCAATTCATCCGGGAGGGGACGTCGAACTTCAGATAGAGTTTCGAATGTCGTCAAGTGAATATGCAGGCGTCGAAAAACTTCCAATAACAAACTGGTATCCCCGTTTATGGTGGGGCCTTGAAACGCACGATGAATATGACGTCAAAGTTGAAACGCCACCCGAATATACGATAGTCACGAGCGGTGTTGGTGACAGTAAATCAGGTTATCATCATGGAGACAATGTACGTACTTTTGGTCTTTTTCTTGGCAGGAATCACAAAGTCGCAAAGGCGATGACAAAAGACGTGCTTGTGCAGGTCATATTTACACCCGAAGGAAAAGAGTGTGCTGATTTGCTCTTAGAGACGGCAGTGGATGTAATTAACTTCTATTGTGAGCGTTTCGGCTTCTATCCTCATTCTGTTTTATCAATTATTCCAGGGATGAATCGGCCGGCGGGAGGCTATCCCGTGGCAACAGGTATCGTCGCAGTGCATGGAATGGAACAATTTGATTCCAAGCCAAAGCTTCACTGGCAGTGGATCACGGCCCATGAAATCGGTCACGAATACTGTGGTGAGCACGTATTGAGTGAGGATCCGGATGATGCGTTCGACTGGCTGATGATAGGTTTGGGAATTTACGCCGACAGGGAATATGCTCGCGCACGAGGACTGGGCCTGAATAAACATCGAGAGATGATGAATCGTTATATAAAGGGTGTGCAAAGCGGCTTTGATACCACGATTGCCCTTTCACCGGAACAGCGCTCCAAGATTATATTTAATTTCAACAGTGTTGTTAAACACGGTAAAAGTTTCAGTGTCATAAGCGCCCTGGATTGCGTTCTGGGAAAGAAGGTCTTTGGTAGAATCTATCGGAACTGTTTGAAAGACTTTGGCGGCCGAAGATTAGGGATTAATGAGTTCAAGGCGGTATGCGGAAAAGAAACGGGCCAAGATTTGGGATGGTTCTTCGAGCAATGGGTGAATTCCAACAAATTTTTATCTTACAAAATTACTTCACGGGGCTGCAAAAAGCAGGACGATCACTATATCTCTCAGGTAGAAGTTCAGTGCCTTGGTGATATGCAGATGTCGGTGCCTGTGGTTGCATATTTTGAGGATGGTACCTATCAGAGCCGATTAACCGACAGGCTGCTATTTGTAAATGTTCTGGACTTTAAAAGTAAATCGCCTTTAAAGGAAGTGCGATTGGACCCCAACGGAGCACTCGCCCAGGTTTCAATGGAATAAAGAGATAGGAAATAGAATAAGTATTAATGCGTCAGAGAGCCAGGGATGATTGATTTTCGAGGTATCTGAATTCGCAAATTTAAGTCCGGGCAGAGGAGAAATAATCTCTGACGGAATATGAAAGAGTGACATGATGGTACTCCTTCTTTAGAGGACGTACACAGGCCGGGCTTATTTAGCTCGGCCTTTTTTATGCGCCTGACTTGCAACTAAAAATGTGTTGCAAACATTGGTGTTTTTGTTATAAGGTATTCATCACAACTCAGTTATGCTTTTTTAAGGAGTAGGAAATGAATCATAATAAATCCTTTTTATTATGCGCGATTTGCCTCGTTCTTGCTACAGAATGTACCGTTATCGGCGCAGAGAAGAGGGCCGTTTTGTCGGGGAATCTCAAGAAGTGGAATAAATTAACGCTTACCTTTGACGGACCGCAAACCAGTGAGGAAGCCGAGCCGAATCCTTTTCTCGACTATCGCCTGAACGTGACTTTTACTAAGGGCAAAAAGCAATATATCGTCCCCGGCTATTATACCGCTGACGGGGATGCGGCAGAAACCAGCACGACATCAGGCAACAAATGGCGTGTTCATTTTGTGCCGGATGAAGAGGGCCGATGGTCGTATAAGGCATCATTCCGCAGTGGGAAGGATATTGCTCTTAACAGCAACCCTAAAGCAGGCAAGTCTGCTGCCTTCGACGGCGTTAAAGGGAAGTTTACAATCGGGGCAAGCAACAAGAGGGGACGAGATTTCCGAGGCAAAGGATTCCTTAAATACATTGGAAAAAGATATCTGCAATTTACCGAGACCGGTGAGTATTTCCTGAAAGGTGGAGCCGACAGCCCGGAGAACTTTCTTGCTTACGCCGACTTCGACGGGACATTCGACACGGCAGAGCTTAAACGCAAAGGAGAGGCGGCGGGAGCACAGTTCATACATCGATACGAGCCACATGCGCGGGACTGGAAATCAGGTGATCCGACATGGAAAAACGGCAAAGGCAAAGGAATAATCGGGGCGTTGAATTACCTTGCGGGCAAGGGTATGAACAGCGTTTATTTTATCCCGTATAATATCGACGGCGGTGACGGCAAGGACATATGGCCGTGGACGAATCCGAAAGAAAAATACCGTTTCGACTGCAGCAAGCTCGACCAATGGGAGATTGTTTTTTCGCATATGGACAAGCTCGGCCTTATGCTCCATATAATACAGCAGGAGACAGAAAACGACCAGGGCCTGGATGGAGGTGAGCTTGGACGGCAGCGCAAGCTCTACTATCGTGAACTAATTGCCCGCTTCGCTCATCATCTCGCACTTGTCTGGAACCTCGGCGAGGAAAATACAAACACTACTCCACAAAGAAAGGCATTCTGCCGCCATATTAAAGATCTCGATCCATACGGGCACCCAGTCGTTATGCATACATACCCTGGCAAATACGAGGAGTGTTACGAGCCATTGCTTGGCTATGAATATTTTGACGGACCGTCTCTGCAAACCAACGATACACACAATCAGACGATGAAATGGATTGACCGCTCTGTAGCTGCGGGCCGAGAGTGGTTCGTCAGCCTGGATGAAATCGGCCCAGCGCATACTGGTGTCAAGCCTGATAAAGACGACTACTGGCACGATGAGGTCCGGAAGAAACATTTATGGGGACATCTGATGGCCGGCGGCGCAGGGGTGGAATGGTACTTCGGTTATAAATTCGCGCACAACGACCTGAATTGTGAAGACTGGCGCAGCCGGGAGCATATGTGGGAACTAACGGGCTATGCGCTGGAATTTTTCCGTAAGTATCTACCCTTTACTGAAATGAGCCACCACGATGAACTGACCTCAGCTAAAAATGATTACTGCTTCGCCAAACCCGGCCAAATCTACGCTATCTATCTACCAGCCGGGGGCACTACACACCTTGATTTGGGCAACAGATCTGCGAACTTCTCTGTGCAGTGGTATAATCCTCGCGCCGGCGGGCCACTACGAAGAGGCAGTGTGGCCGAAGTTAAAGGCCCCGGCCCGGTCGCCATTGGGCACCCACCTCAGGACAACAAGAAAGACTGGGTTGCCCTGATAAAATCAAAAAAATAAAGAAGTCAATAGCACGAAAATTTGAAGGGCTGCAAGCCTGCTGTTTGCAGTCCTTTTGCTTTGAATTCGACTACTATTTCCTAGAGAGCTAAGGCTTACCTTAATGATGCTACATTCGTAAATTTGCAACCTGAGACAGATTATCTTGTCCAGTTTCCTGCAAATTCGGCAAAGTCGGCGAGATTCACAACTCCGTCACCGTTAAGGTCTTCTGGAATCCTTCCAGCCGGTCCAGACCAGAGCCACCGAGAAGCAATTCTTGCTAAAACCTTAAAGTCATGGGGAATGCTGACGGTCGCACTGCGAACAGTAACATTGCCACAGTCGTCAACGGCCTGATACGTAATAGTATAAATCCTGCCCGTATCGGTCCCGCTACGTTCGGAACGTACAAAGATAGAGCCATCATCGTCTATTTGAATATCATTGCTCGTATGGCCGTCCCCGATAATGTCAT
>SMTZ1_10009181_pt1 | contig 23223 bp, 27 predicted proteins | sample DeeMarSWOR136_30_FD_25667 | JGI IMG/M metagenome (IMG submission 25667) | reverse complement strand
TAAAAATGGCTCGTCAAAGGGGATTTGAAGTCGGTATTGTCACCAATTCTTACTTCGCCACCGACCCTGATGATATCGTAACCTGGCTGGAACCACTCTGTGAACTGGGTATCGGCGATTTTAGAGTAAGTAATGACCCCTATCATTACGAGGATGAGAAGGACAACCCGGCGTTACGTACCCATAAAGTGGCGCAGAAGCTTCATCTACCCGTGGGCGACATTCATATTGAAAGTCCTTCCGTCATAACCAATAAAGGTGAAGAAACCGGTAAGGGTAAGCCGATAATCGGTGGCGATACCATGTTCCGGGGCAGGGCCGTTGAAAAGCTGACGGCTGGCCTGCCGCTGCGAAGCTGGGAAGAATTTACCGAGTGTCCTTATGAAGACCTTGAACCTTATGAAGACCTTGAATCTCCCTCCAGAGTCCACCTCGATTCATATGGTAATATCCATATCTGCCAGGGACTCAGCTTGGGAAATTGCTGGGAAACGCCGCTGTCGGAGCTGGTGAAAAACTATCGTGCCGCCTCCCATCATGTCTGCGGTCCGCTGGTAAAGGGCGGCCCGGCGGCGCTGGCCAGGGAGTACCGGGTAGATCATCAGGACGGGTTTGTCGATGCCTGTCATTTCTGTTATCTTCTCCGCCTGGCTCTTCTGGACAGGTTTCCGCAGTGTCTGGCGCCAAGGCAGGTCTACGGACTGGAATAAAAAGGAGATACGATGAGAGAACCATTCGCCGCCTACATCGAAAAAGAAGTAAAACCCGGCTTTCTCCTTATCGCCTGCGAGCTCCCCGGCACCCTAACCTTTTCAGGTCGGCGTCGTTATAGGGGTAGGGGAATGTGAAATGAAAAATTATACTGTTTTGGCGGTCGCTCTGGTTATTTTGGTATCTATATCGGGTATAGCAGGATGCGGCGAACGGGAGTCGCAGATATCCGGTTTCGACCTGGAATTCAAATACGGTATAACAGCCAGGAACGTGTTGAACACATTCGAAGGTACCTATACCAAGGATATGGTCGCCGACCCGCCCATTACGATAGACTTTACCTTATCCGAAGAAGAAAAGGAAGAAATATATCTGAAGATGGTGGAAATTGACTTCTTCGACTACCCTGATGAGTTCTCCGTTGAAATATCACCCGATGATATGGTGACGATAGTAACCCCGTATAGCAGCTACTATTTACGGGTAGCCTGCGATTCACAGATTAAAGAGTTACGGTGGGACGACGATATAAAAAATCCTGACCAGCAGGCTGACCGACTGCGCGAGTTAATAACGCTTATCAGGAACATCATCGAGTCAAATGAAAAATATAAAGCACTGCCGACGCCAACATCGGCATATTCTTAGAAAGCGAGACGGGATAATATGAAAGAACCATTCGCCGCCTACATCGAAAAAGAAGTAAAACCCGGCTTTCTCCTCATTGCCTGCGGACTTCCCGGCACCTGGAAGACCGAGACCACCGAGGAAGTCGCTAAAATTAAGGACTGTAATCTCCTGCGCACCGATATTATCCGGCTCGAAGTGCTGAAAAACGAGGATATCTTCGATGAAAAAGTGGCGGGCAACATGGACAAGAGGACGCTGGTCTACGACGAGATGTTCCGCCAAGCTGATGAAGCTCTGGAAAGCGACAACTGCGTTATCCTCGATGCTACCTTCGTCACGCAGTCGCTGCGGCGGCGGGCTGCCGCTATCGCCGACAAGCACGGCAAGACCTTCATCATCCTCCAGACCGATTGCCCCCAGGATGTCTCTATCCGTCGTATCCTGGCACGCACCAAAGACGAGTACGTCTCCAACGCCCTCACCGAGGCAGCTTACCTCGATAACAAGAAGAAGTTCGAGCCGGTAGACCTGGCCGACCTTAAAGCGCAGTACCCCACCCTCGATATCCTCCACCTCGTCGTTGATACCACCGAAGACCTCCCGGAGGGATGGTATATTATCAACAGGGCACAAAGCGTGTAACAAACAATCTGATGGCTATTAATTTCAGGTTTTCATCTGTAAATAGGTCTAAATCATTTCTTATCTGCATCCTGGCTTATCTGTTTGCTGGGGTCGTGGCGCTGGCGGTCGGTTATATCCTCCGGGAATATCATCCTCTCCTTATCGTCGGCGTCGCAGACCTCACTGCCATGGTGGTCATATTTATTTTCTCCCTAATTTTTGATAATTCCAGTCTCTACGACCCATACTGGAGCGTTGCTCCTGTCTTTATCTCTTTATACTGGGCTCTCACACTCGTCGCTGGTGTCGATACCGTCCGTCAGATCGTTGTACTGGTTTTACTTTATATCTGGGCGATACGCCTCACCTTCAACTGGATCCGGCGCTGGCGGGGACTCGGGCACGAGGACTGGCGCTACACGGATTTCCGATTGAACACGGGTAAGTGGTACTGGCCGGTCAGCTTTCTGGCAATTCATCTCGTCCCGACGGCTCTGGTTTTTGGTGGTTGTCTGCCGGTTTATGCCGCCGTATCGGCCGGGATAAAAAATTTCGGCATTATTGATTATCTGGCGATTATCGTGGCCTTAACCGCGATTATTATCGAGACCGTTTCCGACCGCCAGTTGCATAAATTCCTCTCCTCGCTGAAGGACGAAGGTGAGATATTGACCTCCGGACTCTGGGCTTATTCCCGCCACCCCAATTATTTCGGTGAGGTCCTTTTCTGGTGGGGGCTCTTTCTCTTCGCGCTTGCCGCCGCCCCGTCTTACTGGTGGACTGTTTTCGGCCCGGCCCTAATCACCCTGCTTTTTATCTTTATCAGCATTCCCATGATTGAAAAGCGTCTGAAAAAGAGAAAGCCTGACTACGCCGCGAAAAGGCAGGGAGTATCTACATTTATCCCGTGGTTCACCGGGGTGTAACCTAGATATTCTCACCCTGGTAAATCCCGTCATAGCCCCCAGACTCGCCCGTCATCTCCATGAAGATAAGCTGCATCAGCCGGGCGTTTTTCTGCAACCTGATGCCCCGCGTGTTATAGACCACCAGCAGCGACTGCGACCGCCCCTCGTAGCCTGCGTCCCACACCGCCGTCCCTATCGTCACCCCGCACCGCAGTAGACTCGACCGCGGTCTCCCCAGCGCCATTAAATTCTTGGGTAAATGGACGATTTCATTGTACGTTATCAGGTATGTTCCCGGTATCAGTTCGATGTCCCCCAGCCCATCGAATACCAGCGGTGAAACATCTGAGATTACCCGTTGGCTGTTATCGAAGTCTATCATCCCACCCGACTGTATCACCGAGACCTCCCGCAGCGTAAGCTCGAAGCTGTTGGCTTGCACCTGCTTCTCGAGGTCGATATAACCCTCCACCAGCGGGGGTTCTTGCTTGATTAACCGGCGTATTTCGCTGTCGGCAAGGACCGCCATTTACCTTTCTCCCTCCGAGAACATTGTAACAATATTTATCGTTACTTTCACTCCTTAGTCACACCAGCAATCCGGCTGTAACTCCTGCTTCTTTATTGTCATTCCCACCCCGTATCGTGGTACGGTGTAAACTCCAGCGGAAATCCAGCGGCGGCGGGGATGTGGATTCTCGGGTCAAGCCCGAGAATGACATATTTTATTGTTATTTCGTCAGGCGCCGCCGCATGGTAACCAGCGTTATTGCGAAGAACACCACCGTCCACACGACGATAATACCCAGGGCCAGCAACATGCTCAGCTTGAACTCCCCCTGGAACAGATTGCGGCTCAGGTGGGCTACCGGTGCCAGCGGCGCTATCCAGCTTAGCTGCCGAACAATCTCCGGAAAGGCGGTGAGGGGGAAGAAGATGCCGCTCAGTAAAAACATCGGCGTGATGAATAGCGTGAAATAGAAATTAAACGTATAGATTGCCGGCACTATCGACGTCACGAATAAAGATATCGAGGCGAACATCACCCCTGCCAGACCGGCTACGAACGGTACCAGCAATGCCCATGGCGAGTGAACTAGCTGGAAAATGGCGGCGATAATCAGGATGATGCCCCCCGTCATGAAGGCGCGCGTGCCCCCCCAGAAAATTTCACCCGCGGTGATATCCTCCACGTTCAACGGCGTTGCCAGGATTGCGTCGAAGGTATAGTGGTGCTCCATCCGGAAGTAGCTGCCGTAGGTGCATTCGAAGCTGGCCGAGAACATGGCGTAGGCCACGATGATTCCCGGCGCCAGGAACTCTATGTAGCGCTGGTCTCCAAGTTCGCTGGTACTGCCGATAAAGGCGCCCATCCCCAGGCCGAAGGCCAGCAGCACCAGTATCGGCTCGATGATTGCCCCCGCCCCTTCCGAGTGCCACAGCCGGAAAAAGACGTCCCTGTTTCTCTGCCAGAGACGATAAAATCGCCAGGAAAACATCCTCATTCTTCCAGCGACCTCCCCGTCAGTTTGAAGAAAACATCTTCCAGCGTCGCCTGCCGGGATATCCCCGGCAAACCCTCGGTCGACTGACTGTCCTTGGGAAAAACGTGGATTATCCCAGAGAACTCCTCGTATTCCATCTGCCGTTTCTCCAGCTCGCTGATAACTCTATCTCTGTCCTTTAGCACTAAATCAATCTCCCACACCTGCTTCGGCATGTACCGGGCAACCAGTCCCCGTGGCGTATCGATATCTATAATCTTGCCCTGGTTGATTATCGCCACCCGGTCGCAGATTCGGGCTGCCTCTTCCATGTTCTGCGTACAGAGCAGCTGCGTCACTCCTTGCGACTTCAATTCCCTCAGTCTCTGCCAGACCACGTACCTTGCCTGCGGGTCAAGCCCTATCGAAGGCTCGTCGAGGATGATTATCTTCGGGTCGTTCACCAGCCCCCGTCCTATCAACAGACGGCGTTTCATGCCCCCGGATAGCTCATCGATGGCGTTGTCTTTCTTATCCTCAAGTCTCATCGCCCGCAGTATCTCCAGGCTGCGCTGTCGGGCTACTTCCTTGGGTATGGCGAAGTAACGCGCGAACGTGCGCAGGTTCTGTATCACCGTCAAGTCCTCGTCGAGGTTGTCCGTCTGGGGTACCACTCCCAGCATCGCCTTCACCTCGCGGGGATATTTCTTCAGGTCCATACCCATTATCTCTATATCACCGCTGGTTACCGGCGAGACAGCGGTCAGCATCCGGATAAGCGTCGTCTTGCCCGCGCCGTTGGGACCCAGCAGACCGAAGCATTCACCATCCTCTATCTCCAGACTGATGTTGTCCACCGCAGTGAGTTCTTTGAACTTCTTGGTTAAATTTAGGGTCTTGATAGTGGCCATAGTTATACCCTCATAAGCACAGGTGTATACGTGAAAGGCTCTGGGGGGCGCTCATCCATCATAGCAGAGTCCAGTCCCACTTACAATAGGTTTTATAACTCATTTCTGACTTAATTCATCAAATTCCTGATAATTTAACCCTGTCCCTCAATCACCAGGCTTTCTTCAGCTTCAATTTTCTGTTATCATGTATATATCCCATAATAAATTCTGGTGTTTTCGCGTGCATAAAACAGTGAAATGGAGGATACATGACGATTAAATCCCGAGTTACCGCTGCAATTCTGGCTTTAATTATAGGCCTCACTCTATTATTTTCTCCTGCGGGCTGTGGAGACGATGACGATATTCTTGGCTTGGCTACACTCGAGTTGGTTTCTTATAGAGGATCGACCCATTATGGTTTGGTGGGTGCGAATACCTGGGTATACGTCGTCTGCACACCCGAGTCAGAGCGACCGGCAAAACCGGTTTATGTCTGGACAATTTCATTTAACGGGAACTTCATCGAAGAAGTCGTGCATGACAGCGAACCAAAAACCGAAACTGCAACTGCTGACCAGTATCAAACCGATGATGATACGAAGTATTCCTGGCCTAACAGTGACGATCTGGTCTATAAATTTACGGAAGCGGGTACCTATACCGCTCATGTTGACCTGTATGATTACAATGAATATACCAAGGACAAAAGCAAGGCTAAAATCCTTGCCAACTTTACACATACAATCCACTGCGATAACTTAAGGGTCTCAATTAAAGCTACACCAACTGAAAACAGCCGTGAATATACTCTACAGGCTGTCGTGGAAAATCCTAAGTATTTCCCCATTGGCTATCCTGTGAAATGGGATTTCATCAATGAAAGCACCGGTCAGTCTGATACGGGCCCAGTCCTGGTAACCTCTCCTGAATATTCTCTTTCTGAAACGGGAATACAGGAAGCAGTCCACCAGTTCCAGGGTATGGGTAATTACAGGATAGTATTCACTGTTAGTGATCACAAAGGGAATAAAATTACCAGCGCCGAGACTACTGTGGACGTAACCCAGGCATTCCAGATTATGGTACCGGAAGGACCCCTAAAAACCGGCCGGGAGTATACCTTTATCGCCCGCACGGACTCGCCGGAAACCCTGTCGGATACACCCTCTTACGTATGGGATTTCGGAGACGGCTCTGGAATAATCATCCCTTATAGCAATGAAGCTACGCATGTTTTTCAAACTGTGGGTACCAAGACAATTAGCCTGAAAGTTTATGCTTCGGAAGAACAGGGCGCCCCCTTATTGGGTTCTGCTAACGTCGACGTAGCAGTTGAGGCCTCCGCCAACCACCTCATAGAATTGCACCAGATGAAGCATTTCGCCCTGACTTTCGCCGTTCAGCATGATTATATCGAAGGCATGTCGGGGGTTTTCGTCTGGGGATGGGACTCACATGCTGAGGTCGTCTGGGATGGTGTTAATTTCTCCATGGAATGGGCCCAATACGGACATTGGGAGCGAATGACCGGACGGGTATCCGAGGACGGCACCGTAATAGAACAGCTTAAAATCCGCCACGAGTTCAACGACTCGGAATGGTACGAGCTGGAAATTCAGAACCTGCCCTTCTGGGAGGATACCATGCCTGACCGTTTTATCGTTGACATATACGACGAAGATGTACAAAACTATGTGGTTTACTTTAATAGTCACCGAACAGCCGGGTACCAGTGGACGGATGATGCACGTCTGTATGTGCAATTTGTACGTGAATTTTAATTCAAGAACTGAAAAGTAAAGGCGGCTGGCTCGAATCCGGCCGCCTTCCTTTTTGACGCCCCCGTAATCCGATGCTATAATTTCACGAAATGCTCCACGATGAGTTATCAACCTTCCTTAAATCACAGGGTGCTGCCCTCACAGGATTCGCTGACCTGCATGAAATACCCCCGGATTTACGGGATAATTTCCCCTGCGGCGTATCTATCGCCGTGGCTCTGAATCCCGAGATAGTTGCTGGCATTGCAGACGGTCCCAACCAGCCCTACTTCGAAGAATACAGACGGGCTAATCAACTCCTCGGCATCTTGGGCGACCGGGCAGCCCGCTTTCTGGAACAAAAGGGGTATCAAGCCAGTAGTTTTGCGGCCACTAACGCCGGCATTGACCCCGACACCTTCTCCACCAGGCTTCCCCACAAGACGGTAGCCACCCGCGCTGGCCTGGGCTGGATTGGTAAATGCGCCCTGCTGGTTACTCCGGAATACGGTTCTGCTATCAGGCTTACCACCGTTCTGACTGACGCGGACCTTCCCGCGGGAAAACCGGTAAACGCATCTCAATGCAGCGACTGTACCGCCTGCGTTGATGTCTGCCCCGGTCATGCCGTCACCGGACGCGACTGGCAGTTAGGGATGCCGCGTGAATCTCTCTACGATTTCTCAGCCTGCCGTGAAACCGCTCTCGATTTTGAAAAGAAAAGAAAGATGGTACGCGACAGCATCTGCGGCATGTGCATCGCTGCCTGCCCCTGGACGATCAAATACCTTAAAAGAGCCGGCTAACTTTTGCCGCCCGGCACCACCGACTGCCCTGGTGGCGCCTTTACAGATTCAGCCGCTTTAACTACAATGATAGCGGTACTTTACCGAAGGGAGTCATTGCCATGATTAAAGCCGTCTTCTTCGACCTTTACCATACGTTGGTAACCTACGACCCTCCCCAAGAAGAACTAGAAGCCCGGGCCCTCAAGGAACTGGGCGTGGATGTCCAGCCATCTGCCCTGCGCGGTCCCATCGTTACCGCCGATGAGTTTATTTATAACGAGATTGCCAACCGTCCCCTGAGCCACCGGTCAAAGGAAGAAAAGCTGGCCCTCTACATGCAGTACCAGGAGACCGTACTCCGGGAAGCCGCCGTACCTTACGATACCGGACTCGTCATGGGCCTTCTGGGTAAGATGCAACAAACCACGATGAACCTTGTCCTCTTCGACGATGTATCACCCACTCTTACTGCTTTGAAGAAACGGGGTCTTATTCTGGGTTTGATTTCCAATATTGAGCAGGATATCGGAGCAACGCTTAACAGGCTGGGATTACCCTCCTGGCTGGAGATAATAGTCACTTCCCAGGATGCTGGGGCTAACAAGCCACAACCGGAGATATTTCTTGAAGCACTAAGACGGGCGGCGGTTCAACCCGACGAAGCACTGTACATCGGCGACCAGTACCAGGTCGATGTCGTCGGCGCTAACGGCGCTGGCATGCAGGGTATCCTCCTCGACCGCAATAACCATTATCAGAAGATTAAAGATTGTCCCAAAATACAGAGTCTAACCAGGGTATCGGGATTTTTAGAATAGCTTGATACAGTTATCAATCATCAGGGGAATGATTTACACCAGTCCGCAGGAGGAGTGCCGTTCTTTATCTCCTTCTATCGATGCTATCGCTGGAATCCCGGCGTCTCTCGCCGAATCTGCGAACCTGAAGTACAAAGATATAGATGGAAAAACTCAATATGATGATGAGAGTGATAATCTCTGCCCATAAAACAACGGGATTTTCCTCCTCGAAGTATACCGCGCCGTACTTACCGATCAGTGCTATATGAACAATCCAGGCGATAGCCAGCGCAATTAGCAAAATCTGATTGAGCATACTCAATGTGGCAAACCGGAGCCGCCGGCGCATCGACGGTTTGATGTGAACGCTACCTAGCCTTTTTAGGAACAACCAGTTGATCATCCTTATCGCCAATTCTAATTTACCCGTACCGTACTGTCAATAGTCCAATATTACCACATTTAACAGGACTAATTTATCGATATCAATTAGTCCAGGTTATTAAATTGATATATCCATGTTCATCTATTTCGCAGCGGACAATCATGGCAGTTTCCCTGCGAACACAACGTCCTGTAGATGTGGATAAGCCCCTGCTGCCTTTTAGCTGAATTTACAAGGTACGAATTTATCCCCAGCTGGTTACACATCTGCCTTTCTATACGGTTGGTTGTCAATCGGGGGTAATGATGATATATTTCCAGGATTTGGCGCACCAGTTCTGGGTGCGGGGTCAGTTCAGCCTGGATAAAAGCGAATGGTAAAAGTACATTGATGATGATGTCGGCTGCCCTTCTGCTGCCGAGAAGCGCCGGTGGATTCTTGGAACAGGGCAGCCCGAAATCCAGATAATCCGCCCAGTATCCGGTAGCGGGTATATAGATCAGCTGTTCCAGTTTATGAAAGCCATTTTCCCTGGCTTTATGACAGAAGTCTTTTACCAGGTTCTCCGTAACTCTCCATTGCTGGCAGCTCAGCAGGAGATAACTCATCGCGGCTATACGTCGGGTGGGGATATTCCCCGGTCTTACTTTGAAGAAATGCCAATCACTCACGTCCATGTTGGACCTCACCCCGGATGAAGACCACAGTTTCTCCAGTCTATCTACCCACGTATTATATGGTATTTCCTGCCATCTGTTATCCGGACGTTGCGACGGCAGCAACCCCGCCCCACCCAGTAACAACGCCTGCAGAAAGGCCAGATTTTGTGAATTCGGTGTTATCTCAGGTATTCCCTTTTGCAGCCTTTCCAGAGGCATATGCCGGGACAATTCCACCATCTGACTTTTATTTTTCTCGTAACCCAGAGACTCCATAACCGCTTCGTAAAGAACCTGCCTTTCCTTGGTCTTGCCCAGTTTTTCCCGGAAAACGGCAGCTTTATTGAAGAATCTCTGCTCCCCGGCCCGGTCAAGGATTTCCCCGATGAACTCCCGGCTATCGAAATTTCTGGTATCAAGACAGGAATTCCGACAATATAAACTAAAACCTTCAGAATGGGGAGGCAAGTCAACACTTTTTTTAACATATTTTCCCAGGACCAGTGTGGGTACAGTCTTGCCGTTGTCTTGCCGTTCTGTAGATTGACGGCCTCCTTTTTGTCCTGCTGGTAAACCACGTGGAGAACGACGTCGTTATAAGCGGGGTCTTCATGATGACCGTGAGACCACCAGCTGCTGGATTTTACGTGAACCTCGATACTTCCCTTCAGTATCTGGTTGTCCTTGTTGATAACGGCATCCACCAGGTCCGCACCGCGGTCTCCGTTAATCATGCCCGGATAAACTATACTGATCCCGTCACCATCCTCGGTTACCAGATCGGTTCTGCCGGGTAAATAGTGCTGCCAGATTCTTACTACTGATTTCTCTGGAAATGTAGCGGCTGGCATTAACCTTCCTCTCGAGACTAGAAGGTAGTATCTCTGAATTCCCGGTATTTGTTCAGCGCCCCCAGTGATACTATAGCCTCTTCATCACTCGTATAACTGGGAATACCCAGAGATTGAAAACCATGGTGCATTTTCAGGAATATATCCCGATCGCCTAGAGGTGTTACCGCGAGAACAGGCTTGCCCGGGAATTCTGTTTTCAGGCTCTTAAATAATTCGGGGACACTCTTACCCGGAATCCAGTCCACAGCCCCCGTAATGATTATAACGGCATCCACGCCTTCATCTTCGAGTACAGCCCGGGTTACCACCCTGTAAGTTTTTTCAAATCCGCTGGCTTCGATGGCGGTCCAGACATCCACGGGGCTGCGCACGTGCCACCAGTCCGGATAAACCGTCTTGATGGTACGTTTTGTCGCCGGGGATAACTCGGCAATATTCAGCCCGTTCCTGACACATGCATCGACGGCGGTGACACACCCCGATCCTGACAGGTTAATAATCCCTACCCGGTTACCGGCGGGTATCGGTAAATGGACGAAGGCTTTGGCAATATCCCAGAGCTGACTGAAGCCGCTTACCCTGATTATTCCCGCCTGCCGGAATGCCGTATCATAGACTCTGTCTTCACCGGCAATCGAGCCGGTGTGACTCACGGAAGCTCCGGCACCGTTTTCAGTTACCGCCGCCTTAATGACTATTATCGGTTTTCCTTTAAAAATATCGCGGCTCAACTCAAGGAAGCGACGACCATTCCTGATACTTTCCAGATACATGGCTATCACTTTCGTGCGCGGGTCTTTACCCGCGTATTCCAGCATGTCACTCTCGTCGACATCGCACTTATTCCCCAGACAGGCGATGATGCTGATACCGATTTCGCGGTTTATCAGTGGTAAATAAACACCGGTAAACAGGCCGGTCTGGCCGATGAAGGCGACCGTGCCACTCTGAATATCGTCACGGGGAAGAAAAGTCTCATTCAACCTGCCGAGGCTGGAATCAAAATTGGCCGAAGGATTGAGCGTTCCAACACTGTTCGGACCCATGACCCTCACTCCGGATTGCCTGGCCAATAACACGATGCGTTCCTGTATATCCGCACCGGCTTCGTCCATCTCACCGAAACCGGCTGATTCAATGATAACGGCTTTCACCCCGATAGCAATACATTCTTGAAAAGCCTGCAGAACCTGAGGAGGTGGCAAAATAATGAGAACCAGTTCCGGTGTTTCGGGAATATGAGTTATGTCAGGATATACCGTTAACCCGAGTATTTGCTCAGCCCGCGGATTTACGGGGTATATTTTCCCCGGGTATTTCAACCGCAGCAGGTTTTCGATGATGTTATAGCCGCCCTTGCCGGGGATCCGGGACGCGCCGATAATAGCCACGCTTCGGGGTTCAAAGAATGGTTTTAAACCATCAGTGCTCATATTTTTCAATCAAAATCCGGCGTTCTTTATTGATAATTCGGTAGTTATATATTATATGTCGTTCCTTGAAATTATCCAATCAACAGGAAAGGCTGGTTTAACGATATTATACACGGTAACGTGTAAGATATCAAGGCTTTTTAATATGTTTTAATGCATCGTAGGTGAAATTCGCCTGCTCGGCAATTATTGTCAGGAGCACGGCGGAAGTCCCGCGGGGCTGGTACATCCCCGTTTCCCACTCACTGATGGTCTGCTGCCGCGTACCCAGCCGCTGGGACATTTCATGCTGGGTTAATCCCAGGTGTTTCCTCAGGGCCTGGACTTTAACACCGTCCCAGTGCTTCTGGTGAATTTTCGATTCTCCGACCATGTCTGAATATTACACGATTTAGTGTAAGACGTCAAAAACGATTTGCAGTTTATATTAGAACAGGAGTATCATGGGTGAATTCAACCGTAAAACGGATTATTTTAGGTAGAATATGGATAATTTAACCTGTTTTAAATAGCTTAACACCTATAAATGCCCGTATACAACTGTAGATAGAGTTGCGATGAATCGTTATCTAAGGTATTATGTAGATGTTAGCACTCTCTCACCGAGAGTGCTAACCAACGTATGAAGGACAGGCTGTTTCAATAAGAAAGGAGGAATGGTATGGCACCTAAATTGCAGCCTCTGGCTGACCGGGTTCTCGTGAAACCAATCGAAAAAGAAGAAAAAACCAAGTCGGGAATATACCTGCCCGATACAGCCAAGGAAAAACCACAGGAGGGAAAAGTACTTGCTGTTGGCCCTGGTAAAATGTCCGAAGACGGAAAAAGAATAGCTATGGACCTCAAGATCGGTGACATCGTAATTTATGCTAAATACGGCGGTACGGAAATAAAGATTGATGATGATGAACTAATAATTCTCCGCGAAAGCGATATTCTCGCGAAGAAGACAAAATAACAAGGGTAGCCAAGGAGGAATAATATGGCAAAACAGATAATTTTTGGTGAAGAGGTGAGGCATTCTCTGAAAAAAGGAATCGATGCTCTGGCCGATGCGGTAAAAGTAACTCTGGGGCCTAAAGGCCATTGCGTCGCTCTGGACAAGAAATGGGGCGCTCCTTCGGTAATTGACGATGGCGTTACCATTGCCAAGGACATTGAACTCCCCGATCCGTTCGAGAACATGGGGGTTCAGCTGGTCAAGGAAGCGGCCAGCAAAACGAATGATGCCTGTGGTGACGGCACCACAACATCGACAATACTGGCTCATGCTATAATTTCGGGCGGTTTCAAGAATATTGCCGCCGGTGCCGATGCCATGGCAATCAAGCGGGGCATCCAGAAAGCCACCGCCGCCATCGTTGAGGAGCTGAAAAAGGCTTCCACCGAGATAAAGGACAAGGAGCAGATTGCCCAGGTAGGCACCATTACAGCCAAGGACCCTGAAATCGGGAAACTGCTGGCGGAGGTTATGGAGAAGGTCGGCAAGGACGGCGTTATCACCGTTGAAGAGTCAAAAGGCACTCAGTACGAGGTCGAGTACGTCGAGGGCATGCAGTTCGACCGCGGCTATATCAGCCCCTACTTCGTGACCAATGCGGAACGCATGGAAACAGTCATCGAAGACCCCTATATACTGATTACGGATAAGAAAATATCGGCAGTAGCCGATATTTTACCGGCCCTGGAGAAGATATTACAGGTCTCCAAGAACTTACTTATTGTCGCTGAGGATGTCGACGGGGAAGCGCTGGCTACCCTGGTGGTAAATAAACTTCGCGGTACCATCAACGTTCTGGCGATTAAGGCCCCGGGATTCGGTGACCGCCGCAAAGCCATGCTGGAAGACCTGGCTATTCTTACCGGCGGCACAGTAATCTCCGAGGACGTCGGGCGTAAACTCGATTCGGTTACCGTCGACGACCTGGGTAGGGCCCGGCGCGTTACTTCTGACAAGGACAATACAACCATTGTCGAGGGCAAAGGCGCCGAGGATGCTATCATGGGTAGAATCAAGCAGATAAGAGCCCAGATAGAAGAAACCACCTCCGACTTCGACCGTGAGAAGCTCGAAGAGCGGCAGGCCAAGCTGGCCGGCGGAGTCGCCGTCGTTAAAGTCGGCGCCGCCACCGAAGTCGAGCTTAAAGAGAAGAAACACCGCGTTGAGGATGCCCTGCAGGCAACCAAAGCGGCCGTCGAGGAAGGCATACTTCCCGGCGGCGGTGTCGGTTTGCTGAGCGCCATTCCCGTACTGAAGAAGCTGAAGGTTACGGGAGACGAGGCTACCGGTGTTGACATCGTCAGAAAAGCCATTAACGAGCCGCTACGATGGATAGCCGATAATGCCGGTCAGGACGGCGCGGTTATCGTCGATAACGTGAAGAAGAGCCCCAAGGGAGTCGGCTACGATGCCGAGGACAACGAGTTTGTGAACATGGTAGAGAAAGGCATTATCGACCCGACCAAGGTGGTCAGGACAGGCCTGGAGAACGCCGCCAGTATCGCCGTGATGGTGCTGGTTACCGAATCACTCGTGGCGGACATCCCCGAGAAGGAACAGACACCGGCAATGCCGGGTGGCGGCGGCATGGGCGGTATGGACTACGGCATGTAAGCCGATTGGAAACTAAAGAATAACCAATACGGAAGAAGGGCTGCGGTGATACCACCGCAGCCCCGTTTTTTCAGTTTCTCAATGAACTCTGCAACCCTCACGAAGATATCCAATCCCGGCCAGTCGCCCTCAAATCACCACGTTGACCGTAGCTAAGAATCTTCAAATAATTTTAATAGAGGTACAACCTGATGACGGGAGTAAACATGAAATCGACGGAAAACTGCGGTGTGTGCGGCCGGGAGCTTATCTACGTAACGGATTAGATAGAGATAAGCTGCGACTTCTGCGGGGACGCCTACCGGGCTCAGATATACTGCCCCGAAGGCCATTATATCTGCGATGACTGTCACAGCCGGCAGGCCCTGGACGTGCTGCGAGGCGTAATAGAATCGACGACCAGCACCAGTCCCGGCGAAATCCTGGAGAAGGTGATATCCCACCCATCGGTGCCGATGCACGGTCCGGAACACCACGCCATCGTACCGGCCGTCATCGTGGCGGCGGTGAAAAACGCCGGCTATCCCGTCCCGGAGGGCGCGGTGGAAAAGGCGATCGAGCGGGGCAGCAAGGTGCCGGGGGTCTGGTGCGGTTTTTTACGGCACCTGCGGCGCGGCGATAGGTGTCGGAGTGGCGGTAAAGCGTGCTGACCGGAGCGACACCGCTTACGGGGAAAACGCGGACTCTCGCCAACGAAGCGACATCACTGGCGCTGAACCGAATGCTGGACAGCGGCCCGCGCTGCTGTGGCGCTGAACCGAATGCTGGACAGCGGCCCGCGCTGCTGTAAAAGGGCGAGCCGGAAAGCCGTAGAGTCGGCGAAGGACTTCCTGGAGAAGCGCATAGGTATAAAGCTTGGCGGAGATAACGGGGTTGCCTGCGGTTATGCTGAGCGGAACCGCGAGTGCATTCGTGAAGAATGTGATTATTTTAGAGGGGACTAGTTTTTCTACATACCTGACTTAACCCGGCTTTTCCTCATGAATCGTCAGAATATTCTCACAAAACGGCGCACCAACAAGGAAACCGCCGGGTATTTGTGATAATAATGTGAACCGTCTTCATGCACGTGAACATAAGAGCCGTGCTTGACATGAGACATATGGCAACTTATCATTGTGTATGGATGTCGTCTGGTAGACATCTGGTGCCTATGTGTACTTTATAGGGCATACAGGACAAAGTGAGATATAACCGATGAGTCTGGTCAGACAGGTGTTCCTCAGGAGAAGCGTGCTTTCCGTGCTGCTTACCGTAGCGGTAATAGCGGTGCTGGTCTTTGCGGGTCCGCGCGCCGCCCGGGCGGTGGAAATAGTTGTGACGCCACCTACATCGGGGACTCTGGGTAACGCTGTTTATTTTCAAGTAAAGATAGATGTTGAAAACACCGACTTGCTACCAATATACAAAGTTGATCTGCATATAATAAGAAACGTGGCTACTCCGGGTACTTACATAAGAACGTGCACAGACTTACCCAGGGAAGCCACTGCAACCCCGAAAATCTATCCTGATGCGGCGAAGGGGGAAGTACAAATATCAGCGACGACTGATTTGGGGTGGGGTGTAGCTTCGGATAACCGCTGGGGTTACGGATACATGCACCCGTCAGGGCCAGAAACCCAGGTTTTCGGCACAGGATACGGTTACGGTTATGTCGACGGCGGGTATCAAGGGGAAACATCAATAACCTACAACGTTACTTGGGTTACCCCAGCAGGTTGGCCGGAAGATAATTATAGAATTGAAGTGCTGGTTTACGTCGATAGCGGCAGCGGTACTGCATTAACCCACTCACAAACTTATACATTTAGTCTTAGTGCAGGAGGTGGCGGCGGCGGAGGCGGTGGTGGCGGCGGTACGCCTGAAGGGGTGACTTTCGTTTACGAGTCCATCAACCCTGAAGGCAGGTTCTTCGAGGACGTCACCGCCGTATCACGGGACAAAAAGGTCTCCATATATGTCATGGCGGGGGTGGTTGCCAAAAACTCGCTGGGAATACCGATATCATGGATATCCATACAACCGATGGGGAATAACCCGCCGCTACCGGAAGACTCGGCGATAATAGGGATTCCCTACGATTTTATGCCTCATGGGGCGACATTCAAACCACCGGTAAGAGCTACCATTAAATTTGACCCCACCCTTATACCTGAAGGCATCGATGAAGAGGAACTTGTCATCGCCTTTTATAATTCATCAACCGAAGAATGGGAAGTGCTGGAAAATATAACAGTCGATACGGAAGCAAATACCATCAGCGGCGATATCAGCCACTTTACACCCTTTGCCGTTGTTTACATCCCGGGCGCCGCAGTGCCCGAACCGGAGCCGGAGCCGGAACCCGAGCCCGAGCCAGAGCCGGAACCAGAACCGGATATAACACCGCCGCCAACCACCGAACCCGAGCCAGAGCCGGAACCAGAACCGGAAACTCCGCCAGTAGCAACCACCGAACCCGAGGCGGATACCGAGCCGTCAACAGTACCGTCCGTCGTGGCACCGGTAAAGATATCCGATTCAAAGGGAATTAACCAGTGGGTGCTGGCGGGGAGTGTTTTCGGAGGCGCTGTTTTTATCATCCTGGTGGCAGTATATCTCTTCTGGTACCGCAAGATACTGGAATAGGCTTCGGAGTTGTTCTTAAGGGGACTAAAACAGGGACTTTATTGACGCGGTGTACGGCGGCCTGATAATTCCTTTTTCCGTGATGATGGCGGTGATGCGGCCGTGCGGGGTGACATCGAAGGCGGGATTGGCCGCACGAACGCCTTCAGGCGCGATAGATAACCCCCTGACGTGAGTGACCTCTTCCGGGCCGCGTTCTTCAATGGGAATTTGCCTGCCGGTTTTTATATTACGGTCGATGGTGGTGGTAGGGGCGGCGATATAGAACGGAATCCGGTTTTCACGGGCCAGCACCGCCAGCGTATAGGTGCCGATCTTATTGGCGGTATCGCCGTTGGCGGCGATGCGGTCGGCCCCGGTAATGATGCATTTTATCCTGCCGCTGCTGATGAAATGCCCGGCCATGGAGTCGGTAACCAAAGTGAAGGAAACGCCGGCTTTTTGAAGCTCCCAGGCGGTGAGTCGCGCGCCCTGTAACAGGGGACGGGTTTCATCGACGAAGACATCGATCTTCTTACCCTGCTGCCGCGCCATGATAATGACACCCAGAGCGGTACCCCAGCCGGATGTCGCCAGCGGGCCGGTGTTGCAATGGGTCAATACCGTCCATCCATCCTCGATTAAGCCAGCGCCGGAAAGGCTTATTTTTTCGGTGGCTGCGGCTTCTTCGGCGTGGATTTTTTGCGCCTCGGCAACGAGGACATCCCTGGTTTTTCCCGCGGTTCCGGCTGTTGCGGCTGCCTGCCTCATGCGCTCCAGGGCAAAGAAGAGGTTGTGCGCAGTGGGACGGGTGGCGGCGACAGCTTCGATAATGCCCCGTAACGCGTTACGGAACTTTTTTATATCTGAGGAATCGGTTTTCAGTGCGCCTAGGGCGACGGCGTAAGCCCCGGTAATACCGATAACGGGGGCACCCCGTATTTTCATGTCTTTTATGGCCGCGACGAGGTCCCGGTAGTCATCAGTTTCCAGGTAGATTTCTTGCCGTGGAAGGCGCGTCTGGTCGAGTATCCTGACACGGTCGCCGAGCCACGCGATGGGCTTATAGTTGATTTTAATCTACATCACCCCCTGTGTCCCCCTCACATCATAGAGAGAGGGAGTAAATGGAAGAGGAGCTGCGTCCCTCTCAGACGTCCCTTATAAACCAGGTTGCTTATGAAAGAGCTTGCTTCAGGTTTTTTTATGCTTCTTTTGCCATCGCTCCCGGCTCAGCTCCATAAACAGGAAATTATACCCGTTGCGGTTCGCGGCGGAGTAACGGACGAAGCCGCAATTCCGGAAGCATTTTTGCGCCCTCAGATTCCAGTCGAGGGTTTTGAGATATACTCTGTTGAGCAGCGTAGAACTGAAGATATGGTCGACGAGGGTATTGATAGTATCGGCGCCGTAGCCTTTATCCCAGTAATCGCGGTCGCCAATCATAATACCCACCTGGGCTTCGCTTTTCCTGTCGTCGATAGCATAGCAGGTGCAGTTGCCGATATGTTCACCTTTCAGTGTTTCAATAGCCAGCGGGAAACGGTTGCGCTCGCGCCGGTGAATCGCCTCAATATAATCCAGCAGGTAGACGGCAAAGGATAATTTGAGTACCGGGGCGGCATCCAGCCGGGCAAGCTCTGGGTCCGACTGCCAGGTATAGTCATTACGGACGTCGGTCAACTTTTTCCGGCGCAGCCTGACTTTACTGCCGAAGATATATTTACCTCTGGCGGCTTTCAACGCAGCCAGAGCATCCCTTCTCTTACGTTGCGTCGTCTCCGTGTCATGAGAATCAGGCATCTGCCATCAGTCCTCCTCCTCTTCATCCTCCTCGTCACCCCGTTCCCAGATAGGCTCGGTAAAATAGTCTATATATTCTTCCATGGCCTGTGCGGCTACCTGTTTGATTCTCTCGCCAGCCTCGATAGCCATTTTAGCTAAATCGCCAAAATCAAGATGAATTTCCAGCATCGTAGCCAGAATTTTTACAACCGCCAGAGCCGCCATGGGATTGGGCATGCGGCTGGCATAAACAGGGACCTCACCCAGCAGGCAAACGCCGTCCATCCCCCTTTCCTTGGCAACGCCCAGCAGCAGACCGTTGAGTCCGGCAATCTGGAGATTGCTCGACTGTTCCAGGTGGTATTTCCTGAGGTCTCTGGTCATAAGGTGGCTGGTGGCAACACCCCAGACCTTTGGAGGCTCGGTGTGGTGGATGCGGGTTATAGCCGCGGCGCAGGTGTATATCCGCCTGACCTGGAATTTGTCAGCTACATCCAGCACACAGTTAGCCAAATCGTAACCCTTGGTGGACGGCTGGTCGTCCCCGATGAAAAGTATAAGGTCGGAGCCGTCGCCCTCGTTTTTATAGTAGTAGAACTGGCTCTGGGGGAACTGGGGCGACTCCACCACATTATCCTTGACCAGCACGCCGATGGGGTCGAAGAACTGGGAAGCCTCGATGATCCCGAGTTCCTTGAAGGGAAGCTGGTTGTTAAGGTAATTGGCGATAATCATGGCAACGTTCCCGATGCCGGGCCATGCGGCGAGCATATTGGGGGTGCGCAGCCTGGGACGGCCATGGAATTTGATAATATTTTTCATCTTATTTCACCTCTCCGGGGAGTGGTAAATGTGAGAGAGATAGCTCCAGTTGCATAATAGCAGATTAGAGGACAAGATACATAATTTTTTTATTATATTAAATCACCACGTCCAAATACAGGGAATTTTTTCCCATCAGGGAGGGGCTGGGAAGAACCAAAGGACACGCTACTTATGTTACAGGGCGGTCAGGCGGGAGTAGATATGAAACGGGGGTGGGGTATTCTTGAATCAGTTAGCACTAGGATGGTAAAATCTAAAACCCAGAGAACTCTATCGGAGGTAATGAAAATGGCAGTACGTGTAGGCAAAGAAGCACCGAATTTCAGTCTGACGGCGTTCCACGAAGGCGCATCCAAGCAGATAACCCTTACCGATTATCGAGGGAAATGGGTAATGCTCTGCTTTTACCCGGCAGATTTCACCTGCGTCTGACCGACGGAGCTGGCGGCAGTTGCCGCCAAATATAAGGAATTCCAGGAACTGGGAGTAAACGTCCTGGCAATCAGCGTCGACAGCAACTACTCCCATAAGGTCTGGCAGGAAGTGGAACTCACCAAAATGGTACCGGGGGGCATCCCCTACCCCATGCTTTCCGACCCGGGCGGCAAAGTAGGCACGGAATACGGCGTTTACAACGAGGAAAAGGGAGTGGACGTGCGGGGGCGTTTCCTGATAGACCCCGACGGCATCGTCCAGGCTTACGAGGTGCTGACGCCCCCGGTGGGTCGAAACGTAGCCGAAGTCCTGCGTCAGCTGAAAGCCTTCCAGCACCACCTTAAAACCGGCGAGCTTATGCCCTCCGGCTGGCAGCCGGGTAAGCCCACGCTACCGCCCGAAACCGAAACTCTTACACGCGCCGGGCACGTGTGGGAAATTTGGAAAGTGGAACAGGCTTTTTAAGGGGAGAGACAACCCATAATCAAGACATGTAATTTTACACAGGCCAGCTGAGGGATGTTCCGGCATATAATGCAACAATCCAGAAAGGAAAACAGATGACAACAGAAAAAATGGAGTGGATGGTACGCGGAGAAGCATGTGACGCCTGCAATTCACCCCCGGTATGCCCGTACTGGTGGGGGTCACCTGTCCAGGCGCAGCTTCACGGGGGTAAAGACCATGGCGAGGGGGCTTTCACCTTCAACATCAGGGAAGGTTATTACGGTGATGTTGATTTGAGTGGCTTGCTGGTAGGATACGGCATGAATACAGCCGAAGGGGGTACCGCTTCTCAAGATCCCTGGAATGCAATACTGTATATAGATGACAGAGCCGACGATAAACAAGCTAAGGCACTGGAGGATATTTTTAGTGTAAAATGCCACGGGCCCTTTAAGATATTAAAGATAAAAAGGGTAAAAATGACATTTATCAAACAGGCAATCGGGCCAATGGACAGCCCGTGTTACAAGCATACGGTAAAGTGGGAGGGAATTTATCACCTGGAAACGGAGCCCCTGAGAGCAATGAACGGGCAGCAGAGGACCATCAGCGGTATGGCGGATAATGGACTGGTATATGTCTCCAGGTCCGTAGTGAATAAGTATAAAGACACGGACCTTCCGCGTAGCAGCTGGGACGCTCCCGGAAATAGCTCCGGCGCGTTCGAGTTCTATCTGAATCCATCAAAGCTCTACTTTGGCCCGTAATCCGAATCAGTAATTTCAGCAGAGTGGCTGAGTGTATTCTGAAGGAGAATACAACAATTTCAGCCCTATAGATATTCTTTTAAGGTTTTATTACAATCAAGCTATGAAACGTTCGTTGATGGATATTATCGTGTGCCCGGTGTGCAAGGGGGAGTTAAAACTCACGGTAGCGGCGGAGGAGGGCGAAGAGATAATTACCGGCACGATGCACTGCGGTAAGTGCAACGTCGATTATCCTATAGAGGACAGCATACCCAACCTGCTGCCGCCGGAAAATGACTAGTCGGGGCGGTAGGCAACACCCTGCCCGGGGGACTCCCAGGCTTCGATGCAGATGAGGGTTACAGGGTCGGCGGAAAGCTTCTCCTTGAGTTCGTTATAGATGGTTGCGGCGATGTTCTCGGCGGAGGGATTTACCTTATCGAACGGCGGTACATCATTGAGGCAGGTATGGTCATAGCGCTCCAGAATATGCCTCAGGTGCCGCTTCAGGTCGGTGAAGTCATAGGCAAGGTCGATATCATTAAGCTTTTCAGCCTCAATTCTCACGACCACCCGGTAGCGGTGCCCGTGCACGTTCTCGCACTTGCCCTTATAGCCGCGCAGGTAATGGGCGGCTTCAAAGTGTTTTTCCACAAATATCTCGTACATATTAACTCCTCAATCCTCAAGCTTAAAGACACCCTGCACCTCTTTTATCGCCTCCCTGAGCTCTTTAATCGTCCGGCCGTCACCTGGAAGCACGAGGTCGGGAGCGATTTCCGCCAGGGGCACGAGCACGAAAGCGCGGCGGGCCATGCGGGGGTGGGGAATAACGAGGTCAGGGGTGTTCATAATGATATTGCCGTAGAGGAGAATATCGATATCGATAATCCGGGGCTGTCCGGTCTTACCCACCCTCCCCATTTTGCTCTCGATACCTTTGGCTAAAACGAGCAGACCCTCGGGGGTGAGATAGGTGGTGGCCCCGCAGACCATATTCAGAAAGCGGGGCTGGTCGGGACTGTCCAGGGGCTCGGTATCATACACAGATGAAAGCTTGCCGACCTTCATCCTCTCGGAAAGCATCGTGATAGCCCTGTCCAAGTTAGCCTCGCGGTTACCCAGGTTGGACCCGATGCCCAGGTACACCTTAGCGGGTTCAGTCACTGATAGCCCCCCTTCTGACCACGGCATCACTCATCCGGCAGACGAGGACGGTAGGTCTGACGTCATGGACGCGCACCATATCGGCGCCGTTGGCGATGCCGATAGCGGTGACCGCCAGATTACCTTCGAGTCGCTGGTCGGGCGGCAGGTCGAGCACCAGCCCGATCATGGACTTGCGGGACGTCCCCAGCAGGACAGGCTTTTCCAGTGCTCTCAGTTCTGATAACCGGTTAACGAGCTCGAGGTTCTGCTCCAGGGTCTTGCCGAAGCCGATACCGGGGTCGATGATAATATTTTCAGCGGGAACGCCCGCTTCAACAGCCAGTCTGATGCCATCTTCAAGGTCGGAGATGACCTTAGCCATGATACCAACTTTCGGAGGGGCATCTCGCTGGTTGGCCATGAGAATAATCGGGACACCGGCACCGGCGGCGACCTGTGCCAGGGCGGGGTCTCGCTTAAGTCCCCAGATATCGTTGATAATACCGGCACCGGCCTGCACTGCCTGTCTAGCGACCTCCGCCTTGTAGGTATCCACGCTGACGGGAACCGTAAGTTCGGCGGACAGTCGCTCAATTACCGGGATGACCAGTCGCAGCTCTTCGGTAATATCATCGGGAGAGAGGGGCTTAGTGCCGGGACGGGTGGACTCGCCG